>WBZL01000381.1_pt1 | contig 49581 bp, 52 predicted proteins | sample 5204291 | NCBI WGS metagenome assembly WBZL01 (sample SAMN12344345, study PRJNA552823) | activated sludge metagenome | biome: Activated sludge suspended growth; feature: Nitrification reactor; material: Wastewater; isolation source: activated sludge from nitrification reactor of wastewater... | reverse complement strand
GGCGATGCGGTCGGTCTGGCGCGCGATCACCGCGGCGAGCGCCCTGCCCTCGTCCTTTCGCATCGCCGCGAAACCGGCCAGGAGCGGGTCCAGGTCGGCGAGCAGCGCGGAGAGGAGCGGCGCGGTGTCCCCTGCGTCGCCACCCGCCTCCGTCACGCCGCGCAGGGCGAGGACGGCCGCCGCCGAGGTCTCCGCCAGCGGCAGCCCGGCCGCCTCCGCCCGCGCCCGCACGGCGGCGAGGGCCGACAGGGCGGCGTCGAGGCCGGCCGGGTTGACCTTCAGCACCTCGCCGCCCGCGCCCCGTGCGAGCCGGAGGGCAAGCATGATGTTCCCGCGCTCCGCAACCTGCGCAACGGCGGCGCGGACGGCCGGTTCCAGCCCGTCGATCCCGTCGGGCAGCCGCAGCCTGAGGTCGAAGCCCTTGCCGTTGACCGAGCGAATCTCCCAGGTCCAGTCGAAGCCGGCGGCGGTGCCGCGGCGGCTGGCGAACCCCGTCATGGAGACGAGCGAAGCGTTTACCATTTAAGAGTTTTTCCCTCCGGGTCTGACGGCCGCTCGTGTATTTACGTTTCAGTAAGCATTGCGGCCATAGGGTTAACAGGACCTGACCGTGGCGACAACGCGCGGGGCGGCCGGCAAGGGATCAAGCGCGGCAGGTGTGACATGGACGAGTTCGACGGAAGCCACGGCAAGGTCGTTTCCCTAGCCGGGAATCGCGGGGCGATGGCGCCCGCGGCGATCGCCGAGGTCCGGGCCTATTGGGAGGGGTTGCGCGGCGGGCGCGCCGCACCCTGCCGGTCCGAGGTCGATCCGCGCGGGATCGAGCGGTCGCTCGAACACGCCTTCGTGCTGGAACGGATCGCGCCGCAGGTCGCGCGGTTCCGCCTCGCCGGAATGCATCTCAACGACCTGATGGGGATGGAGGTGCGCGGGATGCCCTTCACCACCCTCTTCACGCCCGCCGCGCGGCGGGAGATCGGCATCCTCCTCGCAAGCGTTTTCGCCGGGCCCTGCACGGCAGAACTGATGCTCGCGGGCGAGTCGGGCTTCGGAAAGCCCGCGCTCGCAGGCCGGATGGTGCTCCTGCCGCTCAAGAGCGACCTCGGCGACGTGAGCCGTATCCTCGGCTGCCTTGCCACCGAAGGCGCCATCGGCCGCGCGCCGCGCCGGTTCGATCTGCGCGAAAGCCTTGTGCGACCGGTCGCCGCGACCGCGCCCGATCGGGATGCCGGGTCTGCCGCCGCGCCGCCGCCGCCCGCCGCGGGCTTTGCCGAGCCGGCAACCCCCTTCGCCGCGGCGCCCGCCCGTCTGGAGCGAGGCCGCGCGCATCTTCGCCTCGTCGTCAGCGACGAGTGATCCCGGACATGGAAACGGCCCCTGCCTGAGGGGCCGTTCGCTGTCCGATATCGACCGCCGGTCGCGGGTTACATGCCCGCCGCCTTCCGCATCGCCCGACGGCCCTGCAGTTCCTCGGCCACCAGGAAGGCGAGTTCCAGGGACTGCGAGGCATTGAGCCGCGGGTCGCAGGCGGTGTGGTAGCGGTCCGAGAGGTCCTCGTCCGTCACGGCGCGCACGCCGCCGGTGCATTCGGTGACATCCTTGCCGGTCATCTCGAAATGCACGCCGCCGGGGATCGTGCCTTCGGCCTTGTGGACGGCGAAGAACTCCCGCACCTCGCGCAGCACGCTCTCGAAGGGGCGGGTCTTGTAGCCCGAGGCCGACTTGATCGTGTTGCCGTGCATGGGGTCGCAGGTCCAGACGACGTTGGCGCCCTCCTCCGCCACAGCGCGAACAAGGCGTGGCAGGTTGTCGCCGACCTTGCCGGCACCGAACCGGGCGATGAGCGTCAGCCGGCCGGGCTCGTTCTCAGGGTTCAGCTTGCGCAGGAGAACCTTGAGGTCGTCGGAACCCAGCGATGGCCCGCACTTCAGCCCGATCGGGTTCTGCACGCCGCGGCAGAACTCCACATGCGCGCCGTCCGGCTGGCGGGTGCGGTCGCCGATCCAGATCATGTGGCCCGACCCCGCCACCGGCAGGCCCGAGGTGGAATCGATCCGTGCGAGCGCCTCTTCGTATTCCAGAAGCAGCGCCTCGTGGCTCGTGTAGAAATCCACCGCTGCCATCGCGTGCACCGTGTCCGAGGTCACGCCCGCGGCCGCCATGAAGTCCATCGCGTCCTGGATTCGGGTGGCCACCTCGCGGTAACGCTTGGCCTCGTCCTCCTCGGTGAAGCCGGCGATCCAGCTCTGGACCCGGTGCATGTCGGCATAGCCTCCGGTCGAGAAGGCACGCAGGAGGTTCAGCGAGGCCGCCGCCTGGGTATAGGCCTGCAGCATCCGGACAGGATCGGGGATGCGCGCCTCGGCCGTGAAGTCGAATCCGTTGATGATGTCGCCGCGATAGGAGGGCAGTTCCACCCCGCCCAGGGTCTCGGTCGCGGCCGAACGGGGCTTGGCGAACTGTCCGGCCATGCGACCGATCTTCACCACCGGCAGCTTCGCGCCCCAGGTCAGCACGATCGCCATCTGCAAGAGAACCTTGAAGGTGTCGCGGATGTTGTCGGCCGAGAACTCGGCGAAGCTTTCCGCGCAGTCGCCGCCCTGCAGGAGGAACGCCTTGCCCGCGGCGACCTCGCCGAGCGCCCGCTTGAGCTTGCGCACCTCGCCCGCGAAGACGAGCGGCGGCATCCGCGAAAGCTGCACCTCGACGGCCCGAAGCGCGGCCTGATCGGGGTAATCGGGCATCTGCACCCGCGGCTTCCTGCGCCAGTCGGATTTGGTCCAGCCCGTGGTCATCTCGTGTCTCCTGAAGGCGTGAGCGATAACGGAGGGCTTATAGCGAAGCCCCCCGCGCGGCGCAAACCGTAATGGGCGGAAATCGGCCTTGAAGACGCCCTGCATTGGTGGTTCTTTGGCGCAAAACGACACAAAGGGTCGCGGAATGTCCAGTCCCAAGGCGCGTGGCATCCGGGTGGCCAGCGGCGAACCGAAGCAGCGGCGGTTCGTCTTTCTGCTGCTCGACCGGTTCACGATGCTGTCCTTCGCCGGGGCCATCGAACCCCTCCGGATCGCCAACCGGGTTCTGGGGCGGCAGGCCTATGTCTGGAAGCTGGCGGGCGAGAACGGGACCGAGGTCACTTGCTCCAACGGCGCGTCCTTCAAGCTCGACATGGGGCTCGACGAGATCGAGCGGGAGGACACCGTGCTTGTCTGCGGTGGCATCGACGTGCAGCAGGCGACGACCAAACCGATCCTCAACTGGCTCCGGCGCGAGGCGAGGCGCGGGGCGGCGATCGGCGGCCTCTGCACCGCCGCCTACACCGTCGCCAAGGCCGGGCTGCTCGACGGCAAGCGCGCCACGATCCACTGGGAGAACCAGGACAGCTTCATCGAGGAATTCGAGGATGTGAAGCTGACCAAGTCGGTCTTCGTGGTCGACGGCAACCGCATGTCCACCGCGGGCGGCACGGCATCCATCGACCTGATGCTGAAGATCATCGCCGAGGACCATGGCGAGGACGTCGCCAACACCGTTGCCGACCAGTTGATCTACTCCGCCATTCGGACCGACCAGGACACCCAGCGCCTGTCGATCCCGACGCGGATCGGGGTGCGGCACCCGAAGCTGAGCCAGGTCATCCAGATGATGGAGCAGAACATCGAGGACCCGATCAGCCCGGCCGACCTCGCCGAGGATGTCGGCATGTCCACGCGCCAGCTCGAACGGCTCTTCCGCCGCTACCTCAACCGCAGCCCCAAGCGCTATTACATGGAACTCAGGCTCCAGAAGGCGCGCAACCTTCTCATGCAGACCGACATGAGCGTGATCAACGTGGCGCTCGCCTGCGGGTTCGCAAGCCCCTCGCACTTCTCGAAATGCTACCGGGCGCACTACAAGACAACGCCCTACCGCGAGCGCGGTTCGCACGGCACCTCGGCCATCGCCACGCCGCGGCTGTCGGTCTGAGCGGTCAGCCCTGCGGACGCATCCGGAAGACGGCACCGCGGTCGACCGAGAGAAACCAGATCGAGCCGTCGGGCGCCTCGCGGATGTCGCGGACGCGGCCGGTCTCGGCGGCGCGGATGACCTCTTCCGCCCAGCCGTTTTCGGGATCCAAGCGCGCCACGTAGTCGAATTTCAGGCTGCCCAGGAAGTGATCCCCAGCCCACTCCGGCCAGAGCCTGCCGGAATAGACCATGTGGCCCGAGGGCGCGATCGAGGGATCCCAGTAGTGGGCGGGCTGCGTCACGCCCTCCCCCGCCGTGCCGCGGCCGATCCTTTCGCCGCTGTAATGCCGCCCGTAGGCGATGACGGGCCAGCCGTAGTTCCCGCCCGGTTCGATCAGGTTGATCTCGTCGCCGCCCATCGCCCCGTGCTCGCTTTCCCAGAGCCGCCCCTCGGCGTCGAAGGCAAGCCCCTGCGGGTTGCGGTGGCCGTAGCTCCAGATCGTGCCGTCGGCGCGGTCGGGGAAGGGATTGTCCGGCAAGGCGCGTCCGTCCCGGTCCATCCGCAGCACCTTGCCCATAAGCGCGTCGAGGTCCTGCGCCGGGTCGAAGGCCCCGCGCTCGCCCACCGTCAGGTAGATCGCCCCCTCCGGCCCCTCGGCGAGTCGCCCGCCGAAATGGACGCCACCCGTGGTGCCGGGCGGCATCTGCCAGACGATGGCCAGATCCTCCAGCCGGTCGCCGTCGAGCCGCGCCCGGGCCAGTGCCGTGCCCGCGCCCCCGTCCTGGGGCCTGGCGAAGCTGAGATAAAGCTCGCGCCGGTCGGGAAAGTCGCGGGGCAGCAGCACGTCGAAAAGCCCGCCCTGCCCGCGCGCGAAGACCACCGGCGCGCCCGCGACCGCGTGGCGTTCCCCCGCGGGGTCCACCCGCGTCAGCCGACCGTCGCGCTCGGTCACGAGAAACCCGCCCTCGGGCAGGAAGGCAAGCGACCACGGTTCGACGAGGCCCGTGGCCATGGGCTCGACCACCACGCGGCCGGCACCCGTCTGAACCTCGGCCGCCGTCATCGCGCAAGGGACGAACGCCAGCACGACGGCAGCCAGCAGCGTTGCTCGCATTGGTTCCCTCCATGCAACAGCAGAGGCAAGTTAGAGACCAATGGCGCGGCCACCAACCCAAATCCCCGTGACAGAACCCGGCAGAAGCACCACCGAGTGGCTTTTCTTTTCAGACGGCTCCCTCTAGTTTGCCCTACAGGACAACGTTCCACACAGGGAGTGACCTTATGAAGAAACTTCTCGCTGCCACCGCTGCGGCGGCCCTCCTGGCCGGTGCCGCCGGGGCGGAAGACATCAAGATCGGCGTGATCCTCGGTTTCACCGGGCCGCTGGAATCCATCACGCCCGCGATGGGCACGGGCGCCGAACTGGCGATGAAGGAAGTGACCGATTCCGGCAAGCTGCTGGGCGGTTCCACCGTGACCTCCGTCCGCGGCGACAGCACCTGCGTCGACGCGGCGGCCGCGACCGCCGCGGCCGAAAGGCTTGTCACGACCGACAAGATCAACGCCATCATGGGCGCCGACTGCTCGGGTGTCACCGGCGCGATCCTCGCCAACATCGCGGTGCCGAACGGCATCGTCATGATCTCGCCCTCCGCCACGTCTCCTGCGCTCTCGACGGCCGAGGACAACGGCCTGTTCTTCCGCACGGCGCCGTCGGATGCGCGCCAGGGCGAGATCGTCCGCGACATCCTGAAGGAAAAGGGTGTCAGCGCCATCGCCATCACCTACACCAACAACGATTACGGCAAGGGCCTGGCCGAGGCGATCCAGCGCAACTGGGAAGAGTCCGGCGGCACGGTCACGATCTCGGCCGCGCATGAGGACGGCAAGGCCGACTACTCGGCCGAGGTCGGCGCACTCGCCTCGGCAGGCGGCGATGTGCTCGTCGTCGCCGGCTACATCGACCAGGGCGGCTCGGGCATCGTCAGGAACGCGCTCGATACTGGTGCCTTCTCCACCTTCTACTTCGTGGACGGCATGGTCGGCGAGAAGCTGAACGAAAACTTCGGCGCGGAACTGAACGGCTCCTACGGCGCCTATCCGGGCACCGACAGCCCCGGCGCGACGAAGTTCCAGGAGATGGCCGCGGCGGCGGGCTTCGACGGCACATCGGCCTTCGCACCCGAAAGCTATGACGCGGCGGCGCTCATCATGCTGGCGATGCAGGCCGCCGGCTCGTCGAAGTCGGCCGACTTCGCCGGCAAGGTCATGGACGTGGCGAACGCCCCGGGCGAACAGATCTTCCCGGGCGAACTCGCCAAGGCACTCGACCTCATCGCCGCAGGCACCGACATCGACTACGTGGGCGCGACGGCGGTCGAACTCATCGGGCCGGGTGAATCGGCCGGCAACTACCGCGAGATCGAGTTCAAGGACGGCAAGTACGAGACGGTCAAGTTCCGCTGACCGTCAAAGAACGCGGAAGGCAGCCCGACCAACCGGGCTGCCTTCTTCGACATAAGAACAAGAGCTTCGCGGGCGTTTCCAAGACGCCACGCGCGCCAGGTGGGGATACTGCATGATCATCGTCGAGGATCTGCACAAGCATTTCGGCGGATTCCGCGCCGTGGACGGCGCATCTCTGGAGATCGCCACCGGGTCGATCACCGGCCTCATAGGGCCGAACGGCGCGGGCAAGTCCACGCTCTTCAACGTCATCGCCGGGGTCCATCCGCCGACATCGGGGCGCGTGGTGATGGATGGCGAGGACATCACCGGGCTGCCTCCACACGCGCTCTTTCACAAGGGGCTTCTGCGCACCTTCCAGATCGCGCACGAGTTTTCCTCGATGACGGTCCGGGAAAACCTGATGATGGTGCCGGCGGGTCAGTCGGGAGAGACGCTCTGGAACGCCTGGTTCCATCGCGCCCGCATCCGTGAGGAAGACGCGGCTCTCGCGAAGAAGGCCGATGATGTCCTTGAATTCCTGACCATTTCCCATCTCGCGGACGAAAGGGCGGGCAACCTGTCGGGCGGCCAGAAGAAGCTTCTGGAGCTTGGCCGCACGATGATGGTCGAGGCGAAGGTGGTCTTCCTCGACGAGGTGGGCGCGGGCGTGAACCGGACGCTTCTCAACACGATCGGCGACGCGATCGTGCGGCTGAACAAGGAACGCGGCTACACCTTCTGCGTCATCGAGCACGACATGGATTTCATCGGCCGGCTCTGCGACCCGGTCATCGTGATGGCCGAGGGCAAGGTGCTGGCCAGGGGCTCGGCTGCCCATATCATGGAAAACGAGGCGGTGATCGAGGCCTACCTGGGGCGCGGGCTGAAGAACAAGGTGAAGGCCGAGGCCCAGATGGAGGCCGGCGCATGACCAGGTCCGACAACCCCTACCGGGACGACCGCGGCAACAAGGATCGGTCGATCACAAAGGCCGGTGGCGGAACGATCGACAATCCGGAGGGCGGCGGAAGTGCCTTGCCCGCCCCCGGCGGCCCGTTCCTCGCGGCCGAGGGCATGACCGGCGGCTACGGCGCGGCCGACATCCTCCACGACTGCACGCTGACGGTGGAGAAGGGCCAGATCGCGGTCATCGTCGGCCCGAACGGCGCCGGCAAGTCCACCGCGATGAAGGCCGTCTTCGGCATGCTCCGGCTCCGCGGCGGCCATGTCAGGCTCGACGGCGAGGACATCACCCATCTCAGCCCGCAGGACCGCGTCGCCAAGGGCATGGGCTTCGTTCCGCAGACCAACAACGTCTTCCCGTCGATGTCGGTCGAGGAAAACCTCGAAATGGGGGCCTTCCTGCGCCGCGACGACTTCCGGGCGACGATGGAGCAGGTGTTCGATCTCTTCCCCATCCTGAAGGACAAGCGCCGCCAACCGGCAGGGGAACTTTCGGGCGGCCAGCGCCAGCAGGTCGCCGTCGGCCGTGCGCTGATGACCCAGCCGAAGCTCCTGATGCTCGACGAACCGACCGCCGGCGTCTCCCCCATCGTCATGGACGAGCTTTTCGACCGGATCATCGAGGTCGCCCGCACCGGCATCTCGATCCTGATGGTCGAACAGAACGCCCGCCAGGCGCTGGAGATCGCCGACAAGGGCTATGTCCTCGTCCAGGGCGCCAACCGCTACACGGATACCGGCGCGGCGCTTCTCGCCGACCCGGATGTTCGTCGCACCTTCCTGGGGGGCTGAGGCGATGGGCCGACTTGCAGTCCTCGGCGTGGCACTGAAGAGCGGCCTTCTGGCCGGCGCCGCCGCGCTGGCCGAGACACCTGCGGCTGGCGGAACGGAAGGGCTGGCGCCGGTTCAAGACCTTGCCGGCACGCACACGGCGGTGCCGCCGCACGCCGACGCGATCCTTCCCGATGACCGCACCGTCAGGGGCATCCGCTGCGAGGCCGATCCGCCGCCGGTCGACGCTTCCGACGCGCTCGGACTGCCGGAGACGATCCGCACCGACGGGCTCCTGCACCGCAATGTCCGGGTGGAGAACCCCTGGGAGGCCGAACCGGTGATGACGGGCGCGGGCCCTGCGGTGGAGGTGGTGGTCTACAAGCGCGGCCGGACGCTGATCTTCGACGCCGGGACCGAGGTGCTCTATCTCGACCGCGAGAACCGCCGCTTCACCTACATGCGATCTGCCACCGACCGGGTGACGCTCTGGCACGGCACCTGCAACGCGGAGGGATGATGACGAGCCGATCCCAAGCCCCCGACCGCCCGACTATCCGCCGCATCCGCAGGAAAGAGGACTGATGGATTTTCTCAACGCGATCGTCGCGCTTCTCAACTTCGTCGTGATCCCGGCGACGGCCTACGGCGCGCAACTGGCACTCGGGGCCCTCGGCGTGACGCTGATCTACGGCATCCTCAGGTTCTCCAACTTCGCGCATGGCGACACGATGGCGCTCGGCACCGGCTTCGTGATCCTCTTTACCTGGTGGTTCCAGACGATGGGCCTGCATTTCGGCCCGCTCCCGACGGCGCTCCTGGCGCTGCCCTTCGGCATCGCCGTCACCGCGGCCTTCGTGCTTCTGACCGACCGCGTCGTCTATCGTTTCTATCGCAAGCAGAAGGCCGCGCCGGTGATCCTGGTGATCGTGGCGATGGGGGTGATGTTCGTCATGAACGGCCTCACGCGGTTCCTCATCGGGGTGGACGAGATTCGCTTCGATGACGGTGCGCGGTTCCTGATCACCGCCAACGACTTCAAGGCGGCGACGGGCCTCGCCGAGGGGCTCGCGTTCCGGTCCACGCAGGCCCTGACCATCGCCACCGCCGTCGTCGTCGTCGCTGCTCTCTTCTGGTTCCTGAACCGGACCCGCACGGGAAAGTCGATGCGGGCGTTTTCCGACAACGAGGACCTCGCGCTCCTCTCCGGCATCAATCCCGAGAAGGTCGTGGCGGTCACCTGGATCATCTCGGCCGGACTCGCGGTGATCGCCGGCACGCTCTACGGACTCGACAAGAGCTTCAAGGCATTCAACTACTTCCAGCTCCTGCTGCCGATCTTCGCCAGCGCCATCGTCGGCGGGCTCGGCAATCCGCTTGGCGCCATTGCCGGCGGATTCCTCATCGCCTTCTCGGAGGTCGGCTTCACCTATGCCTGGAAGAAGGTCGCGACCTATGTCCTGCCCGAAAGCCTTGCCCCTGACGGCCTCGCACAGCTTCTTTCCACCGACTACAAGTTCGCGGTGTCCTTCGCGATCCTGATCGTCGTCCTCCTCTTCAAGCCCACCGGCCTCTTCAAGGGGAAAGCGGTATGAACACGCGCAACCTGCTTCTCTTTGCCTTCGTCGCGGCGCTCATCGTCGGCGAGGGGCTGACGGCGAGCTGGAACACCGCGCTCGGCATCGTCAACATGGGGCTGATTTCCGCCATCCTTGCGCTCGGCGTGAACATGCAATGGGGCTATGCCGGGCTCTTCAACGTCGGCGTCATGGGCTTCGTCGCGCTCGGCGGGCTCGCGCCCGTCCTGATCGCGACCCCGCCTGTGACCGAGGTCTGGACGGCCGCAGGGGCCTTCCGCATCATCTTCGCGCTTCTCGTCGGGGCAGGTGTCATCGCGCTCGCCATCCTGGCGAACAAGCGGCTCGCCGGGGCGGTCCGGGTCATCGCCCTTCTTGTCACGATGATCGGCGGCTTCTTCCTCTTCCGCGCGCTGTTCGATCCCGCGGTCGATGTGGTGGAGGCCTTCACGCCGGCCACCTACTCGAACATCGGCGGGCTCGGGCTGCCGGTGCTCCTCTCCTGGCCGGTCGGCGCGCTCCTCGCCGCGGGCGCGGCCTGGGCGGTCGGCAAGACGGCGCTCGGGCTCCGCTCGGACTATCTTGCCATCGCCACGCTCGGCATCGCCGAGATCATCCTCGCGGTGATGAAGAACGAAGACTGGCTGGCACGGGGCGTGAAGAACGTCATCGGGATTCCGCGCCCTGTCCCCTACGAAGTCGATCTTCAGAGGAGCCCCGGTTTCGTCGAATGGGCCGCAGGCCTCGGCTCGGACCCGGTGACGGCCTCGACCATCGTCGTGAAGCTTCTTTATGCCGGGCTCTTCACGGCGATCCTTCTCGCGCTCATCTGGGCGTCGGAGAAGGCGCTGAACTCGCCCTGGGGCCGGATGATGCGCGCAATCCGCGACAACGAGACGGCGGCCGAGGCGATGGGCAAGGATGTGACACGGCGGCACTTGCAGATCTTCGTCCTCGGCTCGGCGATCTGCGGGCTCGCCGGCGCGATGATCGTCACGCTCGACAGCCAGCTCACCCCCGGCACCTACAATCCCCTGCGCTTCACCTTTCTCATCTGGGTCATGGTGATCGTCGGCGGTTCGGGCAACAACTGGGGCGCGGTGCTCGGCGGCTTCCTGATCTGGTTCCTGTGGATCAAGGTCGAGCCCTGGGGCAATGCGCTGATGGACTTCATCACCGCCGGCATGGCCGATGGCACGCTGAAGACGCACCTCCAGGAAAGCGCGGCCCACATGCGGCTCCTGACCATGGGGCTGGTGCTGCTCCTCGTGCTCCGCTTCAGCCCGCGCGGGCTCATTCCCGAACGCTGACGGCGACGGTCCCGGCCGGCCAGAGACCGAGATCGAGGCCGTTGTAACGGATCGTCTCGGCGGGCGGGACATCGACGGGCACGCGCCCGACCGGCCCGAGGACAAGCCCGCCGGGGTGCGCCACGCTCCAGTCCCTGAGGGCCGCGGGTGTCTTCGGCGTGGCGACCGGTGCCGTAAGCCGCGCGCCGAAGTTGAACTCGGCGCTGTAGGTCATGGCGGCGACCGCTATTCCCCGATCCCGCGCCGTGTCGATCCGGGCCACGATGGCCGCGCTATCGTACTGGCTCGTCAGCCCGCCCGTAGCGAGAAACACGTGCGCGGCAAGGGCCATGCCCGCGCCTGCGAGCGCAGCGTTGGCGGGCCGTGGCAGCAGCAGGACCGCGACCGCGAGCCCGAGGCATCCGACCGCGACGACCGGGAGGAACCAGCCGGGCGCAGCCGCGGCGAAGTCGCGCGCGGCCGGCACGAACCCGGCCGCCACGGCGCAAGCGGCAAGTGCCGCGCCGAAGGGAACCAGCGCCGCGGCGCGCCACGCGCGGGCACCGTAGAGGCCCGGCAGGGCCCGCGCCACGAGCAAGGCCACAGCGGGGTATTCGGGCAGCAGGTAGTGCGTCTGCTTGCCCGAGATGAACGAGAACAGGACGACCGCCGACACCGCCCAGATCGCCAGCATGCGCGCGGCCGGGTCCGCGCGGACGCATTCGCCGATCCGGCGCCAGAGCCGCGCCGACCATCCCCATGGAAAGAGAAGAATCGGCAGCAGGGCGAGAAAGAACCACACTGGCCGGTCATGGGCCAGCCCGCCGGCCACGCGCGCAGCCGACTGCGTCCAGAGAAGCTCGCGCCGGAACTCTGCCGTGCCTGCGACAAGCGCCGGGACGAGCCAGAGCCCAACGATCGCGAGTCCGGCCGCGACCGCCAGCCCAAGACCCGCAAGCTGATCCCGGAGCCGCGGCGGAACCGGTGCCCAGAGCCGCATCGTGAGCAGCACAGGAAGCAGATGGACGAAGATGACCGGCCCCTTGGCCAGCGTCCCGAAGGCGAGCGCCCCGCCGAACGCAACCCAGTGCCGCAGACCTGCCCCGCCCTGGCCGATCCGCCAGAGCACGGCCGCGCCCAGCACCGCGGCGAGGCCCAGCATCGCGTCGAACATCGTGGTGCTGGCATAGATCAGGAAGACGGTGAAGCCGGCGAGGACCGTCACAGCGCGCGCGCCGATCCCCGCGTCGCCCGTCCAGAGGCGCCGGCCCAGGCCGGCCGCCGCGACTGCCAGCGACACGCCGAAGGCGGGTCCGACAAGTCGGGCGGGGAATTCGTGCACCCCCGTGATACCCCAGACGAGGTTGATCGCCCAGAAGAGCAGCGGCGGCTTGTGCGCGTAAATCTCGAAGTTTCGCGTCAGGTGGAACCAGTCGCCCGACAGCCGCATCTCCCAGGCGACGGCAAGATAGCGCGTCTCGTCGACCGGGACGAGCGGTCGCAGCGCGACAAAGACTGCCAGAAGCGTGGCAAGCACCAGCGCGGCGCCCACAGTCCGAGAAAGAATCACACTCCGCCTCGCTCGGCCATTGATGCCCCCACAGTCACTAACCGCACCATGCGCGCGGCTGCCATCCCCCTCCGGATATAGACGGGTGAAATCGACGAAGCGCAGTCCATTTGCGACAGAGTCCGTCGCTGACGGTCTGTCTGCCCGTCGGCACCTTTGCCATTTTCGCGGAGACGGGGCCGCCGCCGGCGCCACCCGCGATCACGAGGGAGATCCCATGAAGACCCATGCACAGGTCGTTGTCATCGGCGGCGGCGTCGTCGGCTGTTCGGTGCTCTATCACCTGACGAAATTCGGCTGGACCGACGTGATGCTGATCGAGCGGTCGGACCTCACCTCCGGTTCCACCTGGCACGCGGCGGGCGGGTTCCACACGCTGAACGGCGACACCAACATGGCGGCACTTCAGGGCTACACCATCCAGCTCTACAAGGAGCTGGAAAAGATCACCGGCATGTCCTGCGGCCTCCACCACGTCGGCGGCATCACCCTTGCCGACAACCAGGCCCGGTTCGAGATGCTGAAGGCCGAACGCGCCAAGCACCGCTACATGGGGCTTCACACCGAAATCCTGACGCCCGAGGAAGTGCACGAGTTCACCTTCGGGCAGGTCAACCTCGACGGCATCATCGGCGCGCTCTACGACCCTTTGGACGGGCACCTCGACCCTTCGGGCACGACGCACGCCTATGCCAAGGCGGCGCGGATGGGCGGCGCGGAGATCGTTCTGCACAACCGGGTTCTGGCGACCACGCCGCGACCCGACGGGACCTGGGACGTGGTGACCGAGAAGGGCACTGTCCACGCCGAGCATGTGGTGAACGCCGGCGGCCTCTGGGCGCGCGAGGTGGGCGCGATGGCCGGCGTCTACCTGCCGCTCCTGCCGATGGCACACCAGTATCTGGTGACCGACGACATCCCGGAGATCATGGCGATTCTCGACCAGGGCAAGGAATTCCCCCATGTGATGGACCCCGGCGGCGAAAGCTACCTGCGCCAGGAAGGCCGGGGCATGTGCATCGGCTTCTACGAGAAGCCCTGCGAACCCTGGAGCGTGGACGGCACGCCCTGGAACTTCGGGCATGAGCTTCTGAACGAGGATTTCACCAAGATCGAGGAGTCCGTCGCCTTCGCCTATCGCCGCTTCCCGGTGCTCGAGCGCGCGGGCGTCAAGCGGGTGATCCACGGCCCCTTCACCTTCGCCCCCGATGGCAACCCGCTGATCGGCCCGATGCCGGGCCTCAGGAACTACTGGTCGGCCTGCGCGGTGATGGCGGGCTTTTCCCAGGGCGGCGGCATGGGCAAGAGCCTTGCCGAATGGATGACCCACGGCGAGACCGAGGTCGATCCGCGCGGCTTCGACGTGGCGCGCTTCGGCAAGTGGACCTCGCCGGGCTATACCGTCCCGAAGGTGATCGAGAACTACCAGATGCGGTTTTCGGTGAGCTATCCGAACGAGGAACGCCCCGCCGCCAGGCCCTTCCGCACGACGCCGATGTACGACATCTTCGACGGCATGGGCGCGGTCTGGGGCCAGCAGTACGGGCTCGAGGTGGTCAACTACTTCGCCCACGACAAGGAGCCGCGCTACGAGACGCCGAGCTTCAAACGCTCCAACGCCTGGGAGGCGACGGCGCGCGAGGTCCGCGCGGTGCGCGAGGGCGTCGGCATCAACGAGGTGCAGAATTTCGGCAAGTTCCGCGTGACGGGGCCGAATGCACGTGGCTGGCTCGACCGGATCATGGCCGGCGCGATCCCGAAGCCGGGGCGGCTCTCGCTGACCCCGATGCTCAGCCCCAAGGGCAAGATCATCGGCGATTTCACCGTGACCTGCCTTTCGGAAACCGTGTTCCAGATCACCGGCAGCTACGGCGCGCAGGACCAGCATTTGCGCTGGTTCCAGAAGAACCTCGACGCCAGCGTCGAGGTGGAAAACGTCTCCGACCGGATCACCGGCTTCCAGATCGCCGGGCCGAAGGCGCGCGACCTCCTGGCGCGGGTGACGCGGGCGGACGTGTCGGCGGCCGGATTCCGGTTCATGGATGCGAAACAGATCACTGTCGGGATGGTCGATTGTCTCGTCCAGCGCGTCAGCTACACGGGCGACCTCGGCTACGAGATCTACTGTGATTTCATGAAGCAGCGCGCGCTCTGGAACGCTCTCTGGGCGGCCGGACAGGATCTGGGCCTGACGCCCTTCGGCATGCGGGCGATGATGTCCCTGCGGCTCGACAAGCTCTTCGGTTCCTGGGCGCGGGAGTTCTCGCCCGACTACTTCCCCGGAGAGACCGGCATCGACCGGTTCATCCGCTGGAACAAGGATGCCGACTGGATCGGCAAGGCGCCGGCGATGAAGGAAAAGGCGGAAGGGTCGAAGCGCCGGCTTTGCGCTTTCGTGGTCGAGGCCGGCGATGCCGATGTCGTGGCCTACGAGCCGATCTGGGTCGGCGAGAAGGTCGTGGGCTTCTGCACGAGCGGCGGCTATTCGCACTGGTCCGGCCAGTCGGTCGCCATGGGATTCCTGCCGGCCGACCTTGCCGGTGCGCGCGAGGTCGAGATCGAGATCCTCGGCATCCGGCGCAAGGCGCGGCGCATTGACGGCCCGCTCTGGGACGCCGACGGGGCACGGATGCGGGGGTAAGGCGGCGATCGTCCCGCGGAGGGTCGTCACTGCCGAAGGCGGCCGCACACGCGAAAGGCCGGGCAAGACGCCGGGCTTGCCCCGCGCCGCCACCGCGGCAATACTGCATCGGGTGTCTGCGGCCCGGCCATGCGGGGAGGACGCGATGGCGGCGCTTGTCATTCTCATCCCGGCGGCGGGCGCCTCGCGGCGGATGCGGGGCGCCGACAAGCTGTTGGAAGACATCGACGGGGAGCCGGTTCTCAGGCGCACGGCGCGGATCGCGTCGGAGGCCGCTCCTGTCCTTGTGACATTGCCCGACACCGGCCCGCTGCTGCCCGCCCGCCGCGCGGCACTGGCGGGACTGGGCGCGCGCATTCTGCCGGTCGCCGATGCGCACGAGGGAATGGCGGCGAGCCTGCGCGCCGGCGCGCGGGAGATCGGCGCGGCCGAGGGGATGATGATCCTCATGCCCGACATGCCCGAAGTGACGGCGGACGACCTGCACCGGCTGGCCGCCGCCTTCGCCGCGGACCCGACGCGACCGCTGCGCGCCGCGACGGAGGACGGAACGGAAGCCGGCCATCCCGTGATCCTGCCCCGGAGACTCATGCAGGAGGTCGCGGTGCTGAATGGCGATCGCGGCGCCCGGATCGTGCTCGAAGGGGAAACGGTGCGGGTGCTGCCCCTGCCCGGCCGCCGTGCCGTGACCGACCTCGACACGCCGGAGGACTGGGAAGCGTGGCGCGCGGGCCGGTGAACGTGGCCCCGGCGCGCCGTCAGGCCGCGCGAGGGACGATGCGGACGGGTTCCCTCGGGTCGAGCGACAGCATCCGCCGGGCCGGCAGATAGGCGCTCTGCCCGGCCATCGTCGCAAGCTCGGGGAAGATCGTCAGGATCTCGCGCAACTGCGCGTCGTGCAACCCGTCGAGCGCCGACGCCTCGGGCAGGAAGCTCTCGCTCCAGCAGCCGTCGGCCCAGACGATCTCGTGCTGGTCGAACATCATGTGATAGTATGTGACGGCCGCGGTCTCCTCCACCCGGGCCAGGCCCAGCGTCACGAGATCGGTTGCCGCGGCGAGTATCTCTGCCTCGGCGCTCGCCACCGGCACGTGGTCGGCCGACAGCAGCACACGGTGCTGCGGGCTGACGAGCAGATCGGCGGAAGGAACATCCGATCCGAAGGCTCCCCGGCGGATGCGCACCGGCCTAAGTTCGGGATAGTCGTTCAGGGCAGAGGTGTCGAAGGCCCGGCCGCCGATCCAGCGGATCGGCCGGAAACCGTTGTCGCGGGTGAGCACGAGGTCACCGACGCAGAGCGACTCGATCGCCACCGGGCCAGCTTGTGTCGCGATGCGGCTGCCGGCCACGAAACAGGGCGTGCGCGGCGGCCGCCGCGGCCCTTCCGCACCGGTGCTGCCGCACCCCGCTCTCTCTGATCCCCTGCCGCACATGATCGGCGCTCCACACTCACAACTTCCACGCCGCGATCTCTAGTCCAGGAAATCGCCGAAAGTTAGGACTTTGTTCATCCTTTTATGGGCTGTTGCACGACAGCATCCGGGTGGTGCCGCCATGATGCATCCCACAGGTTGTGCTGGGCCCGCTCAGTTCTCCGAACCCAGCGCCGCCTCGGCAATCGCGACGGGCCGGCCCGCAGCAGTCGCGGAGTCCGGTCCGCAAACGCCCTCGACCCAAAGACCGTTGGCAAGGATGGCGCCAGACCGGCGAAGCGTGAGCCGCACATAGCGTATTGCTGTCACATCCGCCTCCGCCACGCCCGGTTCGCCCAGCAACGCGCGCGCGGCCGTTGCGCTTTCGCCCCGCCCTGCCGGAAGGATCCCGAGGCCGCCGGCGACAAGGAGATCGCGGATCGGGCCCGCCTCTCCGAACGCGCCCGAGGCGATGCGGATCGGACGGAGCACCGGCAGAAGGCCGAGTTGGCGCCAACCGATGTCGAGCGTCACGACGCCGATGACCGGCTGGAGTCCTGCCTCGCGCGTCACCACGCGGTCGCCGGGCCGGAGTGCCTCGGCCCGGACCTCGCCGCGTTCGGTGGCGATCAGCGTCCCCTCGGCGACGCCGGCACTGTCGGCCGCGACCCGCGCGAGATCGGCCCCCGCAAGGGTCCCGAGGGCCTCCCCGAGGACCTCGACCCGCCCTACGGTCATCGCGTCGTCATCATAGCTGAGGCGCAGGCTGCCCGCGCCGGCCGCGAGACCGGTGCGAAACACTTCCTGTCCGGCGTCCGTCTTCATGCCCCCTCCCGGTCACTCCCTCAGAAGCGCGGCCTCGTACCGCTTCAGCGTACGGCGTGCCGAGACGTAGGCCTTTCGGCCCGGCCTCTCGGCAAGTTCCGGAAACAGTTCGTAGATCTCGGTCCTCTGGGCATTGCCGAGGCCGTTGAGCGAATGGTCGCCCGGCTGGAACGATTCCGTCCACGCGCCATTGGCGAGAACCACCTCGTGCCGGTCGCACATGAAATGGACGTAGGTCACCCCCAGCACGTTGACCGGCCGGATCGTCCTGCTGTCCACCAGATGCTTGGCCGCGACCAGCACCTCGTGCTCCTCGAAATAGAGCATGGTGCGCTCGTTGGCGGCCAGGAAACGGTGGTTCGGACTCACCAGCATGTCGCGCTCGGGCAGGCCCTGGCCGAGGCTGCCGCGTGTGACCAGGATCGGGCGGAGATGCTCGGCCGCGGCAAGCTGGCCGTGGTCCAGGGTCTTGCGGCCGATCCAGCGGATTTCCTGGATCCCGTTGTCGCGGGTGACGACGCGATCGCCAACCGCGAGTTCCTCGATGGCGCGCTCTCCTCTGGGCGTGGCGATGGCGGTTCCGGGTGTGAAGCAGGGCACAATGTTCTCGATGTTTTCGAAGGTGAGGGTGCCGACGATATTCCCCTGTGGATCGAGGAACTCGACGATACCGTTTTCGGGATTGTTGGGATCGAAGATGATGTTGGTGGCAGCCTTCCCCCAGTCGCGGAGGTCGAGCGTGTCAAAGTCGATGCCGCCCTCGCCGCCGTCGATGCTGTCGCCGGACGTGGTGCCGGTGAAGGTGTCGCGGTCGTCGCCACCCAGCTGTGTGTCGGCGCCGGCGCCGCCGGTCAGGGTGTCGTCGCCTTCGGCAGCGGTAAGATAATCATCCCCAATGCCGCCATCCAGCAGGTCGTTGCCGCCATCACCGTCCAGCCAGTCCTCACCCGCGCCGCCGAGGAGCGTGTCGTCCCCGCCACCGCCGCCGAGCGTATCGTCGCCCGCGCCGCCGTCGAGGATATCATTGCCGCCCTGCCCGAAGAGGACATCGTTGCCGGCCTCGCCGAACACCTGATCGTCGCCGCGTCCGGCGAGGACCGTGTCGTCGCCGTCGCCCGCGAGGACATGGTCGTCGTTCGGCGCCGCGCCGGGCAGCACCGCGTCGCCGGCGTCGATCCGGTCGCCCTCAGGGTCGCCGGTGTAATCGACGTCGATCAGATCGTTGCCGGCCGTCCCCTCGACGATCCCGTCGAGCGCGGCCGCGAGCGCCGTCGGCTCGGCCATGAGCTGGAAGGCCGTGACGGTCTGCGCCCCGCCCCCTTCCCCGCCCTCGTCGGCTGTCCGGCCGCCGTCATCCGCAAAGGTCCAGTCGGTGCTGTCGCCGGCGGCAAGGTCCATCGTCAGGGCGGCGCCTATCGCTTCCCCATGGGTTGCCCCCGAGGACATGTTGGTCGCGATGAAGGCGCCGCCCTTGCCCCCGGCATCCCAGGAGTAGCCGACCTTCAGGTGGTCGCCCTCCGAGAAGAAGGCCGCGGGTGTCGTGAACCGATGGTCTTCGCCGTCGACCCGATGATGGACGACAAGGGCCTGATCCGTCGTTGTGGAAAGCGAGAACTGCGGCGCTTCGAGTCCGCCGCCGGAAACGAGGGTCTCTCCGCCTCCGGATATCCGGGCGGCGGTCACGAAGGAGAGCGCGAGCGCGCCCTGGTCGAGGCGAAGCGCCGCCACGGCGGGACCTGCGTCCGCCGGATGCATGTCCTGCCCGGCTGGCCCCGCGACCGGAAGATCGAACTCACTCTTGACCGTCATCGCACCCTTCCCACCGCAATACACCTTCCGCGCCCGGCCGGGTCCGGCCATTCTGCGCGACCCATACGCTGGAGGATGCGCCGCTCCCGTCGGACGCGGCACCAAGATACGTTCTGTCTGGTTCCTCTTGTGACCGGTGTGGCGGTCCCACCCCGGACCGCCCGCACCCAGGCCAGCCAATCACCACCTTGCCCCCCAGAGCCCGTTCAGCCTAGCCCCCGTTGGGGCCGCGACCAAAGCGCAAAGTGGCAGGATTGTGGCAGGCTCGCCCGCCCCGGGCGCCGGCACGCGGACCGCCTGCCATGGTGAAATTCGCAAGAACGCCACCATTGTTTCCGAAGAGACGCCAAGTGGACTTGCCTTGCCGGAACGGAAGGCCCGGGACAGAGCGGATGTTTCGGCGACCGAAACAGTCAGTCGGAAGCCTTCCGCGCTGCCCCGACGTATCGCGTTCCAGGCCTCAGCCGCCGCTCCGCCCACGAAACGCAACCAAACTGCGCCGCGGCCTCTGATTGTTGACGACTACGCCACCGCCAGCCGCAACTTGCGGCGACGCGATTCGCGCCTCACGCGGTGAAGGAAGTCAGGGATGTGGTGCCCGAGGCGAGACTCGAACTCGCATGCCTTGCGGCGACGGATTTTGAATCCGCTGCGTCTACCATTCCGCCACTCGGGCCACTCTGGCCGTCTAACGCCCCCGGGTCGCCGCGGCAAGAGGGTGATCGACCCCGATCAGAGGTTGGCCGCCGCGAACGTGTCGCAGGCCTGCAACGAGCCGCTTTCGAACCCGGTCGCGAACCAGCGCTGGCGCTGCTCGGACGTGCCGTGGGTGAAGCTGTCGGGCATCGGCCGGCGGCCTGCGTTTCTCATCAGCGTGTCGTCGCCGATCTTTTCCGCGGCGTTCATCGCCTCGGCGATGTCGCCCTTCTCGAGGGTGCCGAAGGCTTCATGCGCATGCCGTGCCCAGAGGCCCGAGAAACAGTCGGCCTGAAGCTCCACCCGGACCGAGATGGCGTTCGATTCCGCTTCCGAGGACTGCTGGCGCAGCGCCGTGGTCTTGCCGAGGATGCCAAGTTCGTCCTGCACGTGATGGGCGACCTCGTGCGCCACGACATAGGCCGCGGCGAAGTCGCCGCCCGCGCCCATCCGCTGCGAAAGCGCGGCGAAGAAATCGGTGTCGAGATAGACCTTCTTGTCGAGCGGGCAGTAGAACGGTCCGGTCGCGCCCGAGGCATTGCCGCAGGGCGACTGCGTGACCTGCTTGAAAAGGACAAGCGTCACCGGTTCGTAGGTCGCCCCCAGTTCATCGCGGAATATGCCCGACCATATCTCCTCGGTATCGGCGAGCGTGACCGAGACGAACTCGGCCGCGCGCTGGTCAGCCTCGGTCAGTTCGACGTCGCTCTGGATCGCGCCGCCGCCGGAGAGGCCGGTTCCGTTCAGAAGCGGCGTCACGTCAACGCCGAAGAAGTATCCCACGAGCAGTACGAGGACGACGCCGCCAAGCCCGAGCCCCCCTGCCCGGCCCGCGCCCATCCGCCGCCTGTCCTCGATGTTCTCGCTGCCGCGCCGTCCCTGCCATCTCATGCCCGCACCTCCTGAACCACGAACGCCAATTGGCCCCCCAGGTTCCAGACTAGCCGCGAATGCGTCTGCCCGGAAGGCGGGACGCGCTTGACGCCAGACCGGGGCCGTGGCCTAACGGCGCGACAGAAACCTAGCCGGTGCCCTTGCATGATCCGTGCCCTCTACGACTGGACGCTCAGACTCGCGGATCATCGCCACTCGCTCAGGGCCCTCGGGATCGTCTCCTTCGTGGAAAGTTCGTTCTTCCCGATCCCGCCCGACGTCCTCATGATTCCGATGATCATTTCGCGCCCGTCCCGCGCCTGGATCGTCGCCACCGTTGCGATGGTGACCTCGGTGCTGGGCGGTCTGCTGGGGTATTTCATCGGCGCGGTGCTCTGGGACACGGTGGGCCAGCCGATCCTCGAGTTCTACGGCAAGACCGACGCGGGCGCGAAGTTCGCGCAGGAGTTCAACCAGTATGGCGCCTGGGCGGTTCTTTTCGCCGGGGTGACGCCCTTCCCCTTCAAGGTCATCACCATCGTCTCCGGCTGGACGGGCCTCAGCCTGCCGGTGTTCATCCTGTCTGCGATCGTGGCGCGGGGGCTGCGGTTCTACGTCGTCGCGGCGCTCCTCTGGAAGTATGGCGCGCCGATCCGGGATTTCGTCGAACGTCGGCTCGGGTTGATGTTCACGGTCTTCATGGTGCTCCTGATCGGCGGCTTCGCTCTCATCAAATACCTATGACCCGATCTCGCCTCATCCTCCTCGCCGCCGGCGGTTCCGCGGCCCTTCTCGCGGGGGCGCATGTGTTCGAGGCACTCGGCTACGCGCCCTGCAAGCTCTGCCTTTGGCAGCGCGGGCCGCACTGGGCGGCGGTGGCGATCGGCCTCGCGGCGCTGGTCGCGGCCTGGCGGGTGCTTCCCTGGGCCGGGGCACTGGCGGCCGCCACCACCGGCGCGCTCGGCATCTATCATACCGGTGTCGAACGCGGACTTTGGCAGGGGCCCGATTCCTGTACTTCCGGCGGCAGCCTGTCGGGTTCCGCCGAAGACCTTCTCAACGAGATCATGGCAGCGCCCCTGATCCGCTGCGACGAGGTGGCCTGGAGCCTTTTCGGCATCTCCATGGCCTCCTGGAACGCGATCCTGTCCTTTGCGCTCGTGGCGCTATGGGTCGCGGCCGCACGGCGCCGCTAGCTGTGGCGATTCTTGCCGAAGGTTTCCCGGGCACTTCGGTGGCGCCTGGACATTGCGATGGCGATCGGACAGGTCTTTTCCTACGTCAGTTCCTCCCCGGTGCCGTTCGTGACCTGACTGCGGGAGCTGGCGATCCTGCATCGCTCGGGCATCTGCTGGGATCTCGCCTCGACGCTCTTGCCGATCGCGATGCTCCTCGCGCGCATCTCGGCGAACCTGTGCGAGGGGCAAGGGCCATGCGCACGGCGCTCGGAACGGACGCCGTGGCGGCCGTCGGCGCCGCGGCGTTCTGGTGGGGGACCGGCCAGGGAGGCGCCCTCACCTCCGAAGCGGCGCGGCGGCTCGACATCGCCACCGCACCATGCGGTCTGCCGGATGTGACGTTGCGCGACCAGACGGGCGCCGAGACGCGGATGTAGGAGTATCGCGGCGCGCCAGTGCTGGAATTCGTCGGTGCGACCTGCCCCCACATCTGTCCGACGCTCGGCACCGCTTCCGGTCGACTGGGTTCGACGCTGGCCGAGGACGCGCGTATGTTGTCGATCAGCTTCGGCCCGAGTGACGACACCGAACTGCTTGGCTCGGTCGCCGACCGCCCTGCCGCGGTATCCCTCCGCTGGCGGGTCACCGGCATCGCGGAAGGCGGAGGCCGCGCCGCCCTGCTCGAGTCTGCCGCAGTTGTCGTGATCCAGGACGGTGAGGGCGGCCTCCTGCACGCCTACGCCGCGGCAATACTCGCGGTCATGGGCTGGATGCCGCTCGCCGCGCCCTTCGGGGTCTGCAACGCCGACTGGCCCGCGGACCGGAGGCCCCGCTTGGAACGGGGCTGCTGATCGCCACCGTAGGGCTGATCGCGGTCCTGCCCGTCCCGGAGCTGATCGGGCGCGCTCCGGAGTCCGGATCACCGCCGCAGTGCACGCGCCAGCCTGCGGAGCAGCCCGGTCATGCCCAGCACCCAGGCCGTGAGCGCGACATAGACCAGCACCTTGGGGATGGGATCGAGGAAGCCGTAGCCCATGGCGTGGTCGAACTGGTAGGTGCTAGTGGTATACATCCCGAGCGGGAACACCATGCCCCACACCGCCGGCTCGTAGGTGAAGCGGTCGCGCATCCAGACATAGCGCCAGGTCATCAGCGCGAAGAGGAACGGTATCCACCAGCTCGCCACCGCCCAGAAGAAAAAGGTGAAGCCGCGCAGGAATGGGATGAGCGGTCCGAGGAGCGGCCAGGTCTCGCCGCGCAGGAGCAGGATCGAGCCCGCAAGCGCGGTGATCGCCACTGCCCCCATGTTGATCCAGTAGGGCGGGCTGAAGTCCTCGTGGCTCATCGGCACGAAGGTCAGGCGGTAGAAGATCAGCGGGATGATCGCGAGATAAAGCATGCAGCCGATCAGGAACATCGCGATCACCTGGAACTGGATCAACTCGGACGGAGGCGCGCCCACGTCTATCACGCCCCGCAACACGACCACCGACTGGGTCGAGACCGCCGCGATGAGCCATGCTCCGTTGATCCCGCGCTTGAGCGTCGGCTTGCGCGCGCGCACCGTGACCGCGGTGAAGAAGCTGTACATGATCGCGAACCACAGGATCAGTCCCAGCCACCACAGCGCCGTCCCGACGTCGCGGGCTCCGATCACCACCACGTTCTGCGTGCCCAGAACGCAGGTGCCGGCCACGATGGTGAAGAAGCCGGGCGCGCGCTGGTGATCCGACAGGTCGCGGACAAGTTCGGCACGGAACCGCACGGCCCGAAGGATCGTCAGGGCCCAGAGCACCGGCCAGGCGATCCAGTTGACCGCGATCAGCGCCAGCGCGATCGGGCGCAGCCCCATGAAATGGCAGGCGATCGACACAACCCCGGTCGCCATGACAAGTGCGAAATAACCCGGAAACAGCGAGGCCGCACCATCGAGCAGAAGCTGTCTCGCGCCAGCAGGCCCGACCGTCCTGTTGGTCGAGGTCAATTTATCCACGTGCAAATCTGAGCGCCAACTCGATCTGGAGAAAGAGAAGGACAAATGCTGTATTCAGTCCCCAGGCGATGGTCGACCATCTTGCAAGAACCCCCCAGAATGGAGCGGCGTTCGGCGCGCACCGCCAGATCGCGACCAGAATCCAGATCGTGTAGGCCGCCGAAACCACGATCAGGACTTGCTGAAAGGCCAATTGTCCCGCGTCGAGCGCGGTTGCGTGAAGAATGACGAGAGCCATGCTCGTCGCAACGCCATATCCCCAGAAAACTACGGCCAAGGGCATCCGCCCACGCCATGCTCGCAGTTCAGGAGCGAAGAACAGTGATAACAGTGATTTCCTGGACTCACTTGGTGTCATGGCCGCACCTCTCGATTCAAGTCTGAACCAGTGCCCAGCGATTTGAAAGGCCATCCGTCCCGACCGGCCGGCCGACATGACGGCGGGAAAAATTGCCCGGTCGCCTCGGGGCGCTCCGCGCTCCTGCGCGCTCCCTCGGACATGCGTTCTTGTTCGACGAACCCTTCGTGCGCCCGGTCCGGCCAAGCCCGGCTCTCATGACGGGAGGCGTTGTGTGCCGCTGTGGGAGCGGGTCTGGCTGGCCAACTGCCCGAACATCGGACGGTGACAAAAGCTACGATCTGACGTCTGCCGGTCTCCGAGGACGAGGAGGTCCGAATGTGGACTTGCCCGGCTTTTGTGGAGAGCGTTTAGCTCACTACCCGGGCCCTCCGCTCGAAGGCGATGGGTCTCTGGAAGCCGAGCGATGAGTGCCGCCTGACGGGGTTATAGAACCCGTCGATGCATCTGGCGACGGCATTTTCGGCCTGCAGGCGGGATTGCCAGGCGACCGGCCAGATCAACTCCGACTTGATGGTTTTGAAGAACGTTTCCACCATCGAGTTGTCGAAGCAGTTCCCGCGCCCGCTCATCGAGATCAGGATGCCGCGCTTCCGGAGCAGCGTCTGCTGCGTCATGCCGACCTGGCGCACCGCTTCGGCCACGCTCACGCCTCGTCCCCGCAGCACTTCAACCTGCCGCAGCTTCATGACGATGCCTTCGGCCTTCCCTCGCGTCCCAGCCATCTCCTGGTTCTCCAATCTGCGGGCCAAATATATCCCAATTGGTGGGCCACTTCAGAGAGGGTACTCCACCCCGAGAACAAGGAGGCTTCATCAGACACGCAATCGCCGTGCTGCTCCCGCTGAATTCCTGCTGGCAAGTGACCGGCAGAGATCAGGGACTTGACCGCAGCGCCATGAAGCCTTTTGATGAAGCGCAGATGTCTGGCAGCCGAGCCTCGAATCCCGATTTGCGCAGGAGCGCGATGGCGGGAATGCGAGGCTTTTTTCGCTTTTGGGGTGGCATGAAGCAAGTGATCGGACTTGGGCTTCTCTATTCGCGTCACGGGATCCATACCCGCCGCCTGATCGAGGCGGCGCCTGTGCCCGAACCGGCGCGCGCGCGCGCGTCCAGCCCGGGCCTGTCCGGCAAGGTGCGAAGCCCGATCCATCCCGTCCGCAGCCGTCTCGGGCCCCTTGTCCTGCGCTACATCGGCGGCGAGCATCTGGTGGCAGGTCAGGTCACGGCGTGAAAGACCGGAACCTTCCCGCTCTCGTCCGACCGGCGATGCCCTGCCACGCCCCCGCCCCAACGGGAGCCGTCTGATGCGCCGCTACCGTTTCGTCCTGTTCCGCCCGTTCCAATTTCTCCCAGTCCTTTTCGGAATCTCGATTATCACCTTCGTGCTCGTCCGGCTCATACCCGGCGATCCGGCGCGGATCCTCTTGGGCACCCGCGCGACCCCGACCGCCATCGCCAACATCCGCGCGCAATATGGTCTCGATGAGCCGATGTGGGTGCAGTACCTCTACTTCCTCAAGAATCTCGCGTCCGGCGAGATGGGCAAGTCAACGCTATACAAGGTCGACACGCTGAAACTGATCGTCACGCGGATCGAGCCGACGCTGGCGCTGGTCGTCGCGGGCGTGGTGCTGGCGCTGGTGATCGCGGTTCCCTTCGCCGCGATCTCCGCGCGGCGGCAGGGGACGGCGGCGGATCACGCGATCCGGATCGTCTCCACCGCCGGGATCGGCTTTCCCTCGTTCTGGCTCGGGGCGATGCTGATCATCCTTTTCGCGGTGCGGCTCGACTGGCTGCCGGTTTCGGGCTACGGCGAACGCCTTGGAGACAAGCTCCTGCACCTGATCCTGCCCGGGCTGACCATCGCGCTTTCGCTTTCGGCGGTGATCACCCGGTCGCTGCGTGCCGGCATGATCGCGGGGCTGTCGTCGGACGTGGCGGTAGCGGCGCGGGCACGCGGGATGCCCGAAAGCGTCGTCTTCTGGCGCCATGTCGTGCCAAACGCGCTGGTGCCGACAGTCAACCTCTTGGCGGTCAACATCGGCTGGCTGATCGGCGGAACGGTCGTGGTCGAAAGCGTCTTTGCGGTGCCAGGCCTCGGGCAGCTCATGGTCCGGGGTATCTTCAGCCGCGACTACATGGTCGTGCAGGGCGTGGCGCTGACCTTCGCGGTGGCGACCGTGCTGATCAACTTCCTTGCCGACATCATCACCGTCGCGCTGGACCCGAGGGTGGAGATATGACGGCAACGACGCTTTCCCCGCGCTGGAGTGCCAGGTTCGGACGCAGACCCATGCTGCTGGCCGGGCTGACGATCCTTGGCGCCTTCGTGGCGATGGCGGTTTTCGCACCCCTCGTCGCGCCTTACGACCCGATCCTTCACGACGCGGGCGCCAAGCTGCAGCCTCCTTCGCTGGTGCATCCCTTCGGCACCGACAACTTCGGCCGGGACGTGCTGTCCCGCGTGATCTGGGGCGCGCGGATCGACCTTCAGATTGCGGTGATCGGGGTCGTCTTTCCCTTCCTGATCGGCACCGGCATCGGCACCGTCGCGGGTTTTTTCGGCGGCTGGGTCGATGCGCTGTTCATGCGGATCATCGACGTTGTTCTGGCCTTCCCCTTTCTTGTGCTGATGCTGTCGATCATCGCCATCCTCGGCCCCGGTCTGGGCAGCTTCTACATCGCCATGGCGCTGGTCGGCTGGGTCAGCTACGCGCGGCTGATCCGGGCGCAGATCCTTGTGCTGAAGACGCAGGATTTCGCCGTGGCCGCCGCCAGCCTCGGCTTTTCACGCCTGCGGATCATGTTCCGGCACCTGTTGCCGAATGCGCTGGCGGGGTCGCTCGTCTTCGTCATGTCCGATGCTGTGCTGGTGCTCCTGAACGGTGCGGCGATCAGCTACCTCGGCCTTGGTGTGCAGCCGCCCGTCGCCGAATGGGGCGTCATGGTCGCCGAGGCGCAGGGCTTCATCACCCAGGCCTGGTGGATCACGCTGTTCCCCGGCCTTGCCATCGTGACTCTGGCCTTCGGCTTTTCGCTGACCGGCGACGCGCTGGCGGACCTGATGGGGGTGCACGAATGAGCGTGCAGCTTGAGATCGCCGGCCTCGCGGTCGCCTTCCGCGACCATCGGGAAGAGCGGCCGCTGCTGGAAGACGTCTCGCTGTCGCTGGAGCGGGGCGAGATCCTTGGTCTGGTGGGCGAGAGCGGGTCGGGAAAAAGCCTTCTGTGCCGCACCATCATCGGCCTGATACCCTCGCGCAAGCTGCGTGTGACGCAAGGCAGCGTGCGGCTGGACGGCGACGAGATCCTTGGCCGCGACATGCAGGCTGTCCGGGGCCGGCGGATCGGCATGATCTTCCAGAACCCGACAAGCCACCTCGACCCCGTAATGACGATCGGCCGCCAGATCAGCGAGGGGTTGCGCCATCACAAGGGCCTTGACGACCGGACCGCCCGGGCCGAGGCGATCGCGCTTCTGACCCAGGTGGGCTTTCCCGATCCGGCGCGGGCCGTCACCTCATATGCGCACCAGTTCTCTGGCGGGATGCGCCAGCGCGCGATGATTGCCATCGCCCTTGCCTGCGACCCGGAGATCCTGATCGCGGATGAGCCGACCACCGCTCTCGACGTGACAGTGCAGGCGCAGATCCTGCGGCTTTTGATGGAGCTGCGCGACCGGCGCGGGCTGTCGATCATCCTCATCACCCACGACCTTGGCGTCGTGGCGCAGACCTGCGACCGTATCGCGGTGATGCGGCACGGCAAGGTGGTGGAGGTCGGCGAGAAGCGCGCGCTTCTGGCCGCGCCGCAGCACCCCTATACCCGGGAGCTTATTGCCTCGCACCCCTCGATGCCCCACCCCGAGGATGCGGTGATAACCCACCCGCATGACCGCCGGCCAATCTTCGAGATCGACGACCTGGACGTCAGCTTCCCCGTGGGCGGCGGCTTCCTGACCGGAAAGCGCGAGGTGCGTGCCCTGAAGGGTGTCAGCCTGCGTATCTGGCCGGGAGAGACGGTGGGCATCGTCGGGGAAAGCGGCTCGGGCAAAAGCACCCTCGCCCGCGCGATGCTCGGCCTGACGCGAGTTAGTGCGGGCGACATTGCCTTCGACGGCAATGTGCTGACGAAAGACCGGGACAAGACACTGAAACACCTGCGCAGCGATGCCGCGATGGTGTTTCAGGATCCGTTCAACTCGCTGAACCCGCGCCTGACCATCGGGCAGACGCTGGCCGAGGTTCTGAAGACCCAAGGCGAAACGCGCTCCGACAAGATCCCCTCGCGGATCGGGGAGCTGCTTGACCTCGTGGGGCTGGACCGCAGCTTTGCCGCGCGCAGGCCGCGCAGCCTGTCGGGCGGGCAGTGCCAGCGGGCCGGGATCGCGCGCGCGCTGGCGGTCAATCCGCGCGTCATCATTGCGGACGAATGCGTCGCGGCGCTGGACGTGACGATCCAGGCGCAGATCGTCGATCTGTTCCGCGACCTGACGCAGCGCACCGGGCTGACGCTGGTCTTCATCGCGCACGACCTCGCCATCGTCCGAAACCTCTGCGAGCGGGTCATCGTCATGCATCACGGCGAGATCGTCGAGGACGGACCTTCCGCCCGGGTCTTCCATCAGCCCGAACGCCGCTACACGGCCCAGCTGATCGCGGCAATTCCAGACATAAACCCGGATCGCCCCATCAACTGCGGCCCCCCATCAACCCAACAGGAGTATGTGACATGATGAAAGACCTCACCCGCGCGGCCATGTTCGGCCTCGCCATGACAACCGGGCTTGTGTCCGTCGCCGAGGCGCAAGGCGTGCTGACAATAGGCCGGCGCGAGGACAGTTCCACCTTCGACCCGATCGCCACGGCGCAGAACATCGACTTCTGGGTGTTCTCGAACGTCTTCGACGTGCTGGTGCGCGTGGACAACGCGGGCCAGAACCTTCTGCCTGGCCTTGCCGAAAGCTGGGAAGTGTCGGACGACGCGCTGACCTATACCTTCCACCTGCGCGACGCCAAGTTCTCGGACGGCATGCCTGTCACCTCCGAAGATGTCGCCTATTCGCTGGCCCGCATCCGCGACAGCGAGCTGTCGCTCTGGTCGGACAGCTACAAGATCATCAAGGACATGCAGACGCCGGACGCCAAGACCCTGGTCATCACCCTCGACGGCCCCTCGGCGCCGTTCCTCTCGACCCTGGCCATGCCCGGCGCCTCGATCGTCTCGAAGGCGGCGATGGAAAGCATGGGGGAAGAGGCCTTTGCCGAGAAGCCTGTGGGATCGGGTGCCTTCACCGTGGACGAATGGCGCCGCGGCGATCGGGTGATCCTGAAGAAGAACCCCAACTACTGGGATGCCGCCAACGTCAGTCTCGACGGGGTCGAGTGGATATCCATGCCTGACGACAACACGCGGATGCTGGCGGTTCAGGCTGGGGAGCTTGACGCGGCGATCTACGTCCCCTTCTCGCGCGTGGAAGAGTTGAAGCAGGATGCGAACCTCAACGTGGTCGTCGATCCCTCGACCCGCGAGGATCACCTGCTGATGAACCAGGAACATGCGCCGCTTGACAACGTGAAGGTGCGCGAGGCGCTCGACTATGCCATCGACAAGAAGGCGATCGTCGACACCGTGACATTCGGTATCGGCGAGGTGGCGAATTCCTACATTCCGAAGGGCGCGCTCTATCACAGCGACGACAACGGTGCGCGCGACTTCGACCCGGAAAAGGCCAAGGCGTTACTGGCCGAGGCGGCCGCAGGCGACATCAGCCTCGATTATGTCGTCAACGCCGGCAACGAGGTCGATGAACAGATCGCCATTCTCCTGCAGCAGCAACTGGGCAATGTCGGGATCACGCTCAACCTTCAGAAGATGGACCCGAGCCAGACCTGGGACATGCTGATCAACGGCGAATACGACCTGTCGGTCATGTACTGGACCAACGACATCCTCGACCCCGACCAGAAGACGACCTTCGTTCTGGGCCATGACGTCAACATGAACTACATGACCCGCTACCAGAACGACGAGGTCAAGCAACTGGTGGCCGATGCCCGGCTCGAGATGGACCCGGCGAAGCGCGAGGCGATGTACGCGCAGATACAGAAGCTCGCCAAGGCCGACGTCCACTGGATCGACCTCTACTACAGCCCCTACATCAGCGTGACCCGCAAGGGCGTTGAGAACTTCGGCCAGAACCCGCTCGGCCGCTTCTTCCTGGAAGAAACCAGGAAGACCTACTGAGCAGCACGCGGCGGCTTCCTTTGGGCCGCCGCGTCCCAACCGTCTTGAGAGGACATGCGATATGACCGAGATCGACCTTTCCGCGCTTGAAACCGCTCTCGACGCGTTGCCGAAACGCTATCCCGGTCCCGGCGGCGTGGCCGGAATCGTCAAGGACGGCAAGGTGGTCGCGACCCGCGCCTGGGGGTATGCGAACCTCGACACCGCCGCGCCGATGACCCGCGCGACGCGGTTGCCGATTTGCTCGATCTCGAAGCAGTTCACCTGCCAGGTGCTGCTGGCCTCCATCGAGAACCCGGATCGGCTGGACGGCAGGATCGCGGATTTCCTGCCGGACTTCACCGGCCCCATGCCCAGCCTGCGCCAGCTTTGCGACAACCAGTCGGGCCTGCGCGACTACTGGGCGCTGACCGTGCTGCAAGGGGCCAGGGCCGAGCAGGTCTTCGCGCGCGAGGATGCGCTGCCGGTGATCGCGCGGATGAAGACCGGCCACTTCCCGCCAGGAACGGCATATTCCTACTGCAACTGCAACTACCGCATCGTCTCGGAACTGATCGAGGCGGAGACGGGCGAGAACCTTGAAACCCTCTACCGCCGCCATGTCTGGGGGCCGGCGGGAATGAAGACGGCCGTCCTGACCTCTGACACCCGTTATCCCGAGGACGGCGTGGTGGGCTATGAGGGCAGCGATGCGACCGGATTCTTCCCGGCGGACAATGCGATCTTCTGGATCGGCGACGCGGGGATATCGGCCTCGCTTGACGATATGCTGGCCTATGAAAGCTGGATCGACGCCACCCGCGACGATGAAAACAGCCTTTACCGCCGCGTTTCCGTACCGCCGACCTACGTCGACGGGACACCGGCGACCTATGGCTACGGCATCGCCCGGCATCAGATCGCGGGACTTGAGTTCACCGGCCATGCGGGGGCACTGCGCGGCTTTCGGGCACAGCGTCTGAATGCGCGCGATGCCCGCCTGTCGGTCGTGGTGATCTTCAACCACGAATGCGACAGCCACGGCGCCGCGCAGTCCCTGATCGAGGCCGCGCTTGGCCACGAAAAGCCCGAACCTGCCCCGATCCCGGAGGGATGGGACGGCCAGTGGCTCGCCGATGACGGCTTGCTGGTCCGGATCGAATGCGGTCGCCGCAGCGCGACGCTGGCCTATGCGACCGGGGCCGAGACGCTCACGCTGTCGCCGGACGGCACCCTCGCGGCCGCCGGCGCCATCCTGTCCCGGCAGGGCGAGGCGATGCTCATGACACGCCCGCGCGACAATACCGCGCCGAAGCTGACCCCCCTTCCGTCCACGGAAACCGGCGACGCCACGGGAATCGCGGGGCGATATACATCCGCCGAACTGGAAGCGGATCTTGTCATCGAAGCCCGGGACGGCGCTGCCTTTGCCCGCTTTGAAGGCATGCTGGGAAATGGTCGGATGGAAAGGATGGAACCCGCCGGCAAGGATGTCTGGGTCGTCGCCACAAGGCGCTCGATGGATGCCCCGGCCCCAGGTGACTGGACCGCGATCATCCAGCGCGACGCGGCGGGCGAAGTCGCGGGCCTGACCCTCGGCTGTTGGCTGGCGCGCCGGGTCGAGTATGGGAGGTGCGGTTAAGCGGCGCGGTCGGGCATTCGATTTGGGTGAGAACCGTAGGCGGTCTTTCCTTCGCCGCACGACATTCGGCGCTGGACGACCAATTGGAACCAGCCTCGGCCAGGACACTGACGCTGTCCCTTGTGCCGCGCAGAGACGCCCGCCACGGCGCAAGGGCGGTGATGGGTTTTGCCGTCAAAACCCTGCGGGCAGGCCCGTGAGGCTGACAATACTGGCAGAGGGGATGGGCCTGACGTCGGACCTTTTCCGGCATGTAACATCGCATGCAGGTCGGTGCAGTTGCCCGCCCCGGGCCTCAAAACGAGCTCCCGCTGACATCAGTTGCGGCGGAGAGGACGGCAGACTCAACAACCTTGTGATAACTCACAGATAGTCATTCAGACTACCGGAGAGGTTGTTTTCCGAGACATGAGTCATCACGGTCATCGCCACCTGCTCTCTCGGGCTGTAGGCGGCATGGTTGCCGTCCTGGGCGCTCACGGCTCCCAAAACAGCGACGGCGCAAACCTAGAAAGTGAGGCTGTTTTTCAAAACCATCGCGGTCACCCTTGAGGGCCTGGCCTTGGACGCCCGTCGCACTTGCCGTTGGTCGCGACGACTCGAGCCGGTACATGCCCGGCCCGCTGCCGAAGAAATCCCCGCGATCAGGTGCGGCTGATATCCGTGGAGCCGTCCCTGTAGACGTAGCGGCAGACACGCGGTTCGGTGTTGACCGTAAACTGGTCGCGCCGGACCTCCATGTTCACCTGAACGCCCCGCGGAGCGCCGTTCCCGAAGCCATACTTGCTGACGGAGTCGACGCGCGCGACTATCAGGCCCTGCTGCCGTGCGGCGTTGACGCAAATGTCACGTGCGCGGCTGAGACTGATCTGGTTCGTGCCCCAGGATCCGCCAAAACCGCCCGAACCGCCGCTGCCGCCGAAACTTCCGCCCGAACCGCCAAACTCCGCGGTCTCGACGCAACCGACCAAGGCAAGGCTTCCAAGCAGCCCCACTATCGCTGTTCTCACCGCCATGGTCCGCCCCCTGATTTCACGCTGCGCCGATGCTACCCATAATTCCGGTACGAAGCGGGCGTGAATGACCCGGATCGGGTCATCTGGCTTGGTCTTGTGTGCCTAACGCCGATAAACCGGAGGCAGTCTGCCGCGTATCCTGCCGATGTCTGACGCGACCGGCGGCGCGTGGCCGACTGGCGCGAGGAACGGCGGTGGAAAGGAAACCGATGCAGTCGAAGCAAAGAAAGACCCGGATTGGGCGCAACAGCGCCCTGCGTCCCGTGTTTCGCCGGGTGGCGTCCCTTCTTGCCACTGTGGCGGCGCTGCTTGCAGGACCGGCAGCTGCCGAAACCCTGAATGGTCGGGCTGTGATTGCGACGCGCATGGCGCTGCCCCCGGGGCTGACCTTCGAGGCGATCATCGAGGATATCTCGCGGGCGGGCGCTCCGGCGGAGGCTCTCGCCCGCATCACGATCGAGAATCCGGGCCAGCCGCCCATCGACTTCGCGATCGAGTACGACCCGGCAGACCTGCAACCGCAAGCGATCTACGCCCTGCGCGCGACGATCCGGCGGTCGGACATGCTTCTGTTCACGACCGATACGATCACCCCCGTCCTGAACAGCAACGCGCCGGGCCCTGTCGAGGTGCGCCTGGTTCCCGTCGGCCGGCCGACCGGCGCCGATGTGCCGCTGGTCGGCGCGCACGGGCTGGCCTTGCCCGCCACCTTCACCGGCGTTCTGCCCTGTGCCGACTGCGAGGGCATCCGGCATCATCTCGATCTCTGGCCCGACCAGGCCTACCACATGCGCCGTGAATGGCTGGGCCGCGCCGAGGGGCCGCTGCGCCGCGACGAGGTGGGGCGCTGGTATGCCGATCCGGCCCGCGGGGCCATCGTGCTTCATGGCGCCTCCGAGATGCCGCTGTTCTGGAAGGTTAAGGGGCCCGACAGCTTGCGCCAGATGGACATGGCCGGAAACCCCATCGCGTCCGACCTGCCCTATGAGCTGACGAGCGATGGCACGCTGTCGCCCACGGATATTGAAGGCACGTTCCTTCTCGGCATGATGACCTACCTCGCCGACGCGGCCATGTTTCAGGAATGCCTGACCGGTCGGGCCTACCCGATCGCCGGCGAGGGCGATTACCTTGCGCTGGAACGCGCCTATCTCGATACGCGTGCCGGACCGGGCGCGCCTCTGCTGGTGCATGTCGAAGGTGGACTGGTCCAGCGCCCGGCGATGGAGGGGCCGGACCGCACGCACCTTGTTGTCGACCGGTTCATCAAGACCGTGCCGGGCGAAACCTGCGCCGGGGATGCCCCGACGGCGTCGCTGACCAACACCTACTGGCGCATCGACAGTCTGATGGGCCAGCCCGTGACGGCCATGGACAATCGCCGCGAGCCGCATCTGGTGCTCGTGGATGCCGACGGGCCGCGGTTTCGTGCCACGGTGGGCTGCAACCAGCTGATCGGCGGGTATGAGCGTGACGGCGACCGCCTCGGCTTCGGGGCCGCTGCCAGCACCATGATGGCCTGCCCGCCGCCGCTCGACGGGATCGAGCGACAGCTTGGCGAGGCGCTGTCCCTGACCCGGCGGATGCTCCTTGAGGGAAATCGGCTTGACCTGCTCGGCGACGATGGTGCGGCGCTGGCCAGGCTGGAGGCCGTCTATCTGCGCTGAGGACGTCAGACAGCAGATGGCAGGACGTGGTATGGCATCGGGGAGAGGCATGATGGTCCGTTCGCTTCTGATTGCTGCGGTGGTTGCGCTGTCGGGGGCGATGCCGCTTCTGGCGCAGACCGGTCAGCCCAAGGTCGGCACGGATACGGGAGGCGAGGTCGTGGCGATCGGCACGGGCGTGGGCATCTTCGACGTCGACGGCACCCAAGGGCGGCTACCCGATCTTCTTCCGCCCGAAGAGCTTGACCGGCTCACCGCGCTGCTCGGCGCCCCCTCGGGCCCGAGCTACAAGATCGACAGCCCGGTCAGCCCCGATGACCGGACGATCCTTGCCAGCACGAAGGGCCAGCGCTTCTTCGTCAACCTGCAGAGCGGCGAGATCGTTCCGGTCGTCTTCGAGCGGATCCTGGCACTCGCAAGCAATGTGATCTGGCTTGATGACGACACCGCGGGTTTCCTGACATTCCAGTCCGAGGCGGATGGCAAGGCGCGCCTGGTGGGCGGCAGCGTGGACCGGCGCACCGGGGCGGTGACGATCCCCGAGCCGCGCCTCGCCGCGGTCGCCGACCGGCTGGGCGAAAAGCAGACGCCGCTTCTGATGTCCGATGACGGCAGCCAACTCCTGCTGGCCGACGGGCGCGACGCAAAACCGATGGCCTTCCCCGGCATGCCCCGGCCCGGCGATGGTAAAGGGGACAGCACGGGCGACAGCTATGACCCGATCCCGACGCTGGTCGCGATGGCGCTGACCGAAGGCACGCGGCTGATCGTGACCGATGTCGCAACCGGCGCCGCGCATGAGGTCTTTTCCATGGGCCCCGACATCCGCATTCTGGATGTGGCCTTCAGCGCAGATGGCAGCCGGTTCTGCCTGACGAGCGAATCCATCGGCGATTCGCAACGCCGCACCTTCGACGGGGCGAACCTGACCGAGCAGGAATACCAGGACTCGGTCGGCATTCTGCCGCCCGGAAAGAACATTTTCTTCCAAAGCAATCAGGTCACGGTGCTGGATACGGGAACCGGCGCGCTTTCCACGCTGCGGGCAGCCGACGGCGACGGGCTGGTGTTCCGCGGCACGCACTGGAACCCTGACGGCAGCGTGATGCTGGCCGAGATGGCCGGGCCGGGACGTCTGGCCGGGCGGCCCCACCCGCAATACCTGGGGGACTCGCGCTCGGGCGGGGCGATCGTCTTCTACGACCGGGATCTGCGCGAGATCGGCCGGATCGACCGGCCCGAGGTCGACAGCCCGGTGAAGGACGCCCGCTTCATCTCGGAAACAGAGGTGCTGGTGCAGACCCGTCACGGCACCAATGGGCATCCATATCTCTATAACCTCGCCACCGGCGAATTCCGCAACCTGGCCGACCGGCCGGGCGCGTATCTCGAAGTTGTCGCCACCCGCGCCAGCCGCGAGATCGTTTTCGTCCATACCTCCTGGACCGAACCGCCGGAATATGGCCGCGCGAAGATGGACGGGACAGGCTTCACCCGGCTCACCTCGCTGAACGCCACCGCGCAGGCGGAGGTGCGGGCGACGCAGCATGCCGTCTCGTTCGATCTGGAGGATGGTGATCGCATCGACGGTGTGCTGATCCTGCCCGAAGGCGTGGCCTTTCCGCCGGTCGACGTGCCCATCGTGGTCTGGCAGTCCGGCGGGCCCTTCAACGCCGTCACCAACAACTGGGACCCCACGGTCGAGACCCCGGCAAGCTTGCTGCCAAGTTTCGGCTTCGGCGTGCTGGTGACGCCGCTTTACGGGCGGCACGGCTATGGCGACGCGCGGTTCAACAAGATCGCCGACAACGACAACTTCGGCCGCGCCGACATCGACGCCCAGGCCGAGATCGTGGACCAGATGCGCGCCCGCGGCTGGGCCGGCAAGGTCGGGATCGCGGGATGCTCCTATGGCGGCTACTTCGTGACCCAAAGCCTCGTGCGCCACTCCGACATCTATGACGCGGGCCATTCCATGTGCTCGATTGTCGACTGGGTGACGGAATGGAGTCGCGGCGGCGGCCAGGGGGCCCCATGGCTTCTGGGCAAGGCGATCTACGATGACCCGATGGCCTATGTCCGCGTCTCGCCGGTATACAATGCAAGCGCGATCAAAAGCCCGCTCCTCGCCTTCCACGGCACCGACGATTTCGTGCCCATCGCGGTGATGGAGAACCTGATGCATCAAGTGATCGCGGCAGGCACCCCGGCGCGGTTTCTGCGCTTCCGCAAGGCCGGCCACGGGCTTTCCGGCACGTCGCCGGCCGAACTGGCGCGGGGCTACGAGGTCTACGGCGTCCAGGAACAGGTGATGTGGTTCCGGACCTATCTTGGGGAGTGAGACGGGGATCACCGCAGAGGCCGCGCCGAGGGTGCTGGCAGACTCATTCGAACCAGTCTCAGCTTGGACAGTGACGCTGTCCCTTATTCTGCGCAAACGCAGCGCCACTCGGCGAGAGCAGCGGCGCGGTTGTCCGTGTTCGCAACAGGGATTATGGCGGAGGGGATGGGCCTCACATCCACCCCATCTCCACAACTAAACCATTGTTTTTATTATACTATACGTCCAATGCGGTGTCGTCCGCAGGGCTTGTTATCCCGCACAGCACGACAGTTTCGCCACATCCTTGTCGAAGGTCTGGGCGGCGAGTTTCAGGCCTTCGACCGTGGCGAGGTATGGAAAGATCGTCTCGCCGAGGGCCTTGGTCGTCATGCCGAACCTCAGTGCCATGACAAGCGTCTGGACGCTGTCCGCGCATTCGGGGGCCATGATCACGCCGCCCAGCAGGCGGTCCGTCTTGGCATCCGCGACCAGCTTGATCAGCCCCCGCGTATCTCGGGCGGCGAGCGCGCGGGGCACGTTGTCGAGGCCAAGCACGCTCGTCTTCACGTCATGGCCCGCCGCACGCGCTTGCGCCTCGGTCAGGCCGACGCCCGCGACCTGCGGGTCGGTGAACACCACCCAGGGCATCACCGCGTTGTCGTAACGCTCAGACCCACTCAGCACCGCGTTGCGGGCCGCCAGCTTGGCACCATAGGCGGCCATGTAGACGAACTGATCGCGGTCGGTCACGTCCCCCGCCGCATAGATGCCAGGCCGCGTCGTGGCCATGTCGTCGCCGACCTTGATCGCGCCGCGCGCATCGGTCTCGACGCCGATATCGGGCAGGCCCAGCCCCTCGGTATTGGACACGCGTCCCGTCGTCAGGACGAGATGATCGGCCGCGAGATCGCGGGCAGCGCCGTCCACTGTCACCGTCAGAACCGCGCGGTCTCCGCTGCGCTGCACGGCGTCGTAAGTCACGCCGTCGAGGATCGTCAGACCTTCCGCGTGCAAGAGTTCGGTGAGCACTTCGGAAACCTCCGGCTCCGCCCGCGGCAACAGGCGCGAGCGGCAGACGATGGTCACGCGGGTGCCCATCCGCGCCATCATCTGCGCGAGTTCGACACCGATATAGCCGCCGCCGAGGAAGATCAGGCTCTCGGGCAATCGGTCCAGTTCCAGAAGCGAGGTGCTGTCGAGTGTCGGAACATCCGCAATTCCAGGGATATCGGGCACGGTCGGCCGGCCGCCGGTGGCGACGATGACCTTGGGCGCCGTGATCATGCGCCCGTCGATCTCGACACCACCGGGAACGAGCCGCGCCGGACCCTCGTCGATATAAGTCACGCCATCGTAGCCCGGCAGCAGGTCGGCGTACTTCTTCTGGCGCAGCGTCGTAACGAGATCGTCTTTGGCCGCGACGAGCGCCGCCCAGTCGGCGACCTGCGCCGCGCCGTGCAGGCCCGGGAACCGATGCGCCGAATGCGCGCCGTGCAAGGCTTCAGCGGCCCGGATCATCGTCTTGGAGGGCACGCAGCCAACGTTCACGCAGGTGCCCCCGATGGTGCCGTGGCCGATCAGGGCGACACGTTTGCCGCCCTCGGCGGCGGTGATCGCGGCCGAGAACCCGGCCGATCCGGCGCCGATCACGGCAAGGTCGAAATCGCCCTTGGGCGCGCAGCAGTCGTCCTTCATGGGATCATCCGTCCGTTCGTGTGTTCAGCCGCCGCTGCCGCCGCCAGACGGCATAGACCGTCAGCGCGACGAAAAAGGCGAGCGCGGGCAGCAACACATAGTCGAGCCAGCCGAGCCAGGCTGACAGACCTACGGCGCCGAGAAGTACGACCAGCACCGGCGTGAAGCAGCAGAGCGCCGCGATGACGGTGCCGGCGATCCCTGTCGCGATCAGATTGCGGTCGGATCGATCGGCCATTCCGTCAGCCCGAGACACGCGCCGGGTAGCCTGCATTGGCCGAAGCGGCCGCGATGGCATCGGCGCTGGTAGCGGCGGTGTCGAAGAACACCGTGGCGGTGCGCGCCTCGAAGTCGATCTCGACGGCACGAACGCCCTCGACGCCTTCCATCGCGCGTTTCACCGTGATCGGGCAGAGCGCACAGGTCATGTTGTCGACGGCGAAGGTGACGGTCTGTTCGGCGGCGACATTCTGCGCGGCGACCGGGAGGGCATGGAACGGCGCTGTCGCAGTCAGGCCAAACAGGGCAAGAGCGAGGAACTTCTTCATGGGTTTTCCTTTCGGGTCAGTAGAGAAGCGGCGCCCACCAATCGATGGTCAGCGCGGCGACAACGAGGATCAGGGAGGCCCAGAGCGCGGTCTTGGTGATCCGCGCCGAGGCGGGCCTCGCGCAGTAAGAACCCGGCTCGCATACGATCGGTTTGCGGAAATACACCTGCCGGAGTCCGGCCGCGATGAAGCCAAGCGCGAACACAGCGAAGATCGGCTTGTAGGGCTCCAGCGCCGTCAGGTTGCCAATCCAGGCGCCGGAGATGCCGAGGGTCAGCAGAACCAAAGGCCCGACACAGCAGGCCGAGGCGAGAAACGCGCCCAGCACGCCACCAGCAGCGAGCCAGCCCTTGCGGGCCGGGCGAACCGTACCCGCGCTATCCGTCCTCTCGTCTGTCAGCGCCATCGCACGCACCTCTCGTCTCTGATTGACGATGGGTGTAGGGTCTGTAGCAACTACAGGCTCAAGCGGGAATTTGCCCATGACCGATCACGAGAGCGAGAGCGGCCTCACGCGCGGAGAGCTGGCGCGTGTGACCGGCAGCAATATCGAGACGATCCGCTATTACGAGAAGACCGGCTTGCTGCCCGATCCGCCCCGTACTGACGCGGGCTATCGCATCTATTCCGCCGCACACGCCACACGCCTGCGGTTCATCCTGCGCGCCCGCGAGCTTGGGTTCTCGACGGAAGATGTCCGCGGGCTTCTGGGGTTGGAAGACGGCGCCGCGCCCACCTGCGCAGAGGTCAAGGAGCGCACCGAACGCCACCTTGCCGATGTCCGCACGAGAATTGCGGATCTCAGACGCATTGAAGCAGTTCTCGCCAAAACGGCCGCCAGGTGCTCCGGCGCCGACGTCCCCGACTGCCCGGTACTCGACACGATCGGATCGCGGGATCGTTGACGCCGAGATGCGGAACCCGCGGCTTCCCACGGGACCCCCGCAGAATTCCGGCTGAGGGCCGGTTCAGCCCAGTCGAGCCACGATCTTTGAAACCACCGCGAGCGCGTCAGCCGTGCCGTTCGCCTCACCCTTCTCGAAGTCACCATCGATGGTGCCCATCTGGTTGGTCACATGCGCTAGGCAGATGACAGCCCGGTCCCGCGCCTTTGCGAAGGCGTAGAGCCCGGCCGCCTCCATTTCGACCCCCAGGATGCCGCGAGCGCGCGCCGATCCGATTGCGGCCTCCGTCTCACGAAACGGCGCGTCGGTGGTCCAGGTCGCCCCGGTGAGCACGCGGGGGCCATCGTCGAATGCTCCTTCCAGCCGCGACAGAAGCTGCTCGGGTGCTGCGCTCCACTCCGAGGGCGGGAGGTAGTGATAGCTCGTGCCCTCGTCGCGCAGCGCCCGGTCGATCAGGATGAAATAAGGCGGCGCCCCCTGTGGCATGATCTGCCCCGAGGATGTGACGCTGATCAGCAGTGCGCACCCCGAGGCGAACATCTCTTCGGCCACCAGCACGGCGAAGGAGGCGCCGACGGCGCAACCGACCACGCCAATCTCGTGGCCGTCCAGATCGAACACCCACATGTCGGTGTGGTAGCAGACCCATCCTTCGCGCCGCCGCGCGCGGCCCTCTGCGCGGAGCTGGCGCACGATATCGCCATCGGGGTCGAGCAGGCAGACCTTCGGCACCGCGACGGCGTCAGCACCTTTCTGGCGGCGCGCCTCGCGCAGCAGGCTCTCCGGGGTGAAGGCTGACGGGTCGTCGGGATGCTTATCGCTCAGGATCGGCGGAGTTTCCTGCGGCTTCATGCGTCTCTCTCCTTCCGCCCACGCCCCATTCGCCAATCGGCGACCGTACCCGCGCAAAGGAAGACGAATCCCGCGAGTTCGATGATCCGCTCGTAGGAGACCAGCATGGTGAATGCGATCAGAAGAAATCCGACGCCTGCGAGCAGGACGGGGGCCAGTCGACGATGCCCACGCCAGCGGATCAGCAGGGCGACCAATGCCAGACCCGCAAACAGGACGATTGCGCCCGCCCAGACAGCCTCGTTCAGGGCGATCGTCACGCCAAGCGCGCCCAACAGCGTGATCGCGGCAAGCGTTCCATAGCAGGCGACAAGCGAGAAAGCGGTCGCCAGGGCGGCAAGCCATTCGCCGGTTTTCTTGGGGCTCATTTCAGTCTCTGCATCGTTTCCGAAACCTTGCTCGTGATGTGACGGCAGCCGGATTCCGTCAGATTTTGCTTGATGATTGCGACACCGGAGCGCCCGGACTTGTAGCGCTGAGCACAAGAAACGCGGCACCTATTGTTGTGAGAGTGCCGATCTTGTGATCAAATCCCGCCATGAGTTGAGCGGCAATTCCGAGTGGCGGATAGAAGACGGCGCCGGTGACTGTCGAGTCCCGCAGCCGCGCCTGATCCGCGAGCGCGAGCAGATCACCCCGGCTGCGGAAACGAGCCGCGCGCCAGAGTTTCGAGCCGAGCCAGCCCTTCACGCGTCGCTGCGCGGCCCAGAGGTTCCAGCGCCCGAGTTCACCGAGGATCAGTCGGCCGCCGGGCTTCAGGACGCGGACCATGTCCCGGATCGTCGGGCGCGGGTCATCGACAAAGCAGAGTGTGGCGACCGACACGACGCAGTCGAAGTACCCTGCGGGGAATGGAAGGCCGCGAGCATCCCCTTCCACCAGATCGATCTCGACACCCGCGGCTTTCGCCCGGCGGCGTGCGGCGGCGATCATGTCTGCCGAGGCATCGATGCCGGTGACCCGAGCGCCGGAACGAGCGAGCCGGGTGGCCAGCACGCCGTCGCCGCAGCCGACATCGAGGATGCGCAGGCCGCGGGTTGGGCCGATCCGGTCAATCAGGAGACGCTCCTCGAGCGCGTCCGTGATCCTGCCGAGCGCGCTGCGTCGCCAGTCGGCATAAGCGTCGGGAAGACCTTCGAGCGCGGGGTCGGCGGCGCTCGCATCCGAGACGGGCCGCTCCGCTTCCGTCAACTCAGCACCCGGCGCAAGCGGGCCACGACGTGATCGACCTCGTCCACGGTGGTTGTGCGGCCGAGGCTGAACCGGATCGCGCCCATGCCGACCTGCGGCGCGACACCCATCGCCTCCAGTACCGGAGACAGCTCGACGCGCCCCGAATGTCAGGCAGAGCCGGTCGAGGCCGCAACCTCCGGCATGGCCGCGAGGATTTCCGCGCCCACGCGCCCGACGAAGGCGACGTTGAGCGTGTTGGGCAGGCGCTGCGCGGAGTGGCCGTTGAGAACGACGTGATCGCCGAACGCATCCTTGAGCGTGGCCCAGAAGCGATCTCGCAGGGCCTGGACTTGCTCCATCGGCCCCAAATCCGAGGCAAGACTGGCTGCCACCCCGAGCGCGGCTGTGAGCATCGCACTTTCGGTCCCCGCGCGCCTGCCGTTCTCATGCCCGGCGCCGTGGATGAACGGCTCCAGCTGCAGGCCGTCACGGATGAAGAGCGCGCCGACACCCTTTGGGGCATGGAACTTGTGCCCGGCCATCGTCAGCAGATCGACGCCGAGGTCGTCCGCCCGGGTCGGGATTTTGCCGACCGACTGCGCGGCGTCGGTGTGGAAGCGAACTCCGTGCTCTCGCGCAATCGCCGCGCACTCCGCGATGGGCTGGATCGTTCCCGTCTCGTTGTTGGCGTGCATGATGGTGACGAGCACGGTGTCGTCGGTCATCGCGCGCCGCAGGTCGTCGGGATCGACGAGCCCCGTGCCATCGGCTGGCAACCAAGTGACCTGCGCACCGAGGCGCTCGAGGAACCGAAGCGGTGCCACGATGGCCGGATGCTCGGCGCTCGACGTGATGAAATGCGGCCGGTCCTTGCCGCTGGCGAAGAAAACGCCCTTCAGGGCGTGGTTGTTCGCTTCGCTGCCGCCGCTCGTGAACACGATCTCCTGCGGCGCGCAGCCGAGAAGATCCGCGACACGGGTCCTGGCGTCCTCCACCATCTGGCGGGCGGGAGCCCCGGCCCAGTGGCCACTGGACGGATTGCCATGCCCCGTTTCCAGGGCATGGCGCATGATCTCGGCGACCTCGGGGGCGACCGGGGTGCTGGCGTTGAAATCCAGATAGATGTCGCGCATGGCCGCGTCGCCTTTCCCGTCGGGTCGTTCAGCTGTCCTGCTTGTGCACAGTGAGCCAGCCGGTCGTGCCGCCCTCGAGCCAGAGCGCGTCCGGATAGCCAAGCTTTTTCAGCATGACAGCGCCTTCAGTGGAGCGGCCGCCGCCCTTGCCGCAGATGGTCACGGGTGTCTTGCCGGGAGGAATTTCGCCCACCCGAGCTTCGAGTGCAGCCAGCGGGACGTGCACGGCGCCCGTCACGTGGGCAGCGGCGTAGTCTTCGGCATCGCGCACATCGATCAGGTGGAAGCGATCCGGGTCGGCCGCGAGGGCTCTGAGCGTGAGCATCTCCGCCATCAGAACACCAGCACCTTGTCGGCGGCGAGCGTCGTCTGGGCAAGCTCGTCCATGGTCGAGCGGCTCACCCCCTCCATCATGTCACCCTCGGCGAGCCCGCGCGCGTCCATGCAGGTGCCGCACATCAGGACGCGCCCCTTGGAGGACAGGACACGGCGGAGCATCCGTTCGAGGTTGTAGAATCCGTCCGGCGTCTTCTGCCCGGCCTTTGCGCAGAGCACTGCGTTGGCCATCAGGAAGACGGTGATGTCCGCTTCAGCATCATTTTTTGCCAGTGCGTGGGCCATGCGCAGGCCGTTGAAGCTGCGCTCAGTGCCGTAGGGTGGGTCGTTCAGGAGGATCAGGTGTTTCATGCGGTTGCTCCTTCAGCGGCGGGGTTGAGCCGTGGGTGGGTTTCCTCGCCGAGCCAGAACAGCACGCCGCCGGAGACCAACATGGAGATCGCGACGAACCAGAAGGCGGCTTCCGCAGCGCCGGTCAGGCTGGCCGCAAGCCCGAGGCCGAGCGCGCCGATCGCGTAGCCGAGGTCACGCCAGAAGCGGTAGATTCCGATGGCCGAGCCGCGCCAGGCCGGCGGGGTGATGTCCGCCACCGCGGCCGAGAGGTTCGGGTAGAGGAGCGCCATGCCGAAGCCCGCCACCCCGGCCGAGACCGACCACCAGAGCGCGCCGGTGCCCATGACCACCATCGCCACGCCCGCGCTGCAGATCCACATGCCGAGCACGTTGGGCCAGAACCGTCCGACATGATCCGACAGCCGCCCGGTGAAGAGCTGCGAGCCGCCCCAGACGAAACCATAGGTGCCGACGATCCAGCCGACCTCAGTCAGGGTCGCGCCTTGCGTCACAAGGAAGACCGGGAACAGCGCCCAGACCAGCGCGTCGACGAACTTCTCGACCAGCCCCGCCTGAGAGATCGCGAAGAGGCGGCGGTCGCGCCAGCTCATCAGCGCGAAGACCTCGCCCGTCGAGGGGTGCTCGGAGGCGTCCCGCGGGTAGCGCGGCAGGGATTTGGGCGGCGCCGCCTTGTGCGCGGCCGTCTCGGCCCTGGCCCATGGCAGCGTGTCCTTGACCCAGACAACCGTCAGGACCAGCGCCAGCAGGACCACGGCCATGCCAAAAACCAGAAGCCCGGTGCGGGCGCCCAAGGCTTCGGCGGCATAGGCGGTCAGGATGCCCGCGATTGCCACGCCGACATAGCCGGAGAACTCGTTCAGCCCCATGGTGAGCCCGCGTTCCTCTGCTCTCGTGATGTCGAGCTTCGCGGTCTGCGTCATCGACCAGCAGAGGCCCTGGTTGACCCCCAGCAGCACGGTCGCCGCGACGATCCAGTTCCAGTCGGGGGCATACCAGATCATCACCGGGATCGGCAGCGCCACGACCCAACCGAAGGCCAGCACCCGCTTGCGGCCGATGCGTTCGGACCAGCGCCCGGCGACGAAGTTCATCACCGCCTTCACCGCACCGAAGGCCACGACGAAGGACGCCAGCAGCAGGAACGAGCCGCGCTCCAGCCCGAACTCACTTTCGGCCAGTGCGGGGACCACCGTGCGCGTCATGCCGATGGCAAAGCCGACCAGCATGACCTGGATCAGCTGGTGCGTGACCTGAACCCGGTTCTCACGGATGCCGCGCGTGAAGTCGCTGGAGGTCATTCGGCGCGCTCCTTCACCGTGATGCGGGGATCGAGCGCATGGCCGCTGGCGGGTCCGCGCAGCGGCTGGACCAGCATCCGGTCGAGCCAGAGATCGCGGCGCGTGCGGAACTGTTCGATGCCGATCTCCATCCCCTCATGTCCCTTGGCGGGCTGGGCGATGTAGGTGCCAAGCAGCCGGTCCCACCACGGCAGGTTGAAGCCGTAGTTCGAGTTGGTCTCGCGCGGATCGATGGAATGGTGGACGCGGTGCATGTCGGGCGTGACGACGAAAAGGCGCAGGACACGGTCCACCGGGCGCGGCAGGTCGATGTTGGCGTGGTTGAAGAGCGCGGTGGCGTTTAGGATCACCTCGAACAGCAGCACCGCGACAGCGGGCGGGCCGAGAGCCGCGACCACTGCCAGCTTGATCCCCATCGAGATGAGGATCTCCACGGGGTGGAAGCGCAGGCCCGTGGTGGCGTCGAAGTCGAGATCGGCGTGGTGCATCCGGTGCAGCCGCCAGAGCCCCGGCACCGCGTGGAACATCACGTGCTGCAGATAGATCGCCAGATCGAGCAGCAGCATCGAGATCACGATGGCCAGCCAGACCGGCACGTCGATGTTGTTGAATAGGCCCCAGCCACGCTCTTCTGCCATGACCGCGAGCCCGACCGCGATGATCGGGAAGGTCAGCCGCAGGATCGCGGTGTCGAGCACCACGAGCGCGAGGTTGTTCGTCCAGCGGATGACGCGCGGGATCTCGCGCCGACGCCGGGGCGCCGCCACCTCCCACAACGCCATGGCCACCAGGACGCCGAGAAAAGCGGCAAGGCGGATGGTAGGTTCGGCGGCGAGGATGGTCTCGGACATGGATCTGGACTTCGGGCTTGTGGGGCGCGATGGAATCGCTATCATTCAAATCATCGCTTGAATGATCTACAGTCTGGAGACGTCCAGTGTCAATCAGCCCGAAGCTGGCTCTGCTCGAAGAATACGCGCTCGTTGCACGCGCCCTGTCGGCTCCGGCCCGGCTGTCGCTCCTCGAACAGCTCGCGCAAGGAGAGCGTGGCGTGGAGGCGCTGGCGGAAAAGACGGGCCTGACCATCGCCAACTGTTCGCAACATCTGCAGCAGCTCCGCCGTGCGGGCCTCGTCACCAGCCGCCGTGACGGCAAGGCGGTGATCTACCGGCTGACCGACGCGAAGACGTTGGAGCTGATGGACCTTCTGCGCATCGTCGCGGAGCGCAACCTCGCACAGGTCGAGCGCATCTTGCGGGGGCTCTCGGGCGGCGAGGACGCCCCCGAACCCGTCAGCCGCGCGGACCTCGCCGCACGGCTCGCGGAAGGCTCCGTCACCGTGCTCGATGTCCGGCCCGCCGACGAATACGCCGCGGGCCACATTCCAGGCGCGCTGAACGCGACCCTGGCGCAGCTGGAGCAGCTCCTCCCCACGCTCGCGCCGGACGCCGAGATCGTCGCCTATTGCCGCGGCCCCTACTGCGTCTACGCCCATCAGGCCGTCGCCACCCTGCGCCGCCATGGCCTCAACGCGCGGCGACTGGAAGGCGGTTTGCCGGAATGGCGCGAGGATGGAAGGCCCGTGCTCATCGACGCGGGCTGAGTGTCCCTGTGCTTGGGCAAGTCCGCGCCTGGTCGCGCATCACGGCGTAATCCGCGAGCATCTCCGCGACCGCCGAACCCTCCGGCAGCAGGGTGAGCTCCTCGGCCGCCCGCGCCTGGAACTCCCGGCTGTACCCGACGACAGGTGGACACGCCCCTGGCCCGCCACCGTCAGACCTGACCGTCGCGCAGCCGCTCAGCCAGATCGTCGCGAGAACGAGGGCGACGCGCCGCAGCCTCGAGCATCCGTCGTTGGGCTTCATATGTGTTCTCCATGGTCTCGAGCCGCTCAGCCAGCCGTCCCGCTCGCTCGCCCGAGCGACGCAGCGCGAAGAGGAACGACAGGATCGCCAGAGCGATGACGCCGTAGCGGAGCGCCGCGCGCGCCCATGCCGATCCGGCGAGCGTGGCGAGAAGCCCCCCGATCACCGCCGCCCCCGGTGCCAGTCATCGAGGCGGGCGTAGATGGTGACCGCGATGCCGCCGAGCGCGACGGCGATGAACACCCAGCGGAGCGTGTCGAGATACGGCACCAGCGGCAGGATCGCGGTCTGGGTTTCGGCCAAGACGCTCTGCGCAACTTCGACCCCCGCAGCGCCCAGCGTCGCCACGCCAGCCGCGCCACCGCCCTTCATCGTGCGGCTGTCGGCCAGCACTTCGCGTGCGGGTGGGGTCTCGGCCGCAAAGGCCGTCTCCCGGACCGGGAACCGCTCCCCCCACTGCCGTGCGGGCCCGAGGTCGACATGGATGAAGCCCGAGCGCGGATAGAAGCCGAACCGCACCTACATCGGCGAGGCGGTGCACAAGGGCGAGAGCTACCCCGGCGAGCACGACGCAATCATCGACCGCGAGACATGGGACCGGGTCCATGCCATCCTGCAGGAGAGCTCCCGCAAGCGCGCCGCCCGCACCCGCGCCGATACGCCAGCGCTGCTAAAGGGGCTGCTCTTCGGACCGGACGGGGCCGCCTTCTCGCCAACGCATACCCGCAAGGGCGGGCGGCTCTACCGCTACTATGTCAGCCAGACCGTGCTGAAGCATGGCGCTGGATCTTGCCCGGTCGGCCGCGTGCCCGCGGGCGAGATTGAGGCGGCCGTCATCGACCAGCTGCGCACCGTCTTCCGCCAGCCCGAGATCGTAGCGGGGACATGGAAAGCTGCATGCGTCCACGCCGCCGACGTCACCGAGGCCGACGCCCGGACGGCACTGCAACAGCTTGATCCGCTATGGGACGAGCTATTCCCTGCCGAACAACCCCAGCGTATTGGCGAGGTGGTATTGCGTCAGAGGGCAGTCGAATCCTTCCCTGCTGCCTATTCCAACCAGCGCAAGCCTCGATCCCAGTTCGAGCAGGAAATGCGCCATTCGGGCGTCCGCATCACGCCGACCGATCCCGACCAGATGCTCCACGACCATCGCTTCGTCCCTTGACGCTGCCCAGAGTATGGCGGTCGCGAGGCGCGGCGTCCGCGCGAAGGCATCGATAAGGTCGCTCGCCAGCACTTCGGCGGCCTCGATGTCAACGATGGGTTCGAAGCTGTGATCCGACGTGCGCAACAGGACGCTGCGCAATCCCAGAAAATCCCCCGGCACTTGGAAATCCACGATCTGCCGCGTCCCGTCGGCCTGGAGCTTGTAGGAACAGACCCAACCCGACGACAGAATGTACGCGGCTTGAGCCGACTGCCCCTGATGCACCATGTCACGCCCCGCGACGAATGAGCGACCACGCTCATGCAGTCGTTCAAGCACGGCCAGCTCGACCTCCGACAGGGCGACGAAGGCGGAGAGCTTGCGTGTCAGGGGGCTGTGTTCGGCTGATGTCATGAAGGCTCCCGGCGTGCCGTGACCCAGGAGCGGAAATCGGTCCGGACACTGCTCTGGATCAGTCCAGCATAGAGCACTTCCTGCGAGAAGTACGGATGTATCTGAAACTCGCCTTCCACGGGGATCACGATGCCAAGGAAGGGACGCCAGATGTCGACCGCGAGCGAACATGCAGGCCAGGCCGCCCTGTCAATCTGCGAGGCGCTCCTGTTTGCCTTGAACGATCGTGGGGTGCTGCCGGAGCACGAGATCGTGGGGGTTCTTCGCGACGCCGCAGCGACCCACGAGAACGCGGTCGGTATCGACCATGAGACGGAGAATCACCGAGCCGTCGCGGACCTGATCAACGCGATCATCGCCGCCGGTTACTCAGGTCGACGCTTGTGAGGTCGAGCTTCGACGAACTGCAGGAGCAGTTATGGATATCAATCGATTGGAAGTCGAAAGATATTCTTTGTGACGCTATTGTGGAACCCCTGCTGAGCCATCACTTCAATGGCATTGGCACTCCGGTATGGCGAGTGCCAAAGCACCTTCGAACATCGCCATGGATAGTGCCCCTTGGAGTGGTGTAGCTGGCACTGATCGTCACCGTGGTGTTCGGTGCGGGCCTGCTTGATCAGGATGCCACG
>WBZL01000380.1_pt1 | contig 49589 bp, 50 predicted proteins | sample 5204291 | NCBI WGS metagenome assembly WBZL01 (sample SAMN12344345, study PRJNA552823) | activated sludge metagenome | biome: Activated sludge suspended growth; feature: Nitrification reactor; material: Wastewater; isolation source: activated sludge from nitrification reactor of wastewater... | reverse complement strand
CCGTCGCCTCGGAAGAGCAGTCGGTGGCGACGCAACAAATCGCGAGCGACATCGAAAACGTGGCGAAGGTGACCAAAGAGTCGTCGTCCGGCGCCCACGAGTCGGCGAAGGCCAGTCACGACCTGAGTCAATTGGCGGTCGAATTGCAGGGAATCGTGGGGAGATTCAAGATCTGAGCCGGTCACCACGAGAAGGAGCCCAGCATGAGTGCGACTACACAAGCAGTGCCATCCCACTGTCAGGCGGCCGCGGAACTACCCGCGGACCGTCTCGGCGATCGAGCCAACGACGACCTCTTGCAGTTCGTCATCTGCCTGATCGGGAGTGAGGAGTTTGCCGTCGATGTGCTGAGTGTGCAGGAAATCAACCGGATCGTCGAGGTGACGCGGGTTCCGAAGACCCCTTCCTATGTGGAGGGGGTCATCAATCTCCGTGGACGCATCATCCCGGTGTTGGACCTCCGGAAGCTGTTTGGCCTCAGCGGAGGGAAACAGACCACCCAAACCCGAATCGTCGTGGTGTTGGTGCAATCGCGCCTGGTGGGGTTGATCGTGGATTCAGTGGAGGAGGTCCTGCGTGTGCCGAGAAGTGCCATTGAGCCGCCGCCCTCGGTCGGCACGATGGCCGGGGCTGAGTTCACCCAGGGAGTCGGCCGTATCAACGACCGCCTCCTGATTCTGGTGGATCTCAACCGATTACTGCTGGCTAAAGGGGCGAACTAAGGCGATCCGGGGCGAGGAAGGTTGGGCGGGGAGGAGTGCGCCGTTCAGGAGTCATGGGCATCAGAGAGGTCTCCCGGGGAGGGTCCTTGGCCGTTCCGCGCCTCGAGGACCCTTTCCAGCAACTGGATCGACTCCGTGAGCACATCCGACGCGCAACTCAGAGTGACATGAAATTGTTGCATGGCTTCCGGCCAACGCCCCGCTTGTTGCAGCGCCTGAAACTTTCGATGTTGTTCGTCGAGGATGGCCTGTTTCGCCTCAAGCATCAAGCTGTCCGCTGGACCCACGACATCACCTCCATGGAAGACGTTTGTGACAGGCTGCACGCTATCAAAATCGTTTCGAGGCGCGCAATCCCACCATTCCGGCCACATACGGGTACTTTTGAGGAACGTGAACCGCTTGGGGCATCGAGGTAACTGAACCGTGGATATCGCAACAATCCTGGGCATCGTCGTCGCCATCGGATCGATCATCGGCGGGCAGGCACTCGAAGGCGGACACCTCAGTTCAATTCTTCAGCTGACGGCGTTCATTATCGTTGCCGGCGGCACCCTCGGCGCCTGCTGTGTCCAGAATCCTCTGTCTGTCGTCATTAAGGCATTGAGCGGCGTGACGCTTGTGATTACCAACCCTCCGCATGACGTGAAGGGCACGATCACCCAGATCCTCGACCTTGCCAATGTGGCACGCAAACAGGGGCTCCTCGCCCTGGAGGGGAAGCTCAAAGACCTGCACGATCCCTTTTTTAAGAAGGGCATTCAACTGATTGTGGACGGAACCGATCCCAAGCTGCTTCAGGAGATCTTGGAGATCGAGGTGGAACATCACGAGGAAGAAGGCGTCCATGCCGCAAAAGTCTGGGAAGCCGCAGGCGGCTATGCGCCGACGGTCGGCATTCTCGGTGCCGTGCTCGGTCTGATTCACGTGATGGAGAATCTGGCTGATCCGTCAAAACTCGGCGGCGGCATCGCGGTGGCTTTCGTCGCCACCGTCTACGGTGTCGGCCTGGCAAACCTGTTTTTTCTTCCCATCGCCAACAAGATGAAATTCAAACTCAAAGAAGAGGCCGGGTTGCGCACGATGGTGATTCTGGGACTTGTCGGACTGGCTCAGGGAGAAAACCCCAGGCTGCTACAGGAGAAGCTCGAGAGCTTCCTCCCTCCGCACGAACGCACCAAAGACGATAAGAAATAGCGTCGTTCTCATCACCCGGATCCCACGCGCTACGTTCCACGGTTAGGCAATGGCCAAGAAGAAACACGAAGAACACGAAAATCACGAACGCTGGTTGGTGTCCTATGCGGACTTCATTACGCTGCTGTTCGCGTTCTTCGTGGTGATGTATTCGGTCTCCTCGGTGAACGAGGGCAAATATCGAACGGTAAGCGACTCCATTAAGGCCGCCTTGAATCCGGTCAACAGTACTCCCACCAGCCGGCTGCCCTTTGCCGTCGGCGACGCCAAACCCAAAATGATCAATACCGATATGGCCAGTGCGAATGAGCCGGTCATTCGACGAATGAAGGAGATCCTGAAAAAGATTCACCCCTCGCTGGCCCTCGAGATGCCGGACATCAAGATCGTGGAAACCGGCAACGGCACCATCATGATTTCCTTGCCCGAATCCATTCTGTTTGCCAGCGGGGAGGCCCGTGTTCGCCCGGAAGCGTTACCGTTCCTGAAGGCCCTCGCTGAGATTCTGATTGAAATGGATCGCCATGTCCGAATTCTCGGTCATACGGATAATGTCCCGATCCGAACCGCTCAGTTCCCTTCAAATTGGGAACTGTCGGCCGTGCGTGCCGTGATGGTCGTCAGAATTTTCTCGGAATTGTATGAAGTGCCCATCTCGCATCTCTCCGCCACCGGGTTTGCCGAATCGAAACCGGTCGCCACGAACGATACGCCCGAAGGACGGTCCAAGAACCGGCGGGTAGAAATTATCGTGCTGGAGAAGAATCTGACGGAGGAAACGCTCGATTCACTGCTACCAGGGGAACCACCCCCGGCGCTCCCGTTTTGAGCCGATCTCTCGTTGATGAATAAGACAGGTGGGCCCATCAGGGATGGGCCTTACAGACACACCCGTACGAGTAAAGAATCCTCCAAATCTGACCGATACAGTCTTACGCGGAGACGCGCGTACTTCTCGAAAGGAACCGTTGTATGACTCTCAAGCCGACCGGTGATCTGACGATATTCGAGGTCGGGGCGCTGTGCGAAGAGCTCAAGCAGGCCATTGCGACCCATCCACAGGTCGAGCTCGATCTCTCGGAGGTCGATAAACTCGATGCCTCAGCGATTCAACTCCTGCTTGCTGTTCGTCAATCGGAGCACTGTGTCCTCACGGGGATACCAGATTCCATACGTGCGCGAATGGCTGACATGGGGGCGTAACATCTGGACTGGATGAGTCCGCACGGGAAGAATCACCAATGATGTTCGACTGGTTGTATGTAGCATGCGCGTTCGGTCTGGGTGCGGCTTTGTCCTGGGCCTGGTGTCGGCGACAGAGAGACTCCGGCCAGCCCGAGGTCACCCCCACCCAAGAACACGCGCTGAAAGAGCTGGCAGAGCGTGCGGCACTGTGGGAGCAACTCGGGCATTCGATGATGCCCCTCGTGCTGGTCCTGAATGCGCAGATGAAAAGCGTGATTCATCAGACCGAGGAGGCCGCCACCGATCTCGGCCAACGATTCGGCCTGATCGCCACACGTGCCACCGCCCAGGGCAATGAGTTCATGACCCTCTACGGCGGCGACGGGGAGCTGAACCTCGATACCGTTCTGAAGACTACGGACACCATGCTCGAAGGATTTGTGAGCGATGTCATGAAGTCCTCGGAAATGGCGTTGAACATCGCCACGATCATGGACGAGGTCGACCGGAGCACCAAGGCGATCACCGGCATGATCGGCGAAATCCAGTTTATCGCGGATCAGACGCGACTCCTTGCACTCAATGCCGCGATCGAAGCCGCTCGGGCGGGAGAGCATGGACGCGGGTTTGCCGTGGTCGCCGACGAGGTCACCAAACTTGCCAACCGATCGGGCCAGGCCGCCAGCAGCATCAATACCATGGTGAAGGACGTGCAGCGGAGTACGAGCCAGGCGATGAGCACGGTTGAAAGCCTGGCGTCGGTCGACCTCAGCAAAACGCTCTCCATCAAACATGGTCTGGATAAGATGACCCGCAATCTCGCTGAACGTAACCAATCGCTCCATTCCGCCATCATGAACTCAAAAGCGCATGCTGATGAGCTCGCGCAGGACGTGGGGAAAATCATCATGGCCCTGCAGTTCCAGGACATCACCAGGCAGAAACTCGAACACGTGATCGAACCCCTCACCGAAGTGCGTGACTTGATGGATGCGCTGATTCAGGGACAGCGGCGCGACCAGGTTGCCTCCAAATTGGACTTCCTCGCGAAGCTCGACACGCGCTACACGATGGAAGAAGAACGGGCGCTGTTTCATCAATCGACGAATGGGCGGTTTGCGCAGGCGACGCGGGCAGCCGCCCCAACGGAAGATACCAATGTGACCCTGTTCTAAGTACCGCCGGATCATCTGAGTAACTAAGGAGTGCGTCATGCCGAAAACAGTCTTAGTAGTCGACGATTCACCGACGATGCGCCAAATGGTGGCGTTTACCCTGAGTAGCGCCGGCTACCAAGTGGTGGAGGCCGGTAACGGCAAGGAGGCGGTCGGCAAGGTCAACGGCGGGACCAAACCTGACCTGGTCGTCACCGACTTGAACATGCCGGAGATGGACGGCATCTCGTTGATCAAGGAAATCCGCAAGATGCCCGCGCTCAAGTTCACGCCGATCCTCATGCTTACCACTGAAGCTTCGGATGATAAGAAAAAGGCCGGACAGGCGGCGGGCGCAACCGGATGGATCGTGAAGCCGTTCAATCCCGAGCAGATGATGGCGGTGATCAAGAAGGTGTTACCTGCATAGGAGCCATCAGCTGTCAGCGGTCACCGGTGAGATCCATTCATTCGGCCGATCGCTGAAGACTGAAGGCTGAAGGCAATTTATGAGCACAGACCTTTCCCATTTCAAAGATGCCTTTTTCGAGGAATCGCAGGAACACCTGACGACCATCGAAGAAGGATTGCTCCAACTCGAACAACGTCCCGGGGACATCGACCTCTTGAATCGAATATTCCGCGGTGCGCATTCCATCAAGGGCAACAGCGGCATGTTCGGCTTCACGGCCGTGTCCCAATTCACGCACAAGATGGAGTCGGTTCTGGACCAGCTCCGGAGCAGCCAGATGGTCGTGACGGTGGAAGTCACCGATCTCCTGCTGCAATCCCTCGATTGCCTGAAAGCGTTGATCGATTGCGCCAAATCCGGGGAGGCGCCGAACGACGAACTGGTATCCGCTTTGGGCGCGCGCCTGGAGGCCTGTCAGAACGGGGCGACCCCCACGAAGACCGTGGCTGTGACGGCCGCACCGGTGCCTTCACACGCCACACAGGAACATCACTATACGATTACGTGGGTGCCCCCTCAGTATTTGTTTCAGCGCGGCCTCGATCCCGCCCAGTTCATCAAAGAACTGGGAGAGTTGGGCCGCGTCAAGATTGCGTCCCTCGATACCAGCCGATTGCCAGGCCTCAAAGAGTTGGATCCCGAACAATGCTACTTGGGCTGGACCCTTGAAGTGGAGACGGTCAAGGAGCTGAAAGTCATCGAGGCCGTCTTCGACTTTGTCCGGGACGACAGCACGCTCACAATCGTCGACAGACCGACGTCCGGCGCTCCGGCATCGGCCATGTCGGACGGCCCAAAACCTCTGGGAGAAATCCTTGTGGAAAGCGGGATCGTCTCACAGAGCGAGCTGAATCAGGCGCTTTCTCAACAGAAGCGCGTCGGGGAAATTCTGGTCGAACAGAAAGCCGCGACCCTCGAACAAATCTCCGAGGCATTGAAGAAACAATCCGATAACGCGCCGGCAAAGAAGGCGGAAACGCCCTCCATACGGGTCGATACCGTCAAGATCGATCGCCTGATCAATCTGGTTGGCGAACTCGTCATTACGCAATCCATGTTGAGCGATCTCGGCTCCCGCTTTGAGATGAGTCAATTGCCGGTCCTGCTCGAACGGGTGGCGCAACTTGAACGCAATACCCGCGAGATTCAAGAGCGGGTCATGGGTATTCGGATGGTCCCGATCGGCAATGCCTTCAGCCGGTTCCCGCGCCTCGTCCGAGACCTCTCGGGGAAGGCCGGCAAGAAGATTCATCTGATTCTGTCTGGTGAAGAGACCGAACTCGACAAGACAGTGATTGAATCCATCGGGGACCCGTTGACGCACCTGGTGCGGAATTCAGCCGACCATGGCCTCGAAACCCCGGCGGAGCGCCTGGCGGCAGGCAAACCCGAACAGGGTATCATCCGCCTCAATGCGTTTCATGAAGGCGGCAATATCTGCATCACCGTGGAAGACGACGGACGCGGTCTGAATCGTGAAAAAATCCTCGCCAAAGGCGTCAAGCAGGGATTGATCGCGGAGTCGGACAAATTGTCCGATGAGCAAATCTGGATGCTCATCTTCAAACCGGGTTTCTCGACCGCCGACAAGGTCACCGACGTGTCAGGCCGCGGCGTCGGGATGGATGTGGTCAAGCGCAACATCGAAGGCCTGGGCGGCACCGTCAGCATCAAGACCACGGCAGGGAAGGGCACAACCTTCACTCTGAAGCTGCCCCTCACGCTGGCGATCATCGAAGGCATGACGGTTCGTGTCGGCAAAGATACATACATCGTTCCGCTGCTGTCGATCCTCGAATCGATTCAACCGAAGCGCGAGATGATCAAGACGATAGTCGGTAAAGGGGAACTGGTGAATGTGCGCGGTATCTATCTCCCTCTGATGCGGCTCTACGACGTGTTCCGCTTGGAACCGGAACTGTCGGATCCGACCAAGGCCATCCTGTTGATACTCGAAACCGAAGGCGAACGCGTCGCCGTGATGGTCGACGAAATTCTCGGGCAACAGCAGGTGGTCATCAAGAGCATGGAGCAGAACTTCAGAAAGATCGAAGGCGTCGCCGGCGCCACCATTCTCGGGGACGGCACGGTCGGATTCATTCTGGATGTCCGCGGACTCCTCAATATCTCTCGGAATGGGACGGCCCAAGCGGCGTAAGCGACAGGTGTTCGAACGACAGCGACGACGATTTCACGAACAGGGTGGGAGGACACGATGGCAGAACAGGATTCCGCGAACAAAGAATTGAATCATCAAATGGGGATCAGCACCGACGGCAGTCAGTTTCTGACGTTCCAGCTTGGTGAAGAGCTCTATGGCGTCGACATTCTTCGGGTACAGGAAATCAAAGGGTATACGGCGGTCACGCGTATTCCCAATACCCCTCCTCACATCAAAGGCGTGTTGAACCTCCGCGGGACCATCGTCCCCATTGTGGAGCTTCGCACGAAGTTCGGGATGCCGACGATCGAATACACGATGTTCACCGTGATCGTGGTGGTGGTCGTGAAGGAAAAAATCATGGGACTCGTCGTGGATGCGGTCTCCGACGTGCTCGATATCGATAAGAAAGACATTCAGCCTGCGCCGCAATTCGGCGCGCAAGTCGACGTCAGCTTCCTGAACGGCATCGGCAAAGCCGGAGACAAGCTGGTCGCGCTGCTGGACATGGATCGCCTGTTGACCGACGGAGACATGACGGAATCCGAGAGAATTGCCGCTTAACCATCGTACCCAGGGAGATCACGACATGGGACTAAACGTTGAATTGTTGGAATCGAGCTTCAAACTGGTCGCGCCCCAGGGCGATGCGTTGGTGACCCGCTTCTACGAACGGCTCTTTGAGAAGTATCCGGTCGTCAAGCCCCTGTTCAAAAACGCGTCCATCAGCGAGCAGAAGAAAAAGCTGTTGGCCTCACTGGTGCTGGTCATCCAGAACCTTCGCCATCCGGAAAAACTCACCCCGGTGCTGCAGGATATGGGAGCCAGGCATGTGGCATACGGCGCCAAGCCGGCCTACTACGACGCGGTCGGAGAGAATCTATTGGCTGTGCTTGGCGAATTTGCCGGGGAGGCGTGGACGCCTGAGGTCAGTCAAGCTTGGACGGACGCCTACGCAGCGATCAAGACGATTATGCTCGAGGGAGCAAAACGAGTACCCCACACACAAGGAGAGAAGAAGATGAGCAAGGCACCGGCAAAGAGCAAAACGAAGGCCCTCGCGCAGGTCGACATGAGCGAGTTTTACCTGGGCGCGCTTGAGCAGTCGCAGAACAACATTCTCCTGTGCGACCGCAATCTGGTCATCACCTATGCCAATTCTACGGCGAAGAAGACGCTCACCGCTCTGGAACCGGCCATTAAGAAGGTGTTGCCGAAGTTCAACGTGAGCACGGTGGTAGGCACCTGCATCGATGAGTTCCATTTGGATCCCAGCAAGCAGCGGAGAATCCTGTCCGATCCGGCGAACATGCCGCACCGCGCGGACATCCAGATCGGCCCGTTGACGCTGAGCCTGCTGGTCACCGCTGTGATGAGCCCGAGCGGAGAGTATCTCGGGAATGCGTTGGAGTGGGCCGACGTCACCGAGAAGCGCCGACTCGAGACCGAAATGTCCCGTCTGAAGGCTTCGCTCGATAACGCGCGATCGAACGTCCTGGTCTGTGATCGCAGCTACACCATCGTCTACGCCAACAACCAGTCGGTGACGACATTGCGCCGACTGGAAGCAGAAATTCAGAAGGTCATGCCCGGGTTCGCGGTGGCGAAGGTGGTCGGTTCCAACATCGATCAGTACCACAAGAACCCGGCCCAGCAGCGAACCTTGCTCGACAATCCGAAAAACCTGCCATACAAGACGGAGATTAAGATCGGTCCATTGACGCTCGATCTTGCCGTCGCGGCGATCATGAATGACAAGGGCGAGTACCTCGGTAACGTCGTGGAGTGGGCCGACATCAGCGCACAGAAGAAGGCGCAGGTGGAGATCGACAAGCTCATCGCCGCAGCCGCAGGCGGTCAATTGTCCGAGCGCATCAATGCTGCGGAATTCGACGGCTTCTTTAAGACACTGTCGGAAGGCGTCAACAAGATGCTCGACGCAGTCGTAACGCCCCTGCACGAAGCGCAGATGGTGCTCACGGCGATGGCGGCCAACGATCTCACCAAGACGATGACCGGTCATTATCAAGGAGAGTTCGAGCAGATGAAGAGCAGCCTCAACGGCGCCTTGAACACCTTGAGCAGCGCGATCTCGACCGTACGCGACGGAGCGGAAAGCGTTACCGCAGGGGCCGAGCAGATCACCAAGGGCAACGAAGACCTCTCCCAGCGTACGTCGGAGCAGGCCAGCGCGCTGGAAGAAACGTCGGCGTCCATGGAAGAGATGACCTCGACCGTAAAGCAGAACGCGGACAACGCAAAGCAGGCCAACCAGTTGGCGATCGCGGCGCGGGATATCGCCGACAAGGGCGGTTCCGTCACGGTCCGCGCGGTCGAAGCCATGGGCGAGATCAACAAGAGCAGCAAAAAGATCGCGGATATCATCACCGTGATCGACGAGATCGCCTTCCAGACCAATCTCCTGGCCTTGAATGCCGCGGTGGAAGCGGCTCGAGCCGGGGAGCATGGCCGCGGCTTCGCAGTGGTTGCGGCGGAAGTCCGGAACCTGGCCCAGCGGTCGGCGACCGCAGCCAAAGAGATCAAGGGATTGATCAACGAGTCGATCCAGCGGGTGACCGACGGCAGCGAGTTGGTGAATCAATCCGGCAAGACGCTGGAGGAAATCGTCAGCTCGGTGAAGCGCGTCACGGACATCATCGCGGAGATCACGGCCGCATCCCAGGAGCAGGCTCAGGGGATCGACCAGGTCAACAAGGCCATCATGCAGATGGACGAAACGACCCAGCAGAATGCGGCATTGGTCGAAGAGACCACGTCGGCCAGTCAGTCGATGAAAGACCAGGCGCAGGAACTCATGCGTCAGGTGGAGGTCTTCAAGATCGACGCAGGCGAGACCCAGCGGCAGTCGAGCGTCCGTTCCTCGGCCGGAAAGTCATCGGTCAAAACGGCGACCGTTGCCGCGAAGCCAGCCCTGAAGAAACCGAGTTTCTCGGCCAAGCCGGCGGATGCCAAGCAGCCGGTGGGTGTCGCAGCTGGTAACGGCCATGATCGTCATAAGAAGGATGACGACTTCGAGGAATTCTAGCATCCAGACCGCGCGGGTGGGCATGTTTTGCCCACCCGCGCGGCTCCCTCGCGCGGTGGTTTTTCCAAGCTTGCTTCCCCGTTTGCCGCCTGTTCCCCCTCAAGAAACAGCATCACCTAACCGATAGGTAGGTGTGCGGGTGTATTCATGCCGGACCCGCTTCGACGGCGCCGGCCGATTTCACCTCTAGCCAAGGGCGAATCATGGACCTCAAAACCATCCTCTGGTATCTCGTCCTCACCAGTTTAACGGTTGCGTATCTGGTTGTGCTTGCCGGCGTTCGCGCCGCCAAATCTCACGATGTCTCGCACCATTCCCATCGCATGATCGTCGGGTGCACCATCGTCGGCATCTGGCTGGTTGCGTACGTGCTGAAACAAGCCTTGTTCGGTCGGGAGTCGTTCCAAGGTCCCGAGAGCGACTACTGGTCGGTCTACGTCCCTATCTTCGTCACCCATATGTTGCTGGCGGTCTCAACCATCGTGCTTGGCGCGTACAACCTCTACATGGGCCTGCATCGCCTCCGGTTCGGCAGTGTGGGCGCAATGGTCGCCGGTATGACCACACATCGACGCATGGGTAACGCCCTGGTCTGGACATTCAGCGGTACCATGATTACCGCCTATCTGGTCTACCTGATGTTATTCGTGTGGTATCGGAGCTAACACAATGGAATACGCCATCTCGAAGCCGGAATACGAAAAGATCCGCACGTTGCTGTACGACGAAAGCGGCATTTCCTTGGGAGACAGTAAACAGTCCCTGGTGGTCTCTCGCCTGACCAAACGACTCCGCCATCTCGACATGGACAGCTTTGCCTCCTACTACGAGTATGTGACACAAGACACCAGCGGCGAAGAGTTCACGCGCATGCTGGACCTCCTCTCGACGAACAAGACGGACTTTTTCCGCGAGCCCAAACATTTCGATTTTCTCCGGGAACGCATCCTACCCATACTCGAGAAGACCAGGCAGATCCGCATCTGGTCCTCTGCCTGCTCCACCGGGGAGGAGCCCTACACGATCGCCATGACCCTGTATGAAAGCGTGCGCACCCCGGAGCAGTGGAATTTCCAGGTCCTCGCGTCGGATATCTCCACCCGCGTCCTGGCACATGCCGCCAAGGGACTGTATGCGGAAGAACGGGTACGGGAGGTTCCGGCGGAGATCGTGAAGCGGCATTTCCTCCAAGGGCGGGGAGACAGCGCAGGCCTCGTGAAGGTGAAGCCGCATCTGTCAAACATCATCAAGTTTCGCCGGCTCAATCTGATGGACGATCGGTTTCCCATCAAGGCGCCCCTGGATCTGATCTTTTGCCGCAACGTGATGATCTATTTCGATCGTCCCACGCAGGAACGTCTGGTGAACAAGTTTTATCAGCACCTCAAGCCGGGCGGATACTTGTTCATCGGGCACTCGGAAAGCCTGCAGTGGGTGTCGCACCCGTTCAAAACGATCGCCCCGACCATCTATTGGAAGGAAGCCTGAGGGATATGCCTGCCATCGACACCGATACATTCTCCCACATCCGGCGCATGCAGGATAAACGGTTCCCGACGGAAGTCGCCTGCATTCTGCCGGGGGAATTTTTCGTCAGTCGGGAACCGATGGTGGTGTATACCGTCCTCGGCTCCTGTATTTCCGCCTGCATTCGTGATCCGATTATCGGCGTCGGCGGGATGAATCACTTCATGCTTCCCGCGCCGAAGGAGCACCAATCCGGAGATTCCTGGGGCGGGGAGTCGACCCGCTATGGATCGTTCGCGATGGAACAGTTGATCAACGAAATCCTGAAACGCGGCGGGATGAAGCATCGGCTCGAAGTGAAACTGTTCGGCGCCGGGAGAATCTACGAAGGGAATATCGATGTGGGCGCCCGCAATACCGAATGGGTGCTGCAATTCTTGAAAACCGAAGGGTATGCCGTCGCCAAGAGCGATCTCGGCGACGTGTACCCGAGGAAGGTGTACTACTTTACCGATTCCGGGCGAGTGCTGATGAAAAAGATCGAACGTGTGAAGAACCGCACCATATACGAGCGGGAATCCGCTTACCAGCACCGGATCGAAGAGGAACCGACGGTGCAGCAAAGCGATATCACGCTGTTCTAAGGTGGTCTTGTTCGGAAGGCAGCCGCAAGACCTGAGAGGATTGGTTATGGGTAAAGTTCGAGTCCTGACGATCGATGATTCCGCGTTGATGAGACAAGTGTTGGCTGAACTCTTGTCGAAGGATCCCGACATCGAAGTGATCGGCAGCGCCCCGGATCCCTATGTCGCGAGAGAGAAGATCAAGGCGCTCAACCCCGATGTGCTCACGTTGGATGTGGAAATGCCCAAGATGGACGGCCTGACCTTTCTCGAGAAACTCATGCGAGGACGCCCCACTCCGGTCATCATGGTCAGTTCTCTGACGGAGGCCGGCTGCGACACCACCCTCCGCGCCCTGGAGCTCGGCGCGGTCGACTTTATTACCAAGCCCAAGATCGATTTACGCCAGGGCATGGACGAGGTCGCCGCCGACCTGATCGCGAAGGTCAAAGGCGCGGCCTCCGCCACACTGCGACGGGCGCCTGCCGCCGGGGAACCGCGCGCGGCCAAGCCGACTGCGCTCAACTCGGCCATGATCAAAACGACCGACATGATCATCGCGATCGGATCCTCCACCGGCGGTACGGAAGCCGTGAAGGAGGTGCTGCAGGTACTGCCGCCGAACACCCCTCCGATCTTGATCACGCAACACATGCCGGAGCGTTTCACCAAGACGTGGGCCGATCGCATGAACGAGCTCTGCCGCATTTCCGTGAAGGAGGCCGAAGACGGAGACAGTGTGTTGCCCGGACATGCGCTGATCGCTCCCGGCAACTATCACATGACCCTGGTCCGCAGCGGCGCGCGCTATTCGGTGCGCATCAATCAGAATGAGCCGGTCAATCGCCATCGCCCCTCGGTCGATGTCATGTTCGACTCCGTCGCGCAGTATGCGGGAGGCAATTCAGTGGGCGTGATCCTGACCGGGATGGGCGGCGACGGCGCGAAGGGATTGCTCAAGATGAAAGAAGCCGGGGCCTATACCATTGCGCAGGATGAGGCCTCCTGCGTCGTCTTCGGGATGCCCAAAGAAGCCATTAAGCTGGGCGCGGCCGACGTCGTGCGCCCCCTCAAAGATATTGCCGCAACCGTGCTGAGTCATGTCACCCGTGCCTGATCGTTCACTTTTGCCATAGAGGAGCCACGATGAAAATCACGAAGGAAGTCAATAACCGGAAGGTGACCTTGAAGCTGGAAGGCAACTTTACGTACACACAGCGTAAACCCTTTCAGGAAATGTTGAAATCGGTCGCCGTCGACGGAGTCGACCAGATCGTGATCGACCTCTCACAGGTGGCGTTTCTCGACAGCGCGGCATTAGGACTGCTGATGATTTCCCACCGGCAGTTGCAAGCGGAGAAACGTACGTTGTCGCTGGCCTATCCCCAGCCGACGGTCCGGCAGATTATCGAGTTGGCGAATTTGCACAAGACGATTCCGCTGATCGAAACGGACGCCCCGTCGATGGCCAAGAAGAGCGCTTGAGCCCGCTCCACGGTCAGGGAGAGAGCCGGGCATGCAGATTACTGAGCGACGTGTCGGAAATGCCGTCATTCTCGATCTGGTCGGGGAGCTGACCTACGCCAACCGCGCCGCCTTCAAGGGGGCGGTTGATCGCGTCAAATCGACCGGGTGCCGGCAGGTGATTCTGAACATGCACGGGGTTCGCTTCCTGGACAGTTCGGCACTCGGAACCTTGGCACTCGTGGCACAAAGCCTGAGCGGCAGGCCGGGACGATTCGCGCTCCTGAACCCGCAAAGTTACGTGAAGGAAATCATCACTCTAGCCAACCTGCATCAGATGTTGCCGGTCTACCACTCGGAGCAGGACGCCCTTGCGGCAACCACCCTGCCGGCGGCCGGTTGAAGACTCTCAGGAGCAGTGTACGTGGGTGAACCCGCACCGCAGATGACACAGCCGGCCGGCGTTGGGCCGGCTGCCAAACCAACCCCGGTGATTTTGCTCGTCGACGACGATGAAATCACGAGAATCGGCATGGCCGGTCGGTTGAAACGTTTGGGGTATCGTGTGATCGAGGCGGTCGATGGAAGCGCCGGCTTGACCGCGATCCGCGCGCACCGTCCGGACTTGGTGATCCTCGATTGGATGATGCCGGGCATGGACGGTCCCAGTGTCTGCGAGGCGATTCGTGCGGATCCCGAATTACGATCCAGCCAGGTCGTCCTCATGACCGCGCATGACCGGCCCGAGCAGATTGCCGAAGGGCTCTCGCGCGGCGCCGACGATTTTCTCAGTAAAGCCGCCAGCAAACAGGAAGTCTTGGCGCGGGTGCACGCCAGCCTCCGATCCAGCGCCCTGGTTCGTGAGATCGAACGCACCCGGGACGACCTGGATCGGTCGCACAAATTACTCTCAGCCAAACAGCACGAGTTGGAGAGCGAACTCCAGTCGGCCGCGGCCTTCGTGCGTGCGCAACTCCCCCTGCCGGGGATGCCGGCGCCGGGGATCGCCATGCACTGGGCCTATCAACCGTCGCTTGCGTTGGGGGGCGATCTCTTCCAGGTCTGTCCCTGGGGACCGGATGCGCTCGGGCTCTATATTCTCGATGCGTCCGGCCACGGTGTCGCCGCAGCCTTGCGCGCAGTGGGACTCATGAGTTTTCTGCGCGAAGACAATCTCCTGAAAGCCGTGGGCAGTTTCGATCCCGGAGCGATCGTGAACGAGGCCAACCGGCGTTTTCCCCTCACGCAGGACGGCGAGTATTTTACCCTCTGGGTGGGGCGACTCGATCTCGAGTCCTCCCGCTTGTCCTATGCCACCGCAGGCCATGGGGGCGCATTTGTGCATGCCAATAGTGGCGACTCCCGATGGCTCGCCTCCGCCAGTCTTCCGTTGGGATTCGATCCTGACTCGACGTTCGACAGCGTCTCAACGCAGCTGCAGCCGCTCGATCGTCTGTATCTGCTGAGCGACGGCATCTACGAAGCGCCGTCGTCGACCGGTGAACTCTGGGGCCGAGCTCGCCTGCAGGCCACACTCGAGGAGCATCACGCGTCCACACTCGTGCACAGCATCACGGAAACCATGGCCACCGCCCATCACTGGTTAGGCGGGGACATCTTCCCCGACGATGTCGCGCTGCTCGGGCTGGAAATTCAGGACCGGTCGACCACGCACAAGGGGAGGGCATAGTGGAATCTCAATCAATCATGGACCTGGCTGCTGCACTCGAGCGGTTGGACGGGGACCAGGAGCTCTTTCTGACGTTGGCCGGCCTGTTCGTGGAACGCACCCCCCAAGCACTTGCCGCCCTCCGGACGGCGATGACCGCCGGCGACCTCCCGGCTCTGATCAAGGAAGCGCACAAGCTGAAGGGATCGGCCATGGAGTTCTGCGCCAAACCGGCGGTGGCTTCCGCGGCCCACCTCGAAGAATCCGCGCGCAAGGCCGCCGTACAGGAACTCGCCGCACTGGCCGAGCAGGTGCAGGCAGAGACCGCGCGACTCACGGCGGCCCTGACCACGATCATCGAAAAGGGCTTTCCCACATGACTGTGCCGGGCTCGTCCCAGACGCTGTTGACCGTCATCCCCGATGCGGACGCATTAGCCCTCACGCTGGAACAAGCCACCTCTCGCAACCTCTCCGTCGTCACCGCTCCGGATCCGAAGGCGGCACTCGCCATGGTCGAGATGGCACGACCTGAGATCGTCATCACCGACCTGTTCTTGCCGGGGCGTATGGGGTTGGTGCTGATTCAGGACATACACAAGCGGGCTCCCGCCACAGCCACGATTGCGTCGACCCAGACAACGGAGCAGGGGACGATCCTCGCGGCCATACGCGCGGGCGCCACAGACTATCTGCCGCTCCCGACCAGCGGGAAGGAGATCGGCCTGGCCCTGGATCGAGCGATCCAACGGCTCTCACGCCCGGTGGAGGCGATTCCCGGCATCGATCGACTGGACTACCGTGTGACCATCGGCACCGATCCCCACCACGTCGAAGCCTGTGTGAGCTGGTTGATGGAGCAGACCGCCGGAAACCTGCCGGAATCTCAACGCCTGCACCTCCAGGCCACCCTCATCGAACTTATCGTCAACGCCGTGGAACATGGCAGCCTCGAAATCCAATATCACGAGAAACGCCAGGCGCTCAGCACCGACCGATTCGATGCGTTGATCGAGGCGCGCCGGCGGGACCCGCGCTTCGCCGAGCGTCGCGTGGTCGTCCAGGCCGGGTACGACCTTCGCCATCGACGACTCCACTACGCGATTGCGGATGAGGGGAACGGGTTTGCCTGGAACCGCCTGCTGACGCAGGGCGACCAGCCCTGCGACAGCCATGACGCCAACGGCCGCGGCGTGTTTCTCTCCAAGGCCTTCTTCCCCGATTTGACCTATAACGAGCAAGGTACCCAGGTGACGTTCTCCGTTCCGCTTCCGTAAGCACCGCCGCTCGCCGGCTTGACGCCCCTCCGCTCCGCAGTTTATCTTCCCCTCCCTGAGACCCGCGATGCACCCCCGATTCACCATGAGGCTCTCCATGACGCGTCCTGCTCGCCTGCTGTGCTCAATCATGTTGGTGTCCCTGTTGACCGCCTGCGGTAGCGCAGAGTGGGTCCATCCGACGCGCCCGAAAGACCAGTACGCCCAGGACTACAACAAGTGTCAGGCCGACACCCTGCGCGATCCCAAGCTGCAACAGGGCATTCAACTCCTGATCATTCAAGCCACCGAACGCTGCCTGCAAAAGCAAGGGTGGAGGCTGGTCGAAAAGGAATAACCGTTCATCGCGTCGCGCCTAGCCCCTGCGGGCATCTCCCCTCACGCAGTCCCGCTGTGCATCGTCATCCATCTCGGTCGTCCTCACCGTCCTTTTTGTTGACGGGTTGCGCAAGGTCCGCTATGTAATGAGGAAAGGCGGATCACCATCGCCATATCTCAACTGGAACCAAACCCATGAAGCGCATTGACCTGATCGCCGGAGCACGACCCAATTTCATGAAAATCGCGCCGATCATCGACGCGTTGCACGCCGCACAGGCAAGGGGCGGGAGCGCCCTACGCTATCGGCTGATTCACACCGGGCAACATTACGACAAAGCCATGTCCGGCAGTTTTTTCGAAGAACTGGGCATTCCCGATCCCGACATCAACCTGGAAGTCGGGTCGGGGACACAAGCCGAGCAGACCGCAGGCATCATGGTGGGCTACGAAAAAGTGCTGCTGAAAGACGCGAGTGATCTCTGCCTCGTAGTGGGGGATGTAACCTCGACGATGGCCTGTTCCATCGTGGCCCGGAAAATGGGCATCCCCGTCGCCCACGTAGAGGGCGGCATTCGCTCACTCGACTGGACCATGCCGGAAGAAATCAATCGCGTGGTGACCGACTCCATCACCAATTGGTTTTTCACCACCAGCGACACGGCCAACGACAACCTGCGCCGCGCCGGGGTCACCGACGATCGGATTTTTTTCGTCGGCAATACCATGATCGATACGTTGCTCAAGCACGAAGGACGGTTGCGGCCGCCGGCCTGCTGGACGTCTCTCGCCCTGACACCGCAGCAATACTGTGTCGTGACGTTGCATCGTCCGGCTAACGTAGACGGTGAACACAAACTGCTCGCCCTGTTGCAGGCCATCGCGGACAACACCCAGGGCGTACCGGTCGTGTTTCCCGTCCATCCGCGTACCGCGAAAAATCTCCGTGAAGCGGGCAAGGCGCTCCCGTCGATGCACTATGTCGACCCGTTGGGGTATCTGGAGTTTAACTATCTCGTCAAACATGCCCGTGGCGTCATTACCGATTCGGGCGGAATTACGGAAGAAACGACCGTGCTGGGCGTGCCTTGCTTGACCTTGCGCGACAACACCGAACGACCGGAAACCGTGACGATCGGGACCAACGAGTTGATCGGCACGGATCCGAAGAAGCTCCCGCCGGCTTTGACACGTTTGATGGCCGGGCAGTGGAAGAAAGGGGCGATTCCACCGAAATGGGACGGGAAGGCAGCGGAACGAATTGTCGCCCAGTTAGGGCGGCTGCTTCTTGCATCATGAGTGCATGTCAATGTCCACGGGCAGACGAGGACACTGAAGAGAGAGAGTAGTTGCATGATTTGCACCGTCAGTGCATATTATCCGCATGTGGATTGCGAGGCAAGTTGAGGGGCTTATTCGGCGCATGGCGAAGCAGTTTCCCGCTGTGCTCATCACCGGCGCGAGACAGACCGGCAAGACCTCTCTGCTGCGGCATCTCTATCCCCGTACTTCCTATCTGACTCTCGATCTCCCCGCGAATGCGGAAGCCGCGCGCACCGCACCCGACGAGTTGCTCAAGGCCTATCCGCCACCGGTGATCATCGACGAAATTCAGTATGCGCCGTCACTGCTGCGGCATCTCAAAGTCCACATCGACCAGGATCGCTCGCCCGGCCGCTTTCTCTTGACCGGATCGCAAGTATTCCCGCTCATGCATGGCGTGTCGGAGAGCTTGGCGGGGCGTTGCGCGGTGCTGAATCTGCATACACTCGCGAGGGCCGAATTGCTCGCGGCAGGCCATGCGATCGAGGAGTGTCGCTACCTGTTTCTCGGCGGATATCCCGAGCTGCACCTTGGGACCGATCCTGACCTGTGGTTTCCCGCCTACGTCGCCACCTATCTTGAACGCGATGTGCGCAACGTGCTGCGTGTTGCGGACCTTCCGGAGTTCAATCGGTTTCTGCGCGCCTGTGCACTGCGGACGTCTCAGATGATCAATTACTCCGACCTTGCACGAGATACCGGCATTGCTCCCAATACCGCACGTAAATGGGCAGGGCTGCTTCAGACATCGGGAGTGGTGACCATGATCGAACCGTATTTCGGCAATCGCACCAAGCGCCTGATTAAAGCGCCCAAGCTCACATTCCTCGACACCGGTCTGGCGGCATTTCTCGCAGGATTTCGTTCGGTACGGGAGCTGACGGCATCCACGCTCGCCGGGGCATTCTGGGAGTCGTATGTCTTTGGCCAAATTCTTCGACAAGCGGCGAGCCGCGCCGATGCCTCGCCGGTCGGTTACTGGCGCACTGCGGGAGGGCCGGAGGTGGATGTGGTGATTGATCGTGCCGGTGCCCTCACCGCAGTCGAATGCAAATGGAAAGAGCATCCGGGGCCCGCGGACGCCGACGGGCTCAAAGCTCTAGAGGCCGCTGAGCCAGGACGAGTGAAGCAGAAGATGATCGTGTGTCGCACGAAAGCAACCTATCGACTCCCCGATGGAACCTGGGTCGTGCCCCCCTCCGATGCGCTGAAGCGGTTGACCGTAACGTGAGGTCGGCGTGTGATGGCCGGGCAGTGGAAGAAGGGCGCCATTCCTACCAAGTGGGATGGGAACGCGGCAATCCGATTGTGGAGCACCTGGCCCGGCTGCTGAACGCCGGCTGATCCATGTCATACGTGGCGGCATCGGAACCCCGCGGGTGTCCGGCAGATTCTCTCTCAACCCTTCGCATCTATGCGCACCCTCACTCGGCATCCGAGCCATCCCGGAGCGTACTGACAGGGTCGTCGGCTCGCCGACCGACAAGGGGTCCGACGCCATGGTGATCGCCCGTCTCATCACGCGCTCACATCCCTTGCGCGCTGCAATGACTTACGGTAAAGTAAGGAATGTCTTTCATTGTAAGGAGCTCCGATGTCCACATCAACGTTGACGAGCAAAGGGCAAACCACGATACCGAAAGACGTTCGAGACCGGCTCAATCTCCAGCCGGGAGACCGTCTGGAATTTGTGATTGATGAGGACGGCCGCGTAGTGCTGCTCCCGGCCAGCATCGACGCCTCGTTGTTAACCGGTATACTCAAGGCGCCGGCTCGTCCGGTGAGTGTGGAAGACATGAACCGAGCGATTCGTAAACGAGGAAGCCGCCAATGATCGGTCTCGACACGAACGTCCTGGTCAGACATCTCGTGCAAGATGAACCGAGTCAATCGCGTAAAGCCACACACGTGATCACGAAGCAATGTACGCGTGACGATCCAGGGTTCGTCAATCGCGTCGTCCTCTGTGAGTTGGTATGGGTGTTGGAAAGTGCCTATGGGTATTCCAAGGACACCATTGTGGCCGTGTTAGAGAAACTGTTGCAGACCGCCCAGTTGAAAGTCGAAGACCCGCAGACGGCATGGACGGCATTTCGCATGTATCAGTCAGGAAAGGCCGACTTCGCTGACTGCCTACTGGGTGCCACGAACCGACTCCGCGGATGCGACGAGACCGTCAGCTTCGATCAAGCCGCGGGCAAACTCGATGGGTTCCGGCTTCTTTAGCAAGTGGATGAACCGCTATCGTGTCTCGCCGGAAAAACGGCCGCATTCAACGTTGTAGATGGCACCGGCACGCGCCCGCAGGATAGCCGGCTCGCCGGCCGACATGGTGCTGACCCCGCCTCGGCAGGTGAGTTGGTCGCGACGTCTTGTGCAAAAACCGGGTGATTCCGCAGTCTGCTAAATCAAACGGATGCGCGTCATGAATTCATGGGGCAGGGGACCGCGGTACTCGACGCGGATCGTCGTAATCGGCTCTTTACTGCCATAACGGCTGGATTTCCACCCGGCCATCGGCTGCAGCGACCCTTCGTAGAGCCGGCTGGTCCCACCTTCGATCGTCAGCAGGAGCGGCTGTTCCAGTCCCTCCAATCGATACCCCTCATCGACAGGGACGATGCGGCAGCCGACATGCCAATTCAGTTCGAGATGGTGCGTGCCGCTGCCGGTCAGCCAATCCCAGATCATCCATGAACCCGACGTGTCGTACGAGACGCCGCGCAAATGCACCACACCCAGGCGTTCCTTGTAGCCATAGTGCCGCGCAATGACCGTCACCTTGCCCTCCGGCGTGTCATCCCGATAGACCAGATGGGTGTCGAAGGGCTGCGACCAGGTCAGGGCCCCCTCCGGCACCGCTTGATCCAGGCCGTCCACCGTCACGGTATTGTGCCCGCGCGTGCCGCGGAAATACGTGCGCCAGGCTTCGTCTCCCAGGTACGTGTAGGTGCCGGGATCGATCAACAGGTCCTGCGGGCCGATCTGGAGGATCATCGAAAGAGCGTCGGCATGGCCATGGGCATAGCGCGGCGGCATCCCGAGCGGCCCGTGATCGAAAATGGCGCGCTGCGCCCCCCGCCCGCGGATGATGGAGTAGCCTGAGAGGTGAAACGTCGTCAGCCCGGACGCGGGTTTCCGTGCGGGCGTCCGAAAGCGAAGGGAGGGCGAGAGGGCCGTTTCGCCGTCACCGTCGCCGATGGGAGGCAACCGGTCGTCCGCCGCGGCACGAAATTCCTGGAGAAACGCGCGGCTGCGGTCGAAGGCCTGGCGGATCTTCTCCGGAAGCGGGCGCTGCTGATGATCGAACAACGCGACGAGTAACCCATACAGGTCGCTGCTGAAGTGCAGATAGCCGAGCCCCTGCTCCTGACTGCCGCCATCCTGACTGATGTGCCGCGGCGTGTTGTCCTCCAACAGATACAGGCCGAAGGCCAGCCAGCGCTCCGCCTGTTCGAGTTCCGGGAAGAGGCTCCCGGCATGGACCAGCGCGGCGGCCCCCGCCAGCGTTTCGTGCGGAATCGGAGAACGCAGAGCCAGACGCTTCCGGATCAATTCCGCATGGCCCGACACCAGCGTGAGCAGCGCGTTCCACACCGCTCGGGGCTGTTGCATCCAGGGACGAATCAAGTCCAGCGCGTAACAGCCCGCGAGCAGGCGCAGGGCGCATTCCATGGGCGAGACATAATGGACGCCGATCAACAGAGGATTGGCCGCGACCCAGGAGAGAAATTGCGACTCCACGGCCGCCACCGCGCGCGCCCTAACGGCGGGATCGGCCTTCTGAGCGATCAACCCCAACGTCACGAGATGCTGCAGCCGAGAGGGTTCCCAAGCCAGGCGGGCATCTCCACACGGGTTCCCTGTGTCAACCGGGATCCCGGGGAAAAAACGCCGGGGCCAGATCTGCCCCGTATCGGGAGCCTGGTGCCAGCACGATCCATCGGCCGTCCAGCGCCAGGGGAAACCAAACACCGACAGGCGACCGCTCAGGAGCGCGTCGACCGAGGCCGCATCGAGGTCACAGTGCCAGGGAAGGGGAGGGAGCACCGGGTAGGCGCTCCGGCAAAACGACGAAACGGCGGTGTCCTGTTCGGTAAACGAGCGGGATAACCAACGGCTACCCAGTTGCCGCTGTAGGCGGAAGAGGGAGAAGAGGCCTCGTTCCCTCGCCCCATGCCACCAATCCTCAGGGCGCCCTGCCGCGAGCGCCTTGGCCGACGCCTCAAGGGTGCGGGGAAATATATTCGGCTTGAACGAAACCGTAACACGCAACGCCTATCCTCCATGACATGCGAGGGGAGATGCCTCTCGAAGACCCCGTCCATCCGGCCCTGGAGGACACCAGTCGTTGGGACGAAACAGTACCTTCGTTCGGCGCATTGGTCAATGCCGAATTATCACGTACAAGGGGTCGGAGAATGCACTACGTAAACATAACGGGGACATGTGCCAGGCTGCGACACTCCGTTGGGAACGAGGGCGATCCGGCCATTTGGCCCTCACACCTTTTCCGCAAAATATGCTAAGAGAGGATACTTCGCGGTCATCACGTCACTGAGTAGAACTACAATACAAGGATCTCCGCACCGCTGCGTCAAGACAAGGAGTCGCACAACAGGTGAAAAAAGCTCTCATTACCGGCATTAGCGGGCAAGATGGGTCTTACCTCGCGGAGTTGCTCCTCGCCAAAGGGTACGAGGTGCATGGAATCATCCGCCGGTCGAGCTCGTTTAACACCGGGCGCATCGATCCCATCTACCAGGACCCGCACGTGCCGGAAGCGCGGCTGCGGCTCGTCTACGGAGATCTGAACGACGCCAGTTCGCTCAATCGGATTCTGCGGACGATCCAACCGGATGAAATTTACAACTTAGGCGCCCAAAGCCATGTTCGCGTGAGTTTCGACGTTCCGGAATATACGGCCGAGGTCACGGGGCTCGGAACCGTTCGCCTCCTGGAGGCCATCAGAGAGTCGGGCATCAAGCCCAAGTTTTATCAGGCCTCCTCCAGCGAAATGTTCGGCAAGGTGCAGGAAATTCCGCAGCGCGAACAGACCCCGTTTTACCCGCGCAGTCCCTATGGCGCCGCCAAAGTGTATGCCCACTGGATCACGGTCAATTATCGCGAGGCCTACGATCTCTTTGCCTGCAGCGGCATCTTATTCAATCATGAATCCCCTCGGCGCGGCGAAACCTTCGTGACCAGAAAAATCACGCGGGCCGCGGCTCGAATCAAGTTGGGGGTGCAGAAAGAGCTGTACCTCGGCAATCTCGACGCCAAACGTGACTGGGGATTCGCCGGTGACTACGTCCAGGCCATGTGGATGATGCTGCAGGCCGTCCGGCCGGACGACTATGTCATCGCGACGGGTGAGACACATACGGTCAGAGAATTTCTCGACCGGGCGTTCGGCCACCTTGATCTGGACTGGCAACAATACGTGAAAATCGACCCACGTTATTACCGCCCCACGGAAGTCGACCTGTTGATCGGCGATGCATCCAAAGCCAAGCAGACGCTGGGATGGGAGCCGAAAGTGTCGTTTGAAGAGCTAGTGACCCTGATGGTGGATGCGGACGTACGGGCAGAACGTCAGACCTTGGAGGGAACGGGTAGAGGGGAGATGCTGAAGGCTTGAGGCGCGATGGTTCGAGGGGAGAGAGGCTTCGCACAGTCTGAACGATACATCTTTCCCTTCGAAAGGCTTGAGGTGTGGCAAGAGTCCATCGAATTGGCGGATGTCGTACTTGGACTACTGGAGCGTATCCCTCCGAATAGGCACCTGAGAATGGTGTCCCAATTGGAAGGAGCCGTCACATCAATTGCGCAAAACATTGCTGAAGGAAAAGGGCGGCAACATACGAAAGAATTTCTTCAGTATTTGAGTATCGCCCAAGGATCGCTCTACGAGACGGTCACGTCGACCGAGGTATTCCGCAGAAACAAACTCTTTGACGAAGTGGAATACGTGAAGGTTCGAGGAAAGACTGAACAGATCGATCGAAAGCTCAACGGCTTGATGAATTCAGTAAGGGGAAAGAAACGAGGAGAGCGGGTGTCAGATCTGGGAAGAAAGCAATGATCGCCGACCTCCGGCGGTTCGTGACTACCTCCAGCCTCAGACCTCTAGCCCGGATTATTCATGAATGCCGTCGCGAGGCGTTTGAGACCGACGCCCGCCGGGGCTTCTCGCACGTGAGGCCGACGCAGGCGTACTTGCAGTCCGTCGAGGAGGCTGAACGAGAACAGCCCCGCCGGGTGAGAGGATCGGGCGACGGAGCAGGTATTCATGAATAGTCCGGGCTAGCCTCACACAATCATGACGTCATTCTTCTCAAATAAGCGCGTTGTCGTCACCGGAGGTGCCGGGTTCCTGGGCTCAGTCGTCGTGACACAGCTCCGGGAGCATGGTTGTCGAAGTATCTGGGTGCCCAGGAGTCAGGATTACGATCTCGTTCAGATGGACGCTGTCCAGCGGCTCTATGACGACGGGGAGCCGGATATCGTGTTGCACTTGGCAGCACGGGTCGGAGGCATCGGCGCCAATCAAGCTAATGCCGGCCGGTTCTTCTACGACAACCTCATGATGGGCACGCAGTTGATGGAAATCGGGCGTCAGCGGAGGCTGGAAAAATTCGTGGCACTCGCCACCATTTGTGCCTATCCTAAATACACCCCGGTTCCTTTCCGCGAAGAAGATCTGTGGGCCGGATACCCGGAAGAAACCAACGCGCCTTACGGCCTAGCCAAGAAAATGATGCTGGTCCAGGCTCAGGCCTATCGCCAGCAATATGGGTTCAACGCAATTGTACTTTTTCCAGTGAACCTCTATGGTCCCGGCGACAACTTCGACATGCAAACCTCGCATGTCATCCCGGCCCTCATCAGGAAATGTGTGGAGGCGCAAGCCAAGGGTGAGAAGCAGGTCGTGCTGTGGGGAGATGGCTCACCGACTCGGGAGTTCCTCTATGTGGACGATGCAGCCCGCGCCATTCTGTTAGCGGCTGAACACTACAATGGCGACGAGCCGGTGAACATCGGCACGGGCGAAGAAGTCACGATTCAAGATCTGGCGCATCTGATCGCAGATGAAGTGGGGTTCGAGGGCAAGCTGGTCTGGGATACGACGAAGCCCAATGGCCAACCGCGCCGCTGTTTGGATACCAGACGGGCGAAAGAACTATTTGGGTTTGAGGCGAGCTGTGGCTTGCGCAGGGGAATGAATAACACGGTGCAATGGTTTCAGGCTAATCGTCAGGCGATACGGGAAGCACATTTATAGCAGAAAGATAAAACAGTCAGCCGGCGGAACAGCCGTGCCCTCACCCCGGAACATCGCCTCTTGGCGCGCAGAGGGGCAGGTGTAGGTGAGAACGATGACGCCTTGTCTTCGGGACACTGGACGCTCACAAGAGACGTCCACCTCACCGTCTCGGTGGCGTTCACAAGCGTGCCATGCTTATTCGGTATGGCGTGAACCTCGCGCCCGCCCGTGAACATAACGTTCTTTCTCCAGCGCGTCGAGAGCCCCAAGACTGCTGATCACATTGTAAGCTCGCATGAATAGGGACTAACGGGGATCGCGCGGTGCTCTGCATTGAGGCCTTTTGACGAGCATAGCTTCTCTACAGCCTCCATTCCGGGTCGCTCGATATGGGCTCATAGCCAGCTGGAAACGCCTGTGGCTTATGCTTGACGAAAAAGCGCGTTCATGCAAGGTTTGCAGAATTACGAACAATGCACCCTGATGCAGCCAACTTTTCGCAAGGAGAAGCGACAGATAGACATAGAGGATGCTGGTCATCGTCATGTCTGATCATCCTCTACTATGCCGAAACAGGAAAGAGGTTCCTTTGACTCGATCATTTTCTAGAAGGGAGTTCTTGAAGAGTTGTGGGTACATTTGTGCAGGTGTGGCTATCCTGCCCTTGCCACTATCAGCATTGGAGGAACCCAAGCAGGCCTTACGAAGCCTGTTTGTGGCACCAGACGGAAATGATGGCTGGCCCGGCACGAAATCTCGGCCTTGGCGCACCCTTCACACGGCTTTGAAACGAATTCGCAGTCAAGATGAACTTATCCTTATGGGGGACAAGTTTGTCGTCCCCTCATCATTAGAAATAGAGCGAGTCACCGATATCTCTATCAAAGCTCATTCTGGCCAAAGACCTGTCATCTGGTTCACAGGCTCTCACGAGTATTCATTGCAAATCGGTCAGAGTGTTCGACGCATCTCGGTAGAAGGCTTAGACTTGGTTCGAGCTACTAACGCGCCAGGAAACGTCGTAGGAATCGGAGGGCGAGACGTTGCGTTCAGGAGGTGTCTTGTCTGTTTTGCTGATGGCTTCTCGCCACAGAAGTATGACGGCATCAAGATCTTGTCAGATTACATTGTTATTGAGGACTGCGAGTTCTTCGGTGCGCCAAACCAGTGTATCGATGCGGTCGGGCACAAAGAGATTCTGATCAGGAACAATAAGCTGCACAATTCTTCAATGGGTGTTGTTGTAAAGGGAGGCTGTCGTGATGTTTTGATAGAGAACAATCTCTTCTACAATCTTAGGTATACGGGGATCGGTCTGGGTGGATTTACCGGTCCCATGTGGCACAACCATAATAATACTGAAGCTGAGGTGGAGAATGCCATTGTTAGAAGGAATGTTATTTACTATGACAAGCCGTACAACATCGGGGGCGGAATTTGGCTAAAGGGCGCCAAGAACTGCTCTGTGTATAACAATACTTTGTACGGAGCTGGTATTCACATTAGAACTGGTGGCGACCCCCAAATGCCTAGCCGGTTTTCGACTAATAACGAAATCCTCAATAATATTATATTTCGAACAGGCAATGACGGCATCCTAGTAGTTGATAATGGGAACAGCGACAACTTGAGAATGCGCAATAATATGTACTGGAAGACAGCGGGAGCTGGGGATTTCAAGATTGACGGGATATGGTACAACTTTCAAGAATACGCTACGCACTTCCACTTCGATATTGATTCAATATTCTCTGATCCTAGATTTGTCAATGAGAGGGCGCGTGACTTTAGGCTTCGCCCCGACAGCCTGGGCATAAGAGGCGGTGTGAGACTTAATGCGTCTGCCGAGAGTCGCGGCAGCGACTCCGGTGTCGATATCGGGGCATTTGAGAGCCAATGAGACGGCTAAGCAACTTATCGTGAACCTGTATCTCCTTTTTATAGCGCCAATATTGGGCGCTGTATTCATCGGGACCCTGGTCAATCCGGCCGTAGGTCTTTACTATCTAGTACTCGATTCATGGGTAGCGGGCAAGATTACGGATCTTGGCGAGATTTTGCCGCTGTTCAGCGTCAACAAAATCCTCGTTGTGTTTTCCACGGTGGCACTGATGCTGCATATGGCGCTTGGCGCTTGCAATGTAAATCTGAGGCTTCTCTTTTCGAGGACAGCTCTGTGTGTCTACGCGTTCCTAGCGTATTTGCTTTGGTCAAGTTTGTATCTTATGGGGCGAAATGAGCCGAATCTGTTAAACAATCTTGCTTTCTTCGTTTTGATACTTGCCATTATGGGGTACAAAACGCTTTCGCGATTGAAATGGGTAGTGGCAATTATCATCGCCGCCTCGTTCGGAATGATGCTGAGTACGGCAGGTCTGCGGTTGCTAGATGTCGGATCGCTTCTCGCTGACGTATCGAAAGGCGATCGCATCCAACCCGGCTTTCATATCCTAGTTGCCATACCATTTTTGATAGCCTTTATGAACACGACTCCTAACTCCAAACTCAAGAGACTGACAAAGGTGTTGCTCGTTGCAGCAATTTTTTTCGTATTTGCACAGCTTAGCCGTACGCTGGTTGCATCCTTATTAATTCTAGCGTGCTTTTACATGATTAGAGGGCACGTTAGAGCTATCTGGGTCATGTTCCTGGTACCCGTAATTGTTTCTGTGTTAGCCGTCGGCATGATGACTGACTATGGCCAGAAGCTCTTGAGACTTCCTACCGAGAAAAAAACACAACTCAACGAGCAAGAGATGCAAGCCTTTACGTCTGGCCGTTCCGGCTTGTATTGGATAGCCTGGAAAATGTTCCTCAAGTACCCGCTTGCAGGGAACGGTTATGACAGTTTTAGGCATCCGAAGGGAAACACTCTGGTTGTTGCCCCAGTTGCCGAGGCACTCGAGCGTAGCGCCCTGCATTCGGCCTGGTTGCAGGTACTTAGTGAGACAGGGATCATTGGCACTATACTGTATTTCGGGTTATATCTGAGCGCCTACCTCGACTTCAGAAAGGTACGGCGACGCACACAAGAAGCTAGTATCTATTTCTACAGTGAAGCTGTGCTTGCAGGGATGCTTCTGTTTTTCCTGGGCGGAATATTCGACAATTTCGGATTCAATTACCGCATTTTCTTCCTGTTTATGGCGCTTTCCTCAGTGCTCGCTTCCGTCTCTGTGATATCGCCTGCGCGGGCAAGTTACCAACCCATGGCATTCGAAACTGAGACCAATTACCACAATCCCTTGCTTGAGGGTGCCTCACGCTAAAGAACCATCGATGATCGGAAACAGACCTAATGCACTGAGTGACTTCGCCCTATTCCGAGGCAACTCTCAATCTGAGCCGGCGCCTTCTTCGGCAAACTTCGACCACTTCAAGAGCCCGCTCCTTTTATCAAGGACCGCCGAAGTTGCGAGTCTACTCTCATTGTGACCTACTGCCGTTTTCCGGAGAGACGTCACTCATGAGTTGTTGTATCCAAAAACGGAAGGTGATTTTGGCATGTAGTGCGCACTTATCCCATTGCTGGCTTGCGAGGCCCAAGAATTGTGACTCAGCCTGAAATGTTCGCACAGCCGAGGAAGGGAAGTTAAGGTCTAACCATCTAAAATTGCACGTATGAACGACGAAATTGAGTTTAAAAAATACCTGACGCGCGGTGCCTATCACTGGGAACAGATATCCGCGCATCCTACACGCTCAAATGCTTCGGCGAAGGCGCGCTACCAGCGATGTGTGGCATTGCTAGAGGCAGGAACCGGCTCACTCGTCGATAAGCAGGTGCTGGACGTTGGCTGCGGTGACGGGGTGTTGTCTTGGCTTCTTGTGCAGAGAGGGGCAGTGTGCCATGGCGTCGATCCATCGCAAATCGCAGTTGAATATGCGCGAAAGAAACATAAGGCAAAGGGGTCTCGTGCACAGTTCAGTGTTTCATCAGGCTACGATACTAAGGCTGCGGGTGGATTCTACGACGCAGTGGTTTCGAGCGATGTGATCGAACATGTCCAGGATCCGAATCGGTTATTGCAGGAAATCCTGCGCGTGCTGAAACCAGGGGGAACAGCCGTGATTAGTACACCAGTTCGGCTTACGGAGGACCCACTTGACAAGATGCATGTGACTGAATGGTTTCCCTGCGAATTTAAGGCAATCATCAGCAACGTTTTTCCTTCAGCACATTATGTATACAGCCATCCAATGTTCTGGATGGAATTTATGGATCGTTCGAAGTTTCATCGGGCTGTCATAAACACGCTATCCCTATTGTGGAATCCATTTTTTGCCACGGGATGGCGGCTTTATGCGCTTCAATATGCCATCGTTCACAAGAAACAACCGACTGATCAGGACCCTAATGACGCATGAATATCCTGCATAATACTATGTGTTTGCTGCTCTCGCGCTATCTAGCACTGCCCCTGAACGTCGTCACGGGCATTCTGTTGGCGCGCGTACTCGGGCCGGAGGAACTTGGAAGGTATGCGTTGATGGTATGGCTGCCGTCTGTCCTCGCGGGCCCTATGAGTCTCGGGCTCGGAAATGCAAACCTGTATTTCGGAGCGAGGGACCGCGGTCTTGGGCCATCCTTGGTGGCTAATTCATTTGCGGTGAGTCTGGGGTTTTTTTTCATTGTTATATGCTTACTATGCGGCTTTTCAAGAATAGCGGTCTTCGAGTTTCCCCTAGGGCTGACAATAATGCACTTTGTAGCGCCATTGCTCGACCTCCCATTTCGGCTTGCGACAATGTTCGCCATGAATTTGCTCAACGCCTGGGAGGATCACGCGCACTATAGGATAACCGAGATCATTCAAACCGTCGCATATTTTGTCTGCTGCATAGTCGCAGTATTTGTACTCCATATGGGGCTATGGGGATTCATTGGCGCACAAATCGCAGCCAGTATAGTTACGAGTCTCTATACAATTCGTTGTTTGTGGCGGCATAAGTGTCTTTCGTTGCGTATGGATTGGGACCTTTTGCGACGTTCGCTTAGCTACGGGATGCAAGTTCAGGTCGGCAGCATTACCAGGATCGGCGGGCAGAAGCTCGATGAGTTAATCCTTCTGTATTTTACTGGGATGCGAGAACTGGGTTTGTTGACCCTTGCGCGAAACTTGACGAATAGGTTCCGCGTCATTCCTTACTCGCTTAGTACGATCATCGGCCCCAGATTGTCCAAGGCTGATCAGGAAGCGTTTGTGCTAGCAGCAACGGCAACACGACGTATGACAGTGGTAATGTCTGGCGTCGTCGCCATGTCCGTCATAGCTGTTGGGCCTCTTGTACCACTTGTATACGGGCAGGCTTACATCGATGTGGTACTGCCAGTACGTATTTTTCTGCTGATGCTCATTCCATTAGGAATGCAGAGGATGTTCGCGGTTTTTATGCTTGCGGTGGGAGAGACAACCGTCTTTCTTCAGTCCGTTGCTATTGGCGCCATCGCGGTTGTACTCCTCGACTTCGTACTTATTCCATCACTCGGGGTTAACGGCGCAGTTATTGCCAGCGCGATTGCCATTACAATCGAGACATATTACGTTGGCCGCGCCTTCCTCCGGTATAGCAACATGCGGTGTGCAGAGCTTTTTAAGCCGACGATGGAGGATTCGGCATATTTCGTAAGCCAGTATAAGGTGCTGATTGGGAAAGCCAGGGGCGAAGGATGAAAAATTCCGAAGGCGGGGTTTTGATGGTATGTTTCGTATTTCCACCTCGCTTTAGCGGAGCGGCGACGCAGGCCATCGTGCTGGCTAGGCATCTCGTCAAAAAAGGAGTTCCATGTGAATTTGTAGTTCCAAATGTTTCCCACCGGGCTCTCTTCCGAAGGACAGAGGAGAGCGGGATACCCGTAAATCGCGTTGCAGGCGGATCGTATAGCTTTGCACTAAGTTTTATGGTGTTTTTGCTACTACGACGGAATGATTTTCGAGCTGTCCACTTTCACGGTTTCTCGCCCGGCCATTTCATATGCGTGGGGGTAACGAAGCTGCTTGGTCTGAAAATTGTTCAAAAGATGACTAAAGGGGGGACCAATGACAGTGAAATTAATACCCGCGGGTTCTTCGGGCGATATCGTAGCGGAGTCCTGCAGTTCGTTGATTGCTTTATCGCTATCTCGACACAGTTGCGCCAGGCGCTTCTGAAACATGGTGTGCCGGACTCGAAAATTTACATGATCCCAAATGGTGTAGAATTGGAACCGCTTCGCTCGACTGATGCTAAGGGGCGGACAGCGGTACGCAATACATTTCAGATCCCGGGTGATGCATTCGTGGTCATTTGCGCCGGGGTCATTGATCGACGCAAGAACAATCTTGATATTGCAATGGCTGCTACATACCTTTTTGCCAACAATCCGGAAGCAAGGGAAAGAGTTCGACTTATCTTCGTTGGGCCGTTCCACAATCCGCAATACTCCCGCGAGGTAGTTGAATACGTAGCGAGTTGTAATTTCTCGCGTCTGATTTTATTCACGGGTCAGCTCGACAAGGAGGCGCTAGGCGGCCTATATGTGGCTAGCGATCTTTGCGTATTTGCGGGTTCTAATGAGGGACTGCCCAATGTATTGTTGGAGGCAAAAGCGGTTGGTCTGCCGATTGTCGCGTACCGCACCTACGGCGTTGAGGATGTGGTGCAAGATGGTATAGACGGTTTTCTAGTCCCGTTCGGGGAAGTCCGATCATTAGCAGAAAAGATTGCCCTCCTGATGAGCGATGCTGAGCTAAAACGACAGTTCTCAATTAATGCGTCCCGTGATTGCAAGAGACGATATGATTTCACCCAAATAACAGAAAGGTATGTCAAAGAGGTTTACAGTTAGCAGCCATTTCTGTTACTTGTCCGCATGAACCGTGATTAAAATCCTTTACATAATGCGCACTATGGCTGCCGGGGGTGCCGAGGTATTCCTCCTTTCTATGCTGCGCAATCTCAACCGCCGGGAGTTTAGTCCGGAAGTGCTCGGCATTTATGGCGGGGGTACCCTTCAGAAAGAGTTTGAGGACATCGGCGTGCGCACCCATCTAATGCACTTTCGTGGGTTGGGGGACTTCTCAAGTTATGTGGCACTTTGTAAGTTGATACAAGCACGCCGCTACGACATTATTCATACAAAACTGTTCCACGCAGATCTTGTCGGTCGAGTGTGCGGAAAGCTCTCCGGGACACCGGCAATCTTCTCGACCATCGAGAACCTACACGAATGGACAAAAGAATATACACTCAGACAGCGTTTGAAAGAATGGGCATGTCGTTCTACAGCGAAGGTTAACCACCGCATCATTGCGGTATCAGAAATGGTCCGGGATACACTTGTGCAACGCACTGGTATTACTCCAGGATCTATAGAGGTAATCTACAACGGCGTTGACTTAGATAGGTACGACCCGCGGAAGGTGCATAGCAATGTTAAACAGGAACTTGGTCTCTCGAATAAAGACTACTTGGTCGGCATCATTGGCGCGCTGAACCATAACAAGAACCAGAAAACGCTTATTGAGGCAGCCAGGCATGTGCTCGCCAAGCGCAGAGATGTCCATTTTGTCATGGTTGGAAGGGGGGACCCGCATGACCTTCGACAGTTGTCACAGGAATTGGGAGTAGCGTCGAAAGTCCATTTCCTTGGTGTAAGACGAGATGTTCCTCAGATTCTTAAGTCTCTGGATATTTATGTGGTGACCTCACTCAGTGAAGGCGTCAGTATATCGTTGCTTGAAGCCATGGCGATGAAAAAGCCCGTCATCGCTACACAGGTTGGCGGCAATCCTGAAGTTATCTCGAGTGACGATGTTGGAATATTGGTGTTTCCGAACCGTCCCGACATACTCGCCACAGAGATCCTTAGTCTTTTGGCTGAACCAGAGCGGCTTCTCCGTCTTGGGGAGGACGCGCGAAAGAGAGTGATGGAGGTGTTTAATCTCGACTTGGCCATAGCTCGTTACGAACGACTTTACAGGTCGGTGATAGTTTCGTGATGGGAGCGATCACCAATCGACGGCGGCTCGCGGTTATCTCGCGTGCAGGTTGGATCACGCAAGACGGCGTTAAGTACTTTCAAGACAATGATGGTTTCTACCTGGACGGCATTGCCTGCCACTTCGATTCAGTCGATGTAGTCAGTCAGGAGTTTGCGCACGGTTCAGAGGCCGTTCCGAATTACGGCTACCGGTTTAAGACCTCCCATGTCAGGTTGCTTCCTGGAATGGAGCCGATATCTTTAAGCCAACCACTTCTCTGGTTTCGGCAGGCAGCGGCAACCTTGCACGTTCTCCGCACGGCTGATGTAGTTTATTGCTTTGTCAATACCCTACGCGGCAGTCTTTATCTTCTCATTGCCGCGAATGTCTTTCGCAAGCCTACCATTGCATATAATGGCACTGACCGGAGAGCTCTCCTGCAGACCTCAGGCATAAAGGGCGTCAAAGCGTGGATTCGGCTTGTTCTCGAGGCATCTGCAATGCAGCGAGCGGACGCCAGAATTGTCACAGGCGCCGCTCTCTATGGCCGTTACGAAAGCTTACCACTAACGTTCATGGCGGCACCTGTCTCCGCCGTTATCCGAGCACTGCCTATTCCGATGCCTCGCCAGGTGAGTAGAGGTTCCGAAATTAGATTACTCTGCGTTGCACACCTCCGGGCGCGAAAGAACATTGACGTGCTGATCCGTGCCTGCCGCATCCTCAAGGATGCAGGCATAACATGTTGCCTCAACATCGTTGGAGATGGTCCGGCGAAACTGGAGTTGACGCGCGTTGCAGAATCTCTTGGGATCAGCATTGAGGTGTGTTTCCATGGCTACGTGAGCGATCCTGCCATGTTAGCGAACCATTATCTGAACAACGATATTTTTTTGTTCGCCAGCGCTGTAGAGGGCTTCCCCCGTGTCCTGTGGGAGGCGGTGCATTTTGGCTTATACATTGTCACCAGCTGCGTCGGAGGTATCGACCGACTATTTGGCAGCGATGACATGACCATCCTAAATCGAACAGAGCCGGAAGAATATGCCAAAGCAATCCTCGCAACTGCTGCCGATCCGGAGAAGCGCCGCGTTGCAGTCGAAGCCGCTCGTGCGCGGTTGCTGGAACTTTTCAAGCATGGTCCGATTGAGCAATTCGCACAGTGTATGGAGGTTCTTGCACGTCCGTGACATCCATCCGGCTCTTGGCTTTTTCCAACATTATCGCCCCGTATCGGGTGGCGTTTTTCAATGAAATCAATCGTCAGGCAGACATTACCCTGCATGTGGCGTATTTAGCGCGCACTGAACCCAATCGTTCTTGGACTGTGAACGAATCAGATATCCGGTACCCTCACTCGGTTATTCCCGGGCTACATTTGAACTTGCGTCGAGATAAAACGTTGCATTTAAACGCGGGGGTTTGCGGGCTATTTGGTGAGTTCATGCCAAACATAGTCTTTCTTGGAACAGACATGCTTGGTTCATGCGCATCTTGGCAGGCATGGCACTTGGCTCGCCGGCTCGGCATCCCAATCATTCGCTACGAGGCCCGCCATGCTTTTGCCCATGCAGCAGAGAATGCCATCAAGAAACTTATTTACGGATATTTCATTCGACGCATGGATTGGTATTTCGTCTACTCTTGTTTGACCAAGGCCTATCTTATCGAAGAGTATGGTATTAGCCAGGAAAAAATCACGGTAGGTTATAACGTCGGGGACTCCAAGATTTTCCTCAATAAAGTCCGTACGATTCGGGATACTCCGGAATGTAAAAGAGAGAGGGCGAGCTTACCAGCAGTGATGATGTTGTTCGTCGGCCATCTGGATACAAAAAAGAACATTTTGTCGGTCTTACGCTCCTGCGAAAAGATCGAACATACTTTAGATGTGACCCTGGGGCTGTTCATTGCTGGAGATGGTCCATTGAAAGACCATGTGCTTGCACTGGCTACCAAGATGAAACGGGTTCGCGTGGTATATCTTGGGTACCTACAGAGCACTGAACTCGCCCGCTATTACGCCTTATCCGATATATTTGTGATGCCAACTCTCATGGATTCTGCCTCTATTGCCCTTTCCGAGGCTCTGCATAGCGGCCTATTCTCCGTTGCCAGTACTAGAGATGGAAGCAGCAGCAACTTCATCTGCGAAGGCGTGAATGGTTTTGTCGTAGACCCAACCGATGAGAAAGCATTGATCGCTGCGATCCGAAGAGCCATCCACGTCGTCAGGGAGGAACCTGAGGCAGACAGAAAGGCACGGATATTAGCCAGCGTGGCAGACTATACCATCGAACGCTATGCTGAGCGCTTGGTTAACGTGGTTCGTGAAGTTTACAAGGCGCCGTCCCTGCAGCGTACTTGAATTAGCAGTGAGAATCCTACAGATCCATAATTTCTATAAGGTCCCCGGCGGCGAATGCGGAGTTGTTGAAGCGGAACGCAGGCTGCTCGAAGAGCACGGGAACACCGTTCTGCAGTTCGCTGTTGACAGCCGGGAAATCGACAGCATGCCTCTGCTGAAGCAGGGGCTAGCCTTTGTGCAGATCCCCTGGAATGTTGGGGTGGCACGGCGACTCGTTTCCTTTGTGCACAAGCACCGCCCAGACGTCGTTCATGTGCACAATGTCTTTCCACTGCTCTCACCGTCGGTGTATCACGCTCTTTCGCGATCCGGCGTGTCTGTCGTGCAGACGGTGCACAACTATCGTTTTCTCTGTCCGAATGGTCTGTTTTATGTGAAAGGCAAAGTCTGTGAGGCTTGTCAGGAGCAGAGTTATTGGGCGGCGGTCAAGAATTGCTGTGTACACGAGAGTATGATAACGAGTGCGCTCTATGCGTCAGCAGTTGCATGGGGTTGGCGTAGCGGCACCTTTTCCTCTTGCATCGATCGATACATCGCGCTCAATTCATTCTCCTTCGGAAAGCTCGTGGCGGCCGGTGTGCCCAAGGATAAGGTTCGTGTCTGCGGCAACTTTGTCAGTAATTTCTCCGAGGCACCGCCAGCCAAGCAACCTTATGCGCTGTACCTTGGGAGGTTGAGTGCAGAAAAGGGACTCAAGACTCTTCTTGCCGCTGCTGGCTCTGTGCCAGAATTGTCTCTCAAGCTCGCAGGAACTGGACCGCTGGAAGCTGATCTGCGTCGAGCCATCGGCGTGCCTGGGATGGAGCACATTGAGCTCGTTGGGCATGTTGCTGGAGAGACAAAGCGACGTCTCATTGCCGAAGCCTTATGCACCGCCGCACCCTCGGAATGCTATGAAAACTTCCCTCTCTCGGTGGTGGAGTCATTGGCCCTAGGCACGCCGGTTATTGCGAGCCGAATAGGTGGGTTGCCAGAGCTCATTGAGCATGGCCAAACCGGTCTGCTCTTTTCTCCGACAGATACGGAGTCGCTAGCCGAATGCCTACGTCGAATAGTTCGTCGGCCGACGGACACTGCCGCGATGGCCGCCTGTGCTCTCGCTACCGCGCGAGTACGGTTTTCGCCGCAATGCCATCTCGATCAACTCTTGGGCATTTACCGCGATGCCATGAGCCATACTGAACGCAACGCCAAGGCTAAAGGTGAACGGACACAGCAACAGTCAGTTGCTTTCCGGAGATAGCCCGCGGTTACCTCGGCTTAGCTGGTAAAGCTTAGCGGTCGATTGTGATTCATAGGGGAGGCATAATCTACAGATGACGCTGGTAGGAGGATTCAGAAGTGACAACGAAGGTGCCGCAAGAGCGCTGGCGAATAATAGCCGTCGCACTGGTACCTGCGTCTTGGACTCGTTCATTGATGCAACCTCTTGGCAGAATACGATTGATACGCTTTCTCAATGGGCAAGAACCGGACAATCGCGTTACGTTTGTATCTGCAATGTCCACGTGGTCGTAACAGCGAAGCAACATCCTGAGTTCCAGCGCGTCGTAAACGGGGCGGATATGGCTACCCCCGACGGTATGCCGCTTGCCTGGGTGCTCCGTAGAAGCGGTTTTGAGCACCAGGAACGTATCAATGGCCCTGACCTTATGTGGACCTTGTGCAATCATGCGGAAAGAGAAAGATTGTCTATATTTCTGTACGGGAGCACCCCGCACACGCTCGAAAAGTTGGTTTGCCGCCTAAAGACGGCGTTTCCCCAGCTTATGATTGCCGGTATTTTTTCTCCGCCGTTCAGGTATCTTTCCGTTGAAGAGGACCGGGAGACGACTGACCTCATCAATAGTTCAGGCGCACACATTGTGTTCGTCGGTCTCGGTTGTCCCAAGCAGGAGTTGTGGATGGCAGCTCACCGGGGAAAGGTCCGCGGAGTGATGATTGGGGTCGGAGCGGCCTTCGATTACCATGCAGGTACGGTAAAACGAGCTCCAATTTGGATGAGGCAGGTCGGTCTAGAATGGCTTTGCCGGCTGATGTCCGATCCAAAGCGGCTTTGGAAGAGGTATTTAATCACGCATTCGTTATTCTTGCTTTACCTCGGGTTAGGTTTTTTTAGGCCAAAGAGGCGTTCATTGCTAGTGTCCGCCACCCTTCACAATCACAAGGAGACCGCGCCAGATGATCCATAGATCCAGCATCAGAAGTCGCAACGAAGAGCGGGTAATGTATTGATCGACGTACTCGTATTCGTAAACCGGCTTCCCCATTTCGGAGGTGCCTTTGTTGATGTGGCCCAACCCCAGGAGACCTCCGCGGAGTAGGAATCGCGTGATATTGCCCTGCTTACGATCGCGATCATAGTGCAGTTGCGACAATGGGCGTGGACCGACGATGCTCATGTCTCCTATGATAACGCTGTAAAACTGCGGCAATTCATCCAAGTAGAATTTTTTCACAAAGGATCCAACATGCGTCCGACTACCAGGCTTCCATTCCGCTGAGTAGGCAAGCCAATCGTGTCTCTTGGCCCCCTCGGGGTCGATATATTTCACTTTGATCAGACGAAGCTTGTATTTTCGAATTGCTCTGCCCGCACTCACTGCATTGTAATAGAAAAACATCGGGCCCGCATTTTCAGGAATCAGCCATCCTTCCACGATATACGCAAGTTTTAATAAGAGTAGCACGGGGGAAGCGAGTAACAGCACAAGGCCCGCCAACACCTTGTCAAAGACGGTCTTGATCAGCCGCGGCGGTAAGGGCTCTGTGAGCTGAAAGAGTTCCCGATATCTGTCTCGAATTTCTCGGGTGGGGGGTTGATAGGGAAAAGCTTCACGGGGTTCACGTTGTTCTTCCATCGTTGCCATTACGCTGTTCACTCGAAATGAGAAGAGTGGACTGACTGCTCTATATGCTCCCGCCATTCTGCCGCGATGTTTCTTGAATCGCAATAGAGTTGTCAGCTCACAATTCGCTAGCTCAACCATAGTTATGCTCCGATCCATTTTGAACCACACTTGTATGGTATGGATCGACTATTTCCGGAACCGAACCACTCCGGAGACGGAGTGGCTCGACAGGTGCGTGAGCTGGCAACGTCTGGGTCTCACAGATTTGATTCTTTGGGAATTGCTCAAAGGGATCCGAACGCCACGGGAATCCGAGTCCACTTGTGCGGCGCTGCAACTACTCTACATCTGCTGCAGAACGACCGGGACTACGATCCATTCGAGCAGGCATCAGCAACCATTGTGGGCCATTGACGGTAGTGAGCTGGAGAGAGAGGATGCGGAAGGCCAATGGCCACCGTCGAATCAACGGAGGAGGGTTCAGAAGATTGATGTTAAGGCCTTGGACCTCTAGGAAGCCCGCACACGGTCGGGCAATTCATGTAGACCTGGTCCATATGGCCCTAGTCGTACGGTTTTTTTTGGCACAAGGTACCCGCGCGAATGTTTCATGTTGCTTCACCATAAGTTAACCTCGCACAAACTGCGAAAAAAATGCTGTTTTTTTGCGTTCGGGGGCAGAAAAATCTTGCGTTGGTTTTCCCTTTTAAGTATTCTCCCAAAATAGGTTTCGATTTCAATGCGATTGTGGGTTTTTCTTACGTCTTCCCGTTATATAAACCGTAAGGCTGACCACAGTACAGCCCAAGTAAAGGAGACGCGATGAATATGGGAATGAAGGGGATAGGTGTACGGAGACTGGCCTTGGCCTTGTCAGGGATCTGTGTGTTCATCGCAATAGGGGCCGTGCCCGTTTATGCAGCCAACATCTCGTTTACTTTTAGCGGAACGGTTTCGGACGTGCATGGTGGCGTATTTACCTCTGGCGGGACCGGTACGAATGGCTTCGGTTCTGCCTTACCGCTCTCAGGGGCCTTCTCCTTTAATCCTGCTACATCCGATGTTCTGCCGGGAGATCCCACCTGGGGTCTCTATCCAAACGCCATACAAAACATGACAGTCCAGGTCGGCAACTATACTGCGACCTTTGCTCCCCCACCAGGCTCCAGTGTGATGCAGGTGGTCAACAATGGGCTCGGCAATACGTTCAAGGTAACGCTGAATGGACTCACCGGCAACCCGGTCAATGGCTTGTCGCCTGCGATTTTTGAGATTGAGTTGATCAATCCGAGCGGCAGCGCGTTTGCAAACGACCATCTCCCGACGACCCCCCCCAGTCTCTCATCATTTTCCTCGAATCAATGGCGTTTGGTGTTCAGTGGAGTGGGAAACAGAGTGCAGGGAGCGTTAACTTCCCTCGTGCCTTTGCCGGCAGCCGTATGGTTGTTCGGTGCGGGTTTGATCGCGTTGATCGGGCTGGGTTCGCGTGGTCTGGTCACGAGAAAAGAGTCGTAGGATTGCCACAAAATGCGCAGTCCAGCTTGATTCGAGGCCACTCCGTTTTGTCGCTGCCAGTGTTCAGCGACTAGGTTATTCCCAGCAATACGATTGCGGCCAGGTCGCTTAACTACTTCCCTCCCCTCTCCCGCCCAGGGGAGGGGACTAGCAATACATCCAGGTGTTCAGTGGTTGCCATCGGATTACTGACTGTAGCCGCTCTGGGCTACATGTATGCCGACAGCCTGGTGTTCTTATTGGCCCAGTGGGGAACTGAGGACTACAGTCATGGAATGTTTGTCCCAGTCATTAGCGCGGTGCTGGCATGGCAGCGACGGCACCATTATGCGTGGAGCGACCTGTCCCCATCTTGGTGGGGGCCGGTGATCGTTTTCGCAGGAATTCTCCTCTATCTCGTCGGCAACTTAGCAGCTCTCTATGTATTTCTGCACTTCTCGCTCTGGTTGATCCTTGTTGGTCTGGCCCTCTCATTTCTCGGAACCAGGATAGTACGGGAGCTGCTCTTTCCCTTGGCCTATCTTCTCACGAGCGTTCCGCTGCCCGTCTTTTTCCACAACGCGCTATCGAGTCTCTTACAGCTCTGGTCCTCAGCCCTAGGCGTAGGCGTGCTTCACGCCATCGGAGTCACGGCATTTCGCGAAGGGAATGTCATCGACCTTGGCCCGGTGCAATTACAGGTCGCCGAAGCGTGCAGCGGCATCCGGTATCTTTTCCCCCTCACCGCGCTGGCGCTTCTCTGTGCGCACCTGTACCGCGACCGCTTGTGGAAACGCATCGTGCTCGTCGTATCGGCTGTTCCGGTGTCGATCTTCATCAATGGATTACGTATCGGCATCGTAGGTGTGCTCGTAGAGTGGTATGGACCACAGGCAGCGGAGGGATTCCTGCACCTTTTTGAAGGCTGGATCCTGTTCCTCGCCACCCTTGCCATCCTGGTGCTCGAAATGTGGATCTTGTCGAACCTCCATCCTCTGCCCGGGTCGACAACGTTGTCCGATCGGTTCTCCTGGGCCATTGCTCCTGAATCGGCTCCATCCATAACGGTCACGCCGGGCATGTCACCGAGGAGCCAGCCCAGACTGCCTGCCTATATCGGGAGCCTGGCGCTGATTCTTCCCGTTGCGGTCCTGTTCCCGTCGATCGAACGCCAAGAGATCGTCCCGGATCGTTCGGCGTTTGTGGATTTCTCCATGCGCATTGGGCAGTGGCAGGGAAACCCGCAGCCGGTGGAGCCTCAAATCATCTCGGCCTTACGCTTCGACGATTACCTGCTGGCCGACTATGCATCGCCGGGAGGAGGGCTGCTCACGCTGTATATGGCCTACTACCAATCGCAACGAAAGGGCCAATCCGCTCATTCCCCGCAAAGCTGCATTCCCGGCGGTGGGTGGGAAATCACGTCCAAGCGAACGGTGGATCTGCCGATGGGGAGACTCACCGAACCGGTCAATCGCGTACTCATCCAAAAAGATCGGCAGAAGCAGCTGGTGCTCTACTGGTTTAAGCAGCGTGATCGGATGCTCTCGAACGAGTACCTGGTGAAACTGTATTTGGTGTGGGACGCCATGACCAGACAACGGAGCGACGGGGCCCTGATTCGACTGTCCGCCGCCGTCGACCCCGGTGAGGACGAGCAAGCGGTCGAGCAGCGATTGTTGCAATTTGCGCAAACCATTCAACCTCAACTGCATCGGTATATTCCGGACTGAGCATGACCAGTGCGGTCTTTTTCAGCTTTATTACCTCGCTGTTCATCTGCATGGCGTTGATCCCGCCGTTGCAGGCAAATGCCGGGCGTTGGCGGTTTATGGATCTTCCCGGCGAGAGAAAGGTCCATGCGAATCCAATCCCCCGGATCGGCGGGATTGCATTCGGCTTCGCGGCACTCCTATCCATTTTCTTTTGGGTGCCGCAGGATCCGGTCATTCCGACGGTGTTGGTGAGCGTGTCGATCCTCCTGGCGTTCGGCATATGGGATGACCGTGTCAATCTGAACTACCGCACCAAACTCGTCGGACAGTTGCTGGCTGTCCTGGTGGTGATCGGCATCGGCCATATTCATTTCGAACAGATCCCGTTTTTCTATGAAGAGGAAGTGCCGCTTTGGCTGGCGGTACCCCTGACCCTGATCTTTCTTGTCGGGGCCTCGAACGCGGTCAACCTCTCCGACGGCCTCGACGGTCTAGCAGGAGGTCTAGCCTTTCTGAGTTTTGCCGGCATTGCCTATCTAGCCTATCTGTCGCACGAGACCACCGTGTTGGTGCTGGCAGCGGGATTCTTAGGCGGCTTACTGGGATTTTTGAGGTACAACACCTATCCGGCCAGGATTTTCATGGGCGACGCGGGAAGCCAATTGCTCGGGTTCTCGATGGGAGTCCTCGTACTCCTCATGAGTGACCCTGCGCGCGCCCCCTTTCCTGTGACTGTCGGACTGCTGGTGCTGGGCTTGCCGTTTCTGGATACGCTTGCGGTCATGGGGCAGCGGCTTGCGAAGGGCCGCTCGCCCTTCATCGGCGACCGGAACCATGTCCACCACAAGTTGCTGGCTCTCGGACTCTCGCACCATGAAGCCGTCATCGTGATCTATGGGATCCAGGCGGTGATGGTGGGCCTCGCGTATCTTCTGCGCTGGCAATCCGATGCCCTGATTTTCACCATGTATGGCGCATTTGCCACGGCCATGTTCGCCCTGTTCGTCGCGGCCGAGCGGGGAGGCCTTCTGCTATCGGAAACGTCGAAGGGCCGAGTGCTCTCCGATACCAAATTGGCCCGTGCCGGGATATGGCTCAGCGACATGGCGCCGCGGTTTCTCGCGGTCGTGGTGCCGTTGTTCTTGATCGCGAGCGTGTTCTTGCCGGGACATGTCCCGATGGATGTCGGGTACGCGGCCTTCAGCCTGTTCGCCGTGGTCTTGGGAGGTCTGTGGTTCATGCCCGAATACCGCTCCCATTTTGTGCGCGGGGGCCTGTATGTCGGCAGCGCTTTCCTGATGTATATGGGCGAGCAGTCGGGCATTCCGGAGATCTGGCCCATCTACGTGACGCAGAATACCCTGTTGGCGCTCATCGCCCTTCTGGTGTTATTGAGCATGCGATTCAGCCGCGGGAATCGATTCCAGACCACACCCCTGGATTACCTGATGGTATTTTTCGCCTTGATCGTCCCCTTGCTGCCGGAAATGCGAGCCGATATGCCGACCCTGAGCATTCTCGCCGCCAAGTTGATCGTGCTGTATTTTTCCTTTGAACTCTTGCTGCATTCATTCGTCGATCGAGTGAAGCAATTCGGGTTCCTCTCGTTATGGGTCCTGTTCGGATTGGGAGTGAGAGCCTGGCTCTAACGTGGAGACAATCAATGAACCGTAGCGTAGCAATGAGAGACCGTCAGCCATCAGCCTTCAGGCCTTTCGCAGCCATGGCCGCGTTGGCGTTGATGCTCACCTTGTCGGCCTGCGGCGGCCCGCAAGAACGGAAGGCGCAATATCGCGCCAAGGCACAGGGTTACATCGAGGCGGGGAACTTTCCGAAGGCCCGGGTGGCCTTGCGAAACGTGCTGAAGATCGATCCCAAAGACGCTGAGGCCTACTTTCTCGTGGCACAGGTCGAAGAAAAGGAAAAAAATTGGCGTAACGCCGTTGCGAACTACCAACAGGTCGTCGAGCTCGTGCCGGACCATAAGGAGGCGCTGATTGTCCTGGCCAAGTACTATCTCGAAGCCAAACTGGCGGATGAGGTGGGACGGACCGCCAGCAAGGTGCTCGCCACACATCCGCACGACCCCCAGGCGCAGGCCTTGAAGATCGCCCTGCTGGCGCAGCAGGGCCAGGTGAACCAGGCGATGGTGCGGGCGGAGGAACTGAGCAAACAGCATCCGACCGAGCCGGATGTCGCGATTCTCGTGGCGACGCTCTACGGCCAGACGCATCGTGTGTCCGAAGCCAGGACGACCTTGCAACGTGCGCTCCGGACACATCCGCATCATCTGGACCTCTTGCAAAATTTACAAACCATCCTCGTCGAAGCGCACGACGACAAGGCCACGGAACAGGTGTTACGCCAGGTCATTGAGGAGGAACCGACGGTCTATGACCATCGGTTGAAACTGGCCCGTTTTTTCGACCAGCTGCACGCAACCGATCAGGCCGAAGCCGTGCTGCGTGAGGCACTCACGAAATTTCCAGAGAACGACCAGGCCTGGTTAGCCTTGGCCGACTTTTTGAAGATGCGCCGAGGAATGGAGGCCGCGAAACTCGCACTGCGGCAAGCCGCAAAACAGTTGCCTTATTCCACGCAGATCCCGTTCGCCCTGGCCACGCTGTATGAGTCTCATCAGGATTTCGCGGAAGCGAAGCTGGTCTATGAAACCCTGGTGAAGGACTACGACAAAAAGCCCGCCGGGTTGGATGCGCAGGTCAAACTCGCGCAGCTCGAGTTCAACGCCGGACGGCAGCAGGACGCCGAGCGGCGACTGTCGGATGTGTTGCGGCAGAACCCCCGATCGGCCCAGGGATTGATCTTGCAGGGAAAGATGGCGTTGATCGGACGAAACGGCAAGGACGCCGTGCAGGCCTTCCGGACCGTGCTTCGGGATCAGCCGGAACTTGCCCATGTGCAGTATCTGCTCGGCCAAGCCTATCTGGCGACAGGAGATTCAGCATTGGCCCGTGAAAGTTTCGAGCGGTCGCTGGCACTTCAGCCTGGTTTAGTCGATGCAAATCTAGCACTCGCGACGGTGGAGAGCCGGAGCGGCCAGTCGCACAACGCCAGGGCGCGCCTGAAGGCCATCCTGACATCTCACCCCGATCATCGGCAAGCGATGGAGCTCTTGTTCGGCTTGGGCCTGGCGGCCGGCGAGTGGAGTCATGCCGCGTCGCTGCTGAACCGTCTCCGGCAATTAGAGGGAGAGACGGCCGCGATACTCATGGCGGAAGGGAAGCTCTACGAGAGCCGAAAGGATTACGCTCAAGCCATTACCGCCTATGAGCGCGCGGCGACCATGGCCGTCGATGCGCAGGGACCTTTGGTGGCCGTCGTCCAGCTCGATCTCCAGAATAAGCAGCCCGAACGCGCCAGGCGCCGCCTGGAAAACATCATTGCCGCACATCCCGATCATCCCTTCGCCCACGGGTTGATGGGAGAGGTGTTGACGCTTTTGGGACGGCGGGAGCAGGCCATGGCCCGTTTCCGAGACGCGATCAGAATCAATCCGCGCTGGCTCACCCCTTGGCTGGACGCGGCGACACTCTCGATGACCCAGGGACAGGCAGACGATGCAGTTCGAACGCTGAGAGAGGGGCTGAACGCGAACCCTGCCAGTGAAGAATTGCAGATGTTGTTGGCGTCGGTACTGGCGAGCCAGAATGCGGTCGATGAAGCCATTGCGGCCTATGACGCCGTGCTCCACATGAATCCGCGCAATATTTTCTCCGCGAACAATCTGGCGGCACTGTTAGCGGATCACAAACAGGATGCGCCGAGTCTCGAACGTGCGTTTCTCTTGAGCCGTGAGTTCGAAAAAGACACGCCGCACCCGCTGTTTCTCGATACGCTGGGGTGGGTTCGGTTGAAAATGGGGCATTTGGATGATGCGGTTCGTCTCATGCGGCAAGCGATTGCCAAGGCCCCCGACCTCCCGATGCTCAATTATCACCTCGGCGCAGCGCTGTATCAGTCGGGACGGAACATCGAAGCCAAGGTGTACCTAGCCAAGGCACTCAAGAGTACGGAAGCATTCCAAGGGCGTCGAGAAGCGGAACGGTTGCTCGCCCAGACGAGCGGATAGGAGTTCTTTTAATGCGTTGTGACATGCGGGTATTCTTGCGGACGAGGGCGTTCACATTGATCGCTTGTGTCTTTGTCATGAGTTCGTTCATCTCGTGCATCTCCGGCGGGCCCGGAGCGACACCAACTGTACCGGTACCTGATTCCGGATATACGCTCGGCCCGGAAGACGTCTTGCTTATTTCCGTCTGGAAGGATGAGCACCTGACTCGAGAAGTTCTCGTCCGGCCGGACGGTTTGATTTCTTTTCCCTTGGTCGGGGATGTGCCAGCCGAAGGTCGAACGGTGGAGGAGCTACGATTAGATCTCGCCAAACGGCTGATGAAATATATTCCTGCCGTGAATCTCACGGTCGCCGTGATCAAGCCATTGAGCTACAAGGTCTATGTCGTCGGTCGTGTTGCGAAGCCCGGCGAATTCCTGGTCGGCCACTATACCGATGTCCTCCAAGCCCTGAGCCTTGCCGGTGGATTGACCCCCTTTGCAGCGGAAAACGACATTAAGGTCGTGCGCCGGGTGATGGGGCAACAGCAGGCCTTCCCGTTCCGGTACGGCGATGTCCGGAAGGGGCTCGATCTGGAGCAGAATATTATCTTGCAGCGCGGCGACGTCGTGATGGTGCCGTAGCTCGTGAAGGCATCACTGTTTTACAGCCGGGGGGGGAGATGCTGGTGTTGGCGGGCGCAGACGAGAGTTCTCTGTCTGCGGCTCATCGCCATCCTCGCATGTTGGAGTGCAACAGGCCTGGCTGCCGAATGGTCACTTGTGCCTTCGATGAGTACCAAGGCCTATTACAACGACAACCTATTACTGACTCCGCTGCCACACGATTCGACCTACGGGTATTGGATCTCGCCAACGGTCGAATTTTCCGGGAAGACAGAACGGCTAGAGGTAAGCGGCAGGGCGGCGTTGGACTTCGTGGATTATTACGGAGGTGAGCCCAACCGGTTCACAAATGTGTTTTTGCCGTTGACGCTGAAGTATCGAACTGAGCGGGACCAATGGGGATTCACCGGGGGATTTACCAGAGACAATACGTTGATGGGGGAATTGTTGACAACCGGCGTGGTCTTGCGCTTTACCCAGCGAAATCTCTGGAATCTTGATCCTTCGTGGACAAGGGTTATAAACGAAAAATTGTCCTTCCAAAGCTCGTTTCAATTCAACGATGCTACCTATCAGGATGGGCTGAGACTTGGTTTGGTCGACTATCAAGTCTTTGGTGGATCTGCAGGGCTGCTTTATCACGCATCGGAACGGTCCGATCTGCAGCTAACGGGAACCTATACGAACTTCCATACGTCCAATGCTCCATTCAGTTTGCGTGCGAGCTATCCTGGGATAGTGTTAAATGTAACCCATGCATTCACAGAACAGCTCAGAGCGAACGCTTATGGGGGACCGCGTTTCATCAGCTCCGCTACAGGATTACAAGGAGGGTCTGAGCGCACACGCGACACTATTTGGATCTATGGAGCCAGCCTCACCCAGCAATTCGAGAAGGCCAGTATCCAGTTCCGCCTGACTCGCGAGATTTTCCCCAGTGGATTTGGGCTGTTATTGCAGACAAATCGCGTTGGTGCGTTGACCTCGTACAATGCCTCGGAATCCGTTAGCGTTTCACTGGACGCAGCGGCATTTATCGTATCCGGAGCCACTACTCAGGGAACGGGAATTAAGATTTCTGACCAACGGTTCTTCTATCTGACACCGAAACTCGCTTGGCATTTTGCAGAATGGTGGAAGGTCGAAGCTTCCTATAGCTACTACTGGCGAGACGTCGCTACATTTCAAGATCCAGCCATGTCTAATATGCTCATGTTCATATTGACCTACTATCCACCGAAACTGGCTGTTTCTAATTAACGACGATATTACAAAGGACCTGTTATGTCGATTCCTCAAGAAACCTCCGCACTGAATACGACGCCGAACCTTCATGAGTTCTTGAATATTTTCCATCGCCGCCGCACCCTCATTCTTCTTGTGATGATGTGTTTCGTGGGTCTTAGCACGACCGCAGCCATAGTATGGTCTCCCACATTCAAATCGACGGCTACCATTTTGATTGAAGAACAAGAAGTGCCTGCTGAGTTGGTTCATAGCACGATCACCAGTTACGCCGACCAGCGGATTGAAATGATCAAACAACAGGTCATGAGTCGTCCAAGCCTCTGGAAAGTAGTTGAGCAATACGATCTGTACCCAGAAATGCGAAAAGAAAGCCCGACGGAAGGAATCATCAAACGGTTCATCAAGGATATCGAAGTCGAAGTTATCAATGCCGATGTCATCGACAAACGGACTCAGCATGCCACCAAGGCGACGATTGCTTTCACCGTCTCCTACAATAGTCGAACGGCTGAAACGGCGCAGCGGGTGGCGAATGAACTGACCAGCCTGTTTCTCGGCGAGAATCTCAAGAGCCGCGAACGCCAAGCACAAGAAACCACTACCTTTCTGAAACAAGAGGCGGAAAGCCTCGCGGCGCATATCGAAGAGGTGGAGGCCAAACTGGCCACGTTCAAGCAACGCGCGGCCGGTGCCTTGCCCGAGTTAATGCCGCTGAATCTCCAAATGATGAACCAGTCGGATCGTGAGCTGATGGACCTCGATCAACAGATCCGCAGCCTTGAGGAGCGGAAGTCGTATCTCGACGGGGAATTGGCAACCATTAAGCCGAATACACCCATCCTGTCCGTCACCGGAGAACGTATCCTCGATAGTGTGGAGCGGTTACGTGGACTCCGGGCGGAATATCCCGGAGTGGCCGCGAATCTGTCGTCGGACCATCCGGACGTGATTAAGATGAAACAGGAAATCTCTGCGCTGGAGCGGGAAACCGGGGCAAATCCGGAGACTGAAGAGGTCGCAAAACAATTGATCGATGCCCGGGCCAGGCAGGCCACACTTGCCGACCGCCTCGGAGAGAACCACCCCGATGTGTTACAGACCCAACGCACGATCGTGGCGCTGGAACGGGAACTCCGTCGGATCGGCACGGGTGCCGGCAACAAGCCGATGCAGCGTCCGGAAAATCCCGCCTACATCAACATTCAGGCGCAACTCAATTCGGTGAATTCATCTCTGCAAGCATTGAAAACCAGCCGTACGACCGTCAAACAACGACTTCAGGATTATGCCAAACGCATCGAGCGGACTCCGGTGCTGGAACCGGACTATCTGACGCTCGCGCGCGACCGCGACACCTCGTCCCAAAAATATCAGGACATTCGCTCGCGACTCCTGGAGGCCAAGGTGTCGGAAGGCCTCGAAGTGCAACGGAAAGGCGAGCGGTTCTCGCTCATCGATCCACCGGGTTTGCCGGAGAGTCCCGAAAAGCCGAATCGGAAAGCCATCGTCTTGCTGGGGGTCATTCTTGCCATGGCAGGTGGCGCCGGAGCCGCTGCCTTGGCCGAACATCTCGACCATTCCATTCGCACGCCGGAGCAATTGGTGCGAGTCACCCAGGCCTTTCCCTTGGCGGTGATTCCGTACATGCCGAACAAGGCCGATGTAGGCCGTGCGCTGAGACGCCGGGGCAGAATCAGAATGGCCGGGTTGGGAGCCGTAGCTGTTCTCCTCCTGCTCTGTCATCTGTTTTGGACCCCATTGGATGTCATATGGTTCGCAACCTTGAGAAAATTCGGCGTCGAATGACCGTAGTCATCTCCTAACGTGAGATCGTTGCACCGGTCTGCCGGTATGGAAAGGGGTCACCATGGAATGGTTTCAAGCGGCGCTCGATCGCTATAAACAA
>WBZL01000173.1_pt3 | contig 49645 bp, 49 predicted proteins | sample 5204291 | NCBI WGS metagenome assembly WBZL01 (sample SAMN12344345, study PRJNA552823) | activated sludge metagenome | biome: Activated sludge suspended growth; feature: Nitrification reactor; material: Wastewater; isolation source: activated sludge from nitrification reactor of wastewater... | reverse complement strand
ACAGGAAGTGGCGCAATTGTTTCCAAATGAGTGGGTGCCCAACGATCACTGAGCAATAAATAACTCAACGGTTGCAATGGCCAAGTAAACCAGTGTTGCGACAGTTTATGACGCGCAATTTGTTGAAATGAATCGAAAGCACTATCTGCAACCACTAACTTTAGATTCATATCCATTCGCTTATCGATGACTGTTCGGAGCGCGATGATGCCGCCCATGCTTTGTCCATAGACAATCATGGGAAGATTTTCAGGATCATGGCTAAGTACCCAATCGAGTGCCGCATGACCCGCTTCTACACAGCTTTGCGGTGTCGGTTTTCCTTCGGACAATCCATAACCGGGGTAATCAAAAATAAATAAGTTATAGCCTTCAGCCGTGATCCAGGCGAGATGCATGAAATGCGAGGTCAGGTTTTCTGCATTGCCATGAAAAAAAATAACGGTTGCTTTCGCAGGCGTGATGGTGGAGGGAAACCACCAGCCATGAAGTTTTCGTTGAGCGGCATCGGTAAAATAGATGTCGGTGGGCGTAAGACCGATTGATCCAGGATTATAGTAAAACCGATCCTGATTGGGGTAATAGAGAACACCGGAGCAACTGGTCAGTAACCATGTACTCAGTAACATGAGTAAACGAAATGCTTTCAATTTAAGTATCAGCGTAGCCTTTTGCGCTAATAATGGGTTATCAGAATAAGAGTCCGCGAGTTCAGAACATAACACAATTACGCAGTTTCTTGAGGCGTTTTGCTAATGGCATTACCTTCCAGATTAATATGTTCTATGGGGAATTATATGTAGAGCGTTCGGTGGCGTTGTATCTATTCGCGATTGCTTGCAGGTGGCCAGATCGGTACCTTAGATGATGTGCAACATCTGGATTGAATTTTAACCGCCAACTGGAACGATTAAAGTTAGTCTGATGATATTGGTGCTACTGGATAGAGTTGTGACGGAGAACGGCAAGCAGGGCTAATGCCAAGCTTGCCGTTTGTTCATGAATCAATTAACTGATTTTCTTGATGCTGCGACGAGTGAAAGCCAAACTAACAAGACCAAGACCAAGAAGTGCAACCGAAGTGGGTTCAGGAAGCTCTGAAATCACAATATCGAATGCCCAAGCACTTGTTCGTGTATTTCCATCGGCATCGATAAACCCGGTTACTCCCGACCCGGTAAATCCATCTGCCAGATTCGGGCCAATTGCAAAATTGGCATACTGTGTCAAAGATGCTGTGTAGTTTCCTATATCGAGAAAAATGCTAAGCACGGCATCAAATTCAGCGCCAGTAACAGGATCGGCTGCTACTCCTGCGCCATCATCATTATCATCGATCAAATTACCTGTGCCATTAAAAAGCGTAATAATAGGATCGAAGCCACCCGCAGATATAGTATTTCCCTCAGCATTTGTTCCACCTGCGTAAGACCATGTGCGAAGTGTAACAAGTGATGGTTCAGTCACAGCAAAACTGAAGAACTCTACGTCATCATCAGTGTTAAAGCTACCAGTAAACGAAGAACTGATAGGAGCTGCGCCAACTTGAGCAACTGATAAAGCGAATACTATACATACAGCAAGAAACATTTTTTTCATTTAAATCTCCAAATATGGTTAAAAAACTGCAGATTTAACCATAACGCAGTTATTCCTAAAGCAAATTTTATGCCATTCTAATTACTTGTTGATTAACAAATGCTTAGGCTTATTTTCGATAGATGAATCACTAACAGTGTAAACTAATCCGACAGCAATTAACGATTCGGTATTAAATTATTTGGAAAATGAATTATGTTTTTATTAGAAGAAGCTTGTTATAGAGGTATAAATGATCTCACGGCCCAAAAGTAAAATGTTGCATATGAGAGATTCAGGCAATGAGTATAGCAAGTGTAAAAAATATTGACATATTGGTATAAATGCGCAGAAAGGGTATCCGCTTTCATGATTTCAAATAGTTACTGGTTGTATTACTTTGCGCGTTAGTAATGGCTAGCTAAAATTATTTAAGAATCAACAAGATTTGATCTCATTTTCTCTTACCATGGCGGTGATCCTGTAAGTTTAAGCTTAGCCATATTCATAAACTGAGCAGGTATCGTGATGGTCTTGACATTGAAAGCGCTAGCAACCTGCACTATGATTCGGTGTTATTTAAGAATATGGAAATAAAATGATCAATTGGTCACAAATTCTGATGTTGGCAAAATTGGGTAATCCACCTCCACCTCAACGCGTAGAAAAAACTGAGAGCGAGTGGCAATCAATGTTAACCGATGAGCAATATTTCGTTTTACGCCAGAAAGGAACTGAACCTCCTCACAGTTCAAAATTATGTACGCAATTCGAGCCTGGTTTATATGCCTGTTCAGGTTGCAGCACGGTATTATTCGATGCATCATCCAAGTTTAATAGTGGAACAGGATGGCCTAGTTTTACGCAACCGGTTGCAGAGAATGTAGTGGCTTATTATCTTGATACTAGTTATGGCATGCAGCGCATAGAAGTGAATTGCAATATTTGCGGTGGGCATTTGGGCCATGCTTTTCCTGATGGTCCAGAACCGAGTGGACTAAGGTTTTGTATTAACGCGCTTTCGCTCAAGAAAGTATAACTGGCTTTAAGGAACATCAATTTCTCATGACGCTGCAGCATAATCCCTTGATAGCATCTCAATTACCGATTCGACTCGTTATTCATGGCGGTGCTGGTGCTATTTCGCGTGCTCGCCTTACAAAAGAGCGTGAGCAAACTTATCAGCAGACACTTCGAGAGGCATTACTCGCAGGCTATGCTGTGTTGAGTGCCGGTGGAAGTAGTATTGAAGCAGTGACCGAAGCAATTGTCGTTATGGAAGATTCACCACTCTTTAATGCAGGGAAAGGGTCGGTTTTTACCCATGAAGGCCATAATGAACTAGATGCTGCGATTATGGATGGCGCTAACCGCATGGCTGGTGCGGTAGCAGGGGTTAAAACGATTCGTAATCCCATTCGTGCTGCACGAGCGGTTATGACTAAAAGCAACCATGTGATGCTGATTGCTGAAGGGGCGGAAGCTTTTGCTCGCGATCAAAGGTTAGAGATCGTTGACGCGACTTATTTCTACACTCAGCAACGCTGGGAGCAATTGCAAAGAACGATTGAGAGAGAGCGTGTGCAGCACCAACAGGCAATAGAAGCTGATTCGTTGTTGGTTGAGAAAGATGATAAATATGGAACGGTCGGTGCAGTTGCGCTTGATCGCAGTGGAAATTTAGCGGCAGGGACTTCGACTGGAGGGCTCGTCAATAAGCGTTATGGACGTGTTGGCGATTCACCGATTATTGGCGCTGGTACTTATGCGGATAATCGATCAGTGGCTGTTTCGGGCACGGGTACTGGGGAGATGTTCATACGAACCGCTGCAGCACATAGCATTGCAGTACGAGTGCAGCTAAAGCAACTGTCAATTACCGAAGCCGCGGATCAAATACTAGCCGAAATTGCTGCAATCGGTGGTGATGGTGGGGTCATCGTGCTCGATAAGAGTGGTCATTACACCATGCGTTTTATAACTTCAGGTATGTACCGGGGGACAATCGGCGGGGACGGAGTGCCTTGGGTAGGAATTCTTCCAGAAGCGGAGATTGCTTTGAATGCTGAAAAATAGTCGTGGATCGATTTGAAGAATCAATCCTTCGAAGCGTGATTCTTCCTAATTTACCTTTGCTAATTCAGTCCTGGCTGGAATTGCGCGGCTATTACTAAAATAGCGTTTGATTCCGGAAACAATCGCGCTAGCCATTCTATCTTGATAGTTTTCGCTTTTTAATTTCTCTTCTTCAGTTGGATTACTGATAAATGCAGTTTCAACTAGAATGGATGGAATATCCGGAGATTTAAGCACTGCAAACCCTGCTTGCTCTACTTGGCGTTTATGGAGATGATTAACGTTTCCTATCGCTGAAAGCACGGTACCAGCAAGTTTAATACTGTCATTAATGGTGGCATTGATCGATAAATCAATGAGTGTTTTTCTAAGGTAATGGTCTTTAGTATTTAACTTAATTCCACCGATCCGGTCAGATTCATTTTCTTTTTGCGCTAGCCAGCTTGCGGTAGTTGAAGTGGCACCATTTTCAGATAATGCATAAACGGAAGATCCACGCGCATCATTTCTAGGAACCGCGTCGGCATGGACAGAAATGAACAAGTCTGCATTTGCGCTGCGGGCTTTTGTGCGACGAACTGCAAGCGGTAAGAAATAATCCCCGGTACGCGTGAGTACCGCGTGCATACCCGGTTCTTTATCAATTTTAGCTTTTAGCTTCTTGGCAATTGAAAGCGTAATATCTTTTTCTTGTGAACCTCTGGGTCCAATTGCCCCTGGATCTTTTCCACCATGACCTGCATCAATGGCAACAATGATTGTTTTTTGTTTTTCCGGTCTAGGATTGAAGCTGGCTAAGGTTATTTCTGGCTTATTAGCGTTTTTAGCTTTAGTCGCTATTTTTTCCTCTGATGCTTTAACAAGTGCCATTAACGGATCATCGTGTTGCCCATTTGGTTTTTTAGCGGCGCGATCCGGTGGAAAAATATCGAGAACCAGACGATAGCCGAATTTGTCCATCGGGTCCAAGGTGAAGGTTCTAGGCACAGCCTTCGTTTTAAGTGCTAAGGTTAACCGAACCCCATTTGAAGATAAATATTCAATGTGAGCCTTCTTTATTAAGGGATCTTTGGCATCAATTTTTGTAGGGAGGCTTCCTAGTGGTGGATTTAGGCCGGTATTCTCAAGATCGAGTACGATTTGATCAGGGCTGCTTTGTAAGCTAAGCGTATACTTAATCGGTAGATTGGATTCAAGGGTTACCCGGGTATATTCAGGCCCAGCCCAAACTCGCGTGGAAGTAACTTGCGCACTCGAATTTGCATGCACTGTAAATGTCAACACGCTTAAACACAATAGAACAAGCCCTACCAGTATAAATTGATAGTAATGGCTAACCCGCGGTTTTTTTATCATGCTAGCAATGCTAGGCATTTTTTACCCTGAGTGGTATTCGCGCAAATTCCAGCGAATCGACCCATGTTGGCAAATTGAAGTTTTATCGTTAAATCTGCTGTTGGCAATAAATCTCCCCCTTTTTCTGGCCATTCGACTAAACAGATCGTTTCAGAATTAAAGTAATCACGGAAACCAGCTGCTTCCCATTCCGAATAATCATTGAATCTATAAAAATCAAAGTGATACAAGTATAACCTAGAAAAATTATAGATTTCAACCAAATTATATGTCGGGCTTTTGACTTTTCCTTGATAACCCATGCCACGCAGTATTCCCCGTGTTAGCGCTGTTTTCCCAGCACCGAGATCGCCCTTTAAAAAAATGATTAAGCCGGCATGAAGCGTAGTTGCGATTTTTGCGCCGAATGCTAAAGTTGCAGCTTCGTCAATTAAATGTAAGCAATATTGCTGCCCCTCATTTGGCACAGCCTCTGAACAATCACGATTATGCAAGAAGAAATCTCCCAGAATGGAACAGTTGATCCGGCTTCACTCAAACAATCGATAACCAATTGGGCCCATCAACTGGGTTTTCAAGATATCCGGATCGCCAATGCTGAGACGGATATGTCATCAGTTGAAACAGGATTGTCTGCATGGTTAGCGATGGGTTTCCATGGTGATATGGATTATATGGCAAAACACGGCATTAAGCGTACACGACCGAATGAACTGGTCCCTGGTACATCGCGGGTTATTTCGGTACGAATGAATTATCTGCCGAGTGACGTGAAAGAGAGTTGGAGTGTGATCGAAGATGGCCATCAAGCGTTTATTTCGCGTTATGCTCTCGGGCGTGATTACCATAAAGTGCTGCGGAGTCGTTTGCAAAAACTCGTTGAAAAAATGGAAGTAGCGATCGGCAAATTTAATTATCGCGTGTTTTCCGATAGCGCTCCGGTCATGGAAGTAGAATGGGCATCAAAATCAGGACTTGGATGGCGTGGTAAGCATACATTGCTCCTGTCTCGCGAAGCGGGGTCTTTTTTTTTCCTAGCAGAAATTTATACGGATATACCGCTCCCTGTTGATGAGCCGAGTAAGAATTATTGCGGGAGTTGTACACGCTGCTTGGAAGTATGCCCGACCAATGCAATCGTGGCTCCTTATAAATTAGATGCACGGCGTTGCATTTCTTATCTCACGATTGAACTCAAAGGCAGTATCCCCGAAACTTTACGTCCTTTGATTGGTAATCGGGTTTATGGCTGTGATGACTGCCAATTGATTTGTCCCTGGAATAAATTTGCTGAACCTACCCAAGAACCTGATTTTGCAGTCCGGAATGGCCTGGACGATAGCTCGCTGGTTGCATTATTTGCGTGGACTCAAGATGAGTTTGAAACGAAGCTTGCTGGCAGCCCAATTCGGCGCATCGGTTACCAGCAGTGGCTCAGAAACCTGGCAGTAGGGCTTGGAAACGCACCGAGTTCACCCTCCGTTATTCAAGCGCTAAAGGATCGCAGTAACGATCCCTCAACGCTAGTTCAAGAACATGTTCATTGGGCGCTCAAGCAGCATGAGACTAGGCAGTCTATTTGCAATATGCAATAACTATCGCATGCGCCATGCGTTATATGAAGTTTCACGATCAAAATCATCCCAAATAAAAGTGGGATTGGGAATGGGTGTTGTAGGAACTGGGAATGTTGCGATGTCAAGTGCTCCAGTAAACAGGCGGCCCGCCATATGGATCATGCCGATGAAAAGTCCCGCGGTCATTCCATAGGTTGCTCCTTCTTTACGTCCTGTGATCATCATCGTTTTAGGCACTTCCGCTACACCCGTTACCACATTTGCGATTCCGGTACCTAATTTTTCACCTACTTTGGTTGGGTAATCTTTGGCCATACTGGTGGTAGGAAGTAGAAAAAAGATCACGAGTAGCAAGAAGAGTTTTGATGCAAAAATTTTTTTCATGTTATTTTTTTCCCAAAAAAACGGAATCATACACTATTGAATTATCGATTGGCTTCGATGATTGAAGATTATCCTTGACCTGCAATTTTTCCCCAAGTGTCGCGTAACGTTACGGCTCGATTGAATACGGGTTTTCCAGGCGAGGTATCTACGCGGTCCGCAATAAAATAGCCGTGTCGCTCAAATTGGAAAATTTGCTCGGGCTGTGCTTCAAACAATGACGGTTCAAGATAAGCCATGACAATTTTTTTGGAATCAGGGTTGAGGTAAGTTTTAAAATCCTGTTCACCTGCATCAGGATAGGGTTGGGTAAACAGCCGATCATATAGCCTTATTTCTGCAGAACGAGCGTATTTAGTGGAAAGCCAATGGATATTTCCTTTAACTTTACGCGCATCAGCGCCGGGTGTTCCGCTTTTGGTATCGGGATCATAGGTGCAATGGATTGCTTCGATTTGTCCCCGGTCGTTCTTGATAATAGAAGTGCATTTTACGATATAGGCGTAGCGTAGGCGTACCTCAGCCCCGGGAGATAAGCGGAAATAGCCTTTGCTTGGATTCTCCATGAAATCATCTTGATCAATGTAAAGCGTTTTAGTGAAAGAAAGTGTACGTTTACCTAATTCAGGCTGTTGTGGGTGATTGGGCGCATAGCATTCTTCTTCTTGGTTTTCTGGATAATTGTCAATAATCAAACGAAGTGGATTCAGTACTCCTATTCTCCGTAAAGCGCGCTCGTTCAAATCTTCTCGTAAACAATCCTCGAGCACGGTCATATCGATCCAGGAATCTGCTTTGCTGATCCCGATTCGCTCGGTAAAGAGTCGTATTGCTTCCGGCGTATAGCCACGCCGACGAACGCCTGCTAGCGTATTCATTCTTGGGTCATCCCAACCATCGACTAGCTTATTCTCAACAAGCTCGATCAGCTTACGTTTGCTCATCACACTGTAGGTTAGATTTAATCGAGCAAATTCGATTTGTTGTGGGTGACAAGGAACTTTATCTTGCAACTGATCGAGGACCCAATCATACAGTGGACGATGGTCTTCAAATTCCAGTGTGCAAAGTGAATGCGTGATTTTTTCTAAGGCGTCCGAAATACAATGGGTAAAATCATACATGGGGTAAATACACCATTTATCGCCGGTACGTTGATGATGAATATGGCGAATACGGTAAATAACTGGATCCCGCAAATTGATATTGGGAGAACTCATATCAATTTTTGCTCGCAATACATGACTGCCATCTGGAAATTCACCCGCACGCATACGCCGGAATAAGTCTAGATTTTCTTTGATTGTGCGATCACGGTACGGGCTATTGATCCCTGGTTGGTTTAATGTGCCTCTTAATTGCCGAATTTCCTCGGCAGATGAGCTATCAACATAGGCTTTGCCGTTTTCGATAAGAAATTCAGCGAATGCATAAAGCTGCTCAAAATAATCTGAGGCATAGTAAATATGTTTTCCCCAGTCAAAACCAAGCCATTTGACGGAATCACAGATTGCGTCAACATATTCCTGCGCTTCTTTTTCTGGATTGGTGTCGTCAAACCGGAGATGGCAAAATCCCGCATAGTCCTTAGCCAATCCAAAATTTAGGCAAATACTTTTTGCATGGCCAATATGCAAGTAGCCATTTGGCTCTGGGGGGAAGCGAGTTTCAACCCGCTGATTCCATTTGCCTGAACGGTTATCGTCTTCGATGATGTTACGGATAAAATTTGAAGCTGTAGAAGATGTCGTCACAAAAATTCTTTCGATTGATTAGATTGAGAATGTAGTTATCAGCGAACTATATATAATATGGCATTAATCGCCTTATATTATAGTGCGTGATTCGTTTGATAAAACGAGAATAAGCAAATAGTTGGGCATTTGTTTTCTGTACCTAGTTAATTATCCGTAATTCCTACCTAATCTAATTATATGACCGAAGAATCCGAGCTAACTCCCTCCCAAGATGAAAACCATATTATCGCTGAGCGACGCGCCAAACTTGCTGAGCTAAGGAAGCGAGCCAATCCATTTCCGAACCATTTTAGGCGTGATAGCTTTGCTATGTCGCTTCAGGATACTTACTGTAATCAGACGAAAGAAGATTTGGAAGAACAGCAAATTTCCGTGAAAGTTGCTGGACGAATGATGTTTAAGCGCCTTATGGGGAAAGCCAGTTTTGCAACGATTCAGGATATGAGTGGCAAAATTCAGCTCTATGTGTCCAATGATCATACTGGGGAGGCTGCGCATGAAGCATTTAAGCACTATGATCTTGGAGACATTCTCGGTGCGCAAGGCACTTTATTCAGAACCAAGACAGGCGAACTTTCAGTGCGTGTCACGCATTTACAGTTATTAACGAAGTCATTACGACCCTTACCTGAAAAATTTCATGGACTGACCGACCAGGAACAAAAATACCGTCAGCGTTACCTGGATTTAATTACCAATGAGAATACACGCAAGGTATTTATCGTTCGTTCGAAAGTGATCCAAGCAATCCGGGAATTTTTGGTTGCTAGAGATTATCTTGAAGTGGAAACACCAATGATGCATCCAATTCCAGGAGGAGCAACTGCGCGACCGTTCTCGACTCATCATAACGCACTCGATATGCCCCTATATCTGCGTATTGCTCCTGAATTATATTTGAAACGATTAGTCGTCGGTGGAATGGAGAAAGTGTTTGAAATTAATAGAAACTTCAGGAATGAAGGGATATCTACTCGACACAATCCAGAGTTTACAATGCTGGAATTTTACGAAGCATACCAAGACTATACCTATCTAATGGACTTGACAGAGTCCATGCTGCGCGAAGTGGCGCGGGCTGTAATGGGAACGACACATATTACCTATCAAGAACAGGAAATGGACCTTGCAAAACCTTTTGCAAAACTCACCATTACTCAAGCGATTCAAAAGTATTTTCCCGAGTATTCGACGGCTCAACTTAATGATCGAGGGTTCTTGATTAGTCGGTTACAAGCACTCAATATAGCTTACAAGCCTGAAGATGGGGTGGGTGGTCTCCAACTTTCGTTGTTTGATGAAACGATTGAACATTTGTTATTTGAGCCGACTTTTATTATTGACTATCCTGCAGAAGTATCACCCCTTGCTCGTCGGAATGACGCAAATCCAGCAATTACTGATCGTTTTGAATTGTATATTGCGGGACGAGAGATCGCGAATGGATTCTCAGAATTGAACGATCCAGAGGATCAGGCCGCACGGTTTCTTGAACAAGCTAAAGCCAAAGATGCCGGTGATAATGAAGCCATGCACTACGATGGAGATTATATTCGGGCGCTTGAATATGGTTTACCACCAACAGCAGGCGAGGGAATCGGAATCGATCGATTAATCATGCTTTTCACAGACAGTCCAAGCATACGTGACGTCATTTTATTTCCGCAACTCCGTAAGGAGGATTGAACTTATTCCCATTTAACAAGACCTTATTTCAGTCGATGATACAGTAACAATTGATACTAGTTCGGAGAAATCCATGATGTTATCTGTTCAAACTGAAAACAAACATTTATTGATGTGGGTAGTCACTGTTCTTATTTTTTTCATGATAAAAGAAGTGAGCGCACAGAATTATCCACCCCCTGAAATAATACAAGGATCACGGCATGCAATAAACGAGCAGACTAACCCCAAGACCCAGCTCGCTGATAATCCTGCAACGCAAGTATTACCGTCTCAACCTAAGACGAGATCGGCAGTTACTTATTCTACCCGGAGTGTACTTCAGAAAGATCCAACCGATACCTCGGCACACAATAGTGTGCGTATACGTAGTATTGAAGCAGGGAGAATTATAAGACCCTATGGTCAACCTGCTTGTGTGAATTGTGGTGTGATTAATTATGTTTATCCTTCTGGTCACGCAAGGAGTGGGGGTGGATATGGGAATGCAATGGCAGGAATTCCTGGCGGTGTTGTTGCCATTCCTTTGGGTGAAGATGGGGAAGGTCGGTTTATCGCACCGATTGGCGGTATATTAGGAAGTACTTCGCCGTATCCTAATCAAATTAGCCAGGGTCAGGCTGGTGGTAGCGTTATGTACTACGATATCGGGGTGATGTTGGAAAATGGAACGCAAACCGTAGTTAGGCAAGAGACTAAGCCGCACTTTAATATAGGTGAGCGAGTCAAGTTGATCGATGGCGTTCTATTACCAAGCCCTTAATTGTTACCGGAATCCACTGATCTCAAAGGTAACACCATTTTCATTCCGCCCTGTTTTTCCTCGCTGTGAACTAAAATAGAGTCGAGAGCCGTCAGGGCTGAATGCAAGTCCTGTAATTTCAGACTGATCATGACCAACGAGCTGTAACAATGGCTTAATCGTGCTTCCTGACAAAATGACAATTTGCATATTGCCTTTATCTTCCGCCACGAGGAGTTCTCCTAGTTCATTGGAAGTAATATCATCAACGCCTATCAATACAGGGGAAGTGTAGTGTGATGCATCATAAATGATATGGAGTGAATGGTTTTGCGTGTTATAGACCCAAACTCGATTATCTCCTTTAGTAGTGAAGTATACTTTTCCTCCATAGTACCAGATACCTTCTCCACCATTGAACCGCGTGCAGTGTTTGACTTGTTTGCGTGTTTCAATTGCAGCTGCAGATGGATCAGGGAGTCGATGCCAACGAATTATTTTTGCATGACCCGATACGACAACTTCTGCTACTTCCAGAAATCCTTCATCTAAGGATACGTGACCTGAATCCATCATTTCATAGGAGGTGAAACGATATAGGCAGCCATCGGGCTGATCTTCGGTTAGGTAAAGTTTGTTACTGTTGACATCGAAAGCGATGGCTTCGTGACGGAAACAACCGAGTTCGGGTCTCACCTGGGCTTTGTTTTTTCCAAATGGATCACATTCCCATACATAGCCACGTTCAATTTCTTCACACGATAACCAAGTTTGCCATGGCGTGGTGCCGCCTGAGCAATTTCGTGAGGTATTTTTTAAAATAGAATAGGCATTGATCACCGTTCCTTCAGAATTAAAGTGAAGTGCACCAGTACCCCCCATCTTTTTATCGATTTCACTATTTGAAACATAAATCCAGCCCCCATCCTCAGTCGTAAACGTTGCTCCACCGTCAGGTGCTGAATGCCATCGATAGCCAAAAAGATTTTGCCCTGAAGCAGCAACGATTCTTGAGGTAAATCCCTTAGGTAAGCGAACTCCATTTTTATCGGAAAGTTGGAGGGGGCCTACTGATGAAAGTGGTGTGGAACTTGCCCAGCTATTTCGAGATGTCCAGAAGGATTGGGTAAGCAGTGTACCAAGCACTAAACCGCTTAACCTTAATAACTGACGGCGCTGGGTATTGAACGAATGAGCTTTCATAAGTTTTCAGGCTAATTGGACTCAAAAATTGTAATAGGGGAGTGAGTCTGTTGAACAAGCCTGATGAAAGGTATCTGGGGATCCTGACTATCGATGAATTGCTCAAGACGTTTCTTTTTATTTTGACCGGTAACGACAACGATAATGTGATCACTGGAAGCGAGCAGCGAAAATACCAAGCTGATACGAATTGAGGGCGCTATTGGTGGAATTGCTACTTCGCATAATGAATTACTTGTTGAGTTTATAGGGTGACCGGGAAAAATAGAAGCGATGTGACCATCTTCCCCTAAGCCTAATATCGCTAAGTTAATCGGTAGAGGCAATTGTGAAAGCCGATCGTTGATTGTCAATAAAGCCAGAGAAGGATGATCATGAGTGGTTTTTAAACCGATGAAGCGTGCTGGATTCTCCATGCAATTTAAGAAGCAATTTCTGATCAGAAACTCGTTTGAATCTTGTGAACGGGTATCCACCCAGCGTTCGTCACTCAGCGTGATCATCACCTTTTGCCAATTTATGGGCAAGCGTGCTAATGTTGGCAAGTAGAATTTGGGTGTGCTTCCACCGGGAATCACTAAACTCGCAACATCGTTTTGTTGCAAAGCTGTATGTAAACGATCTGCTGCAAAATCAGCGACAGCGGTTGAAAGTGTATTTATATTTTCATAGTGCCGACGCTCTAGCATTTTAATAAGGGGTGTAGATCAGATACAACTTTGACATCGGCTGGGAAAGGATTGGTATCGCCAGGCCGGACTCGACCTAGAAAAGCGGTATTGTTGGCTTTTGCACCAAGATAATCCGCCATTGCATCACCAACCATCAGGATTTTCTCAGGAGTCAGCGCATGTGCACCTAGAATCTCAGCAATCAGTGCCTGTTTGGTTTGTGGTGAGCCACGTACATCGATGAAATAAGATGCCAGTCCGCGTTGTTCGACAATGCGTTGCAGTTCTTTCTCAGGTGTGCCTGAAGCAATAAACAGGGGAATATGCTTATAAGCATTGTGAATGAGCGCTTCAGCACCCGGAACCGATTCGCTGTTAATGACTGCTTCAATGACCAATTCAGAAAATCGTTGATCCAAATCTTGCTCTTCTTGGGGTGTTAGCGGTGGTTGATGTAGGAGCTGTTCTTGAAAATAATGAAATTTTCGATAGCGAGACATTCCGCCATTTTGTTTATGATATTCCATCACGGCTGCTTCAACTTCCGGTCCATAGGAGCGGTATAGCTCACCAAATGCCTGTGTTTTGATATCACCGGATTCAACGATGACGCCATCAAAATCAAAGATGATCGCTTGCCAATTCAAAAATAGCATCTATTAGGCTTTATTATCTGAAGTGGAAGGGAGTGCGTTATCTTCATCTTCCGTATGGCAGATTTTTTGGTGAATTTCCCTGATACAGTCAAGTATTCCCTGCCCAATGTCAACGTGCTCGTTAAGGACTAGTTTTCTTCCGATTCGAGGTTGGAAAGCATACGGTGTAATTTCATAATGCGAAATCGCATTGGCTTCTTCAAAGTGCAGTTCAACATTCCATGGCATGATTTCAGAAATCATTGTCATTACATCGCGTATCCGCATTCTTTCTTGTCCCGTTAAAATCAGATGCCGGTTAGCAAATTCGGGGGAGAGAACCTGAACACTCATCCGTGCCGCGTCTTCAACATGAATATACTCTCGCATGGCATTTCCGCTACCATGATAAGTGATACTATGCTTTTGTATCGCTTCGTGTAACATTCGGTAAATTCCATTGCGCAGATCGGCCCGTCGACCATATAAAGAACCGTAGCGTAATATGGTATAATCTAGGCCATATCGATCGTGGTAAGTTTCAGTAAAACGTTCAGCAGCTTGCTTGCTGGCTCGATAAAACGATCCTGACTCTGAATAGACATAAACACTACTAGCAAAGACAAAGCGATTTGCTCCCGCGATTCTCGCTGCTTCTAGGACGTGCATGTTACCCAATACATTGATGGTGGCTGTTGCAACCGGTTTGTTGTGAGCTTCATCAATGTCCGCGATTGCAGCAAAATTATAGACAGCATGAGCGCCACGCGTTGCTTCAATAACCTGATCGATATCCATGATATCGCCTACGATCATCTCTTGATCGATGCGCTGGTAGGGAGAAGAGATATGATCGAACAATCGGACTTGATAACCTGCTCCTGACAATGCGTCTGCCACATGACTGCCTAGGAAGCCGCTAGCACCGAATACCACAACCATTTTGTCTGATACAGAAGCGTTATTCATTGAGTAGACCTGTTTTGATTAACCCATTCAATAAATTCTCGGCTGCCTCAAGTTCCATTCGCTGACGAGATTCTTTAGCCAGTGATCCGATATGGGATGTCATTACTACATTGTTGCAGTTAAGCAATGGTCCTTGGTAAGGTTCTTGTTCAAATACATCCAGCGCTGCTCCGGCAATATGGCCAGAAGTAAGTGCTTCCACGAGTGCATTTTCATCAATCAAGCCTCCCCGTGCAGCGTTGATTAGAACCGTACCAGGCTTCATACGACTTAAGGTATCTGCATTAACGAGATGATGCGTACCTTGAGAATAAGGGATATGAAGTGAAATGATATTCGCTTCCTTGATGAGTTGCTCAAAGTTGACTAATGGAATATCAGGATGTGCTTGCTGTAGGTAAGGATCATGTGCGATGACTCTGGCCCCAAAAGCAAGGCACAATGTTGCAACGCGTCGACCGATATGGCCCAGCCCAATAATCCCAACCGTTTGAGCGGCAAGAAGATGTCCCTGCGTTCTTGGCCATTGGCCATCCTGAATTAATCGGTGAGTGGAGCCAATTTGTCGCAACACAGAAAGGATTAGTCCCATCGTTAATTCTGAAACTGCCTGAGCAGGGGCTTCAGGTGTATTGGAAACTAGGATGTTACACTGGTGAGCAGCTTCTAAGTCGACGCTATCTAAACCAGCACCACAACGGGCGATAACTTTGAGGCCTCGAGCAGCAGTCAAAACTTTCTTAGTGAGTGGCTCAATACCAGCCAGAAGGGCGATTGTATCGTTGCCAAGTAAAGTGAGAATTTCGTCTTCACTGAGCTTGCGTTGGTAGGGATTGAGTACAATCTGCATTCCCCTCTTGGTTAATCGTTCGATGTAAGGGTTATTCTGGATATCAAACGATGAAGTAGATATAACGATTTTACTCATAATTGTTTTTTTATCGATTGTAGGTGCGTGCGGCAGATGGTATCTAAAATTCGTATGTCTAGACTATAGCCCAAGAAACTAAAGCCCGAACGAATGCGCTGCTGTAAAGCTGCTGAATCCGGTTCGATGACATGAATACCGCCAGGTTTTTGTAATCGCTTACCCGCATCTAAAACGTGTTTGATCGCGTCTTGCACCTGAGGGTGATCTAGCTCCCCAGGCATGCCCATTGAACCGGAAAGATCATAAGGCCCAATAATATAGGCGTCTACACCAGGAACCGCTAAAATTGAATCAATCTGCTCAACCGCTTTGATATGTTCAATCATCACCACGATGACTGCATTTTCGATTAGCCATTGACGGTACTCCTGGAAGCGGGCACCATAGCCCTGAGCGCGTGCTAATCCAACACCGCGCTGTCCTTGCGGGGGATAATAGACCGAGCTAACTGCGGCCTTAGCATCTTCAGCAGACTTGATCATGGGGATCATGACTCCAGTTGCGCCAGCATCCATGACGCGTTTGATTTGATCCGGGTGATTGGATGTCAGTCGAACGATTGCAGGGCACTGCTGTTTGTCTAATACTTGAATGATGATTTGAGCTTCGCTGAGTTCCATTACACTATGTTCCATGTCCAGAACCAGCCAATCAAATCCAGCCGATGCCATGATTTCGGCAATAGCAGGATGCCCTAATGTGATCCAGGAACCAATCGTCAATTCAGAGCGAGCAAGCCTTTCTTTTAGCGACATCGTGTAGTCCTATATCAATATTGAGACAGTAAGGGATCAGTTGCCATCAATTGAGCAACACGAGCCAAATCAGCTTCAGTATCGACTGCTTGGGAGTTGTATTGGGTTTCTATCATTCTGACTGGGTAGCCATGTTCGAGTAATCGAAGCATATCGATGGATTCCAGTTTTTCCAGCGGTGTAGGCGCTAGCTGCGTATACCGTAGCAGTACATCGCGACGAAAGGGAATGATACAAACTTGCTTATAAGCCTGGGTCGCAGAGAATCCAGCTTTAGATAACGTTGGAATAGGTTGGCGCGACATATAGAGTGCATCCCCTTGCTGATTCATAACGACTTTAATCGTATTGACATCATGGTAATCAGCTTCTTGTTCGATACGACGCACCAAATTAACACACCCGAGTTGGCTATCGTTTTCAAAAGGTCTGACCGCAGTATCGATCATTTCTGGATGTGTCATCGGCTCATCGCCTTGGACCATCACGATTAAATCCCCCTTGATATTCGCAACGGCTTCTGCAATCCGATCACTCGCTCGTTCATGGGTGTCGGCCGTCATGATAACAGGTGCTCCAAATGCGGTAGCAGCTTGGCGAATTTCTTCATCACAGGTTGCAATATAAGTTGCAGAAATAAATTTACTTAAGGCGACCCGCTTGTAAACATGTTCTATCATTGTTCTACCGAGTAAATTGGCCAGTGGTTTACCGGGAAAACGTGTCGATCCCATGCGAGCGGGAATAATTGCAATTATTTTCATTAGTCGATATAAATTTTTAGGGTCAAATTACTAACAATAACAGGAAAAAGCGTTTGTAGTGATGGGTTGTATTCTAAAAGGAAGTTTAAGTCTGTATGTTCCTGAAGATGATAATCCGCGAATTGATTATGTTTTTTGGTAAATAAAATCGCGCACGTGTAAAATTACAAATTCATTATTTCAATTATCACAGCAACACCTAAACTTTTTTCCTACGCTTTACGCATCCACTACAATCATAACATAGGTATGAAAGCGCTCTTTTTTCTTCGTCATTATAATGATATCGATCACATTACACCGATTATCGCCAAGTGGGTCGAATGTGGGCATCATTGTGATGTGGTGCTGATTGGCGCAAGTCGTTTTCGAAAAGATTTTCGGATTACCTATCTAAGTAAGCTTCCAGGAACAAGGGTTAATCATATTCGCGAAGTTTTTTCGGCCTGGTTATTCTTGAAGTGGCGTTTGCAAATGCTGTTGTTGACCGGTAATTTGCGTCGTTTATTCATAGGCCCTTTTGTTGCATGGCTTGCAAAGCGCTATGACGCAGATCGAAGGCTGCCATTGTGGCAGGAAACTACAAACAATTTATTATCGCGATGCTTTGATCAAACAAACCAAGGTATCGTCGCCTTTGACTGGATAGAAAGAAATTCTGTGATTGCAGTCGAATGGGTCGAGACAGTGATTGGCATGGCCCGTGCCAGGGGTTTTGGTACTGTTTCATTGCCCCATGGCGATAGCCCCCATGCAAACCAGCTTATCCGTAGAGGTGAGTGGAAAGTGGGTCCTGACCCCGTGTTTTCTACAGCCAGAATTTTCGACCGACTCGCTGTACCCAATGAGTTATGCGCAAAACGATTTGAGCCGTTTTTGCCGAAACAAGCGATTGCTGTCTTGGGTTCTCCGCGTTATTGTGAGGAATGGCTTGATAGATTAAGCCAATTGATGCCCCCTTCGTCGCTGGAACATGCGGAGCATAAACTCAAGATTGTGATGTTTTTGAGGAAAGCCAATTTCACGACGTTCTGGGAAGAAGTAAGTGAAGTGGTTCATTTGCTAGCAACATTTCCTAACGTAGAATTAATTATCAAGCCGCATACCCGCAGCGGCTGGAAACAATCACTCACCAGAAGTAAGTCGATAAAACAGTTAGTCAATGTCAAAATAGCGGATGATCAGATGCATTCTATCCAACTGATGAATTGGGCAGACGTTTGTATCGATTTAGCGACCTCCGTCGTATTCGAGGCAGTACGACTCAAAAAACCAGTTCTCGCTGCTGATTATTTGCATGCGGGGCGTTCTGCTATCGCAGTTTATATGCCAGAAACGGAATTGCGTTGCCGAGATGATGTTTATGAAAAAATTCAGCGATTTCTTACCGAAGGAACTGAGAATTTTTATATCGAAAGCCATCGCCAACATTTTTTAGATCAAATGCTAGACGTTGGGGGAAAGGATGTATTGGCACACTATATTGCGCTACTTGAATCGACAGCAAAACTGAACGAGAAAAAACAATAATGGTAGTTATACTCCGATTTCATTCAGGAATTTTATGCTGGATTTTTTAAAGAAGCTCGTTGTAATGGCTTATATGCTCAAGGGAGGGCAAACGAATGTCACTGTGAGAAATCAGCCGCTCGTGATTTCTGTAGATCATTGGAGAGTCTTGGGGCGCGCCAAAAATTATTCGATCAAAGAACCCGATACACTAGATTGGTTGGATGGTTTTGAACCAGGAACTTGTTATTTTGATATCGGTGCAAATATTGGGCAATTCTCGCTTTATCCAGCTAAGAAATATGGGCAAAAAGTAGAAATTTATGCTTTTGAGCCCCAATCAAATAATTATTACGCACTGAATAAGAATATTTATCTTAATCAGCTTAAAGACTCCATAACGGCCTACTGTGTTGCCATATCGGGTGAAAGTAAATTTGATAAATTGTATGTGCCAAAATTTATTCCTGGCGGTAATCGTTCTCAATTCGGTGAAGAATCGCAAGCAGCTATGGGGGTGCCAACTTCTCATATTCAAGGGATGTTTGGAATCACGTTAGATGACTTATGCGAGAAATGGAATTTTCCTTATCCTCACTATATGAAAATCGATGTAGATGGCATTGAAATTTCTATTCTTAGATCAGCTTCTAAGGTACTTAAGCACCCAAATCTTAAATCTGTCATTGTCGAGCTGGGTACCCCGCTTGAGCAACAAGAAGCAATCGCTATCATGAAGCAAGCTGGGCTTGAGTTAAAACATCAATCCACTCGTAATTGGGGAGAAACTTGTTTTATTTTTGAGAGAACCAGCACGGCATGATATTTCGCTTTATCTGTTATTGCTGATTGTTTGTGAAAGCACTCTTTTTTCTTAGGCATTACAACGATATCGATCACATGACGCCTGTCATAGCAAAATGGATCGAGACGGGTCATATTTGTGATGTCGTAATGATTAGTAAGAAGCGCTTTGATGGGGATTACCGAATTGAATATCTAAAACATTTGCAGGGAGTTCGTCTAGCACATATTCGAGACTTACTGCCAGTTTTTGATTTTTTCATGTGGCGATTGCAAACACTGCTTCTTGTCAGAAGTTCCTACCGCTCATTTCTTAAACCTTTAGTAATGTTTCTGGCTACGATTTTTCGGCAAGAAAAACGAAAGAAAGTTTGGGAGAAAGTATCACGCTATTTATTAAAGCGTAGTTTCAATGATCTAAACAATGGGGTTGTTGCATTTGACTGGATAGAGCGTAATTCTGAAACGGCTGTTGAATGGGTTGATGTGTTTGTTAATCTTGCACGTAAACAAGGTTTGGGGGTGGTTTCGCTGCCCCACGGAGATAGTCCACACGCAAGTCAGTTGATCCGTCATGGGGAATGGTTGCTTAAGCCGGATGTATCGTTTTCTGCTGCTGGAATGTTTGATCGAGTGGTTGTGCCAAATGCGTTATGTGCAATACGCTTTCGTCCGTTTCTAGATGATCGAAAGCTAGTGGTGCTGGGGTCACCTCGTTATTGTGAGGAATGGCTAACAAAACTTAAGTCATTGTTACCAGAATCTCCATTGCAACACTCCAGAAGTCGGTTAAAGATTGTGCTATTCCTCAGAAAAGCCAATTTCACGACATTTTGGGAAGAATTAAGTGAAGTTGTTCAAATGTTGTCAACGTTTGAGGAGGTTGAATTAGCGATTAAGCCTCATACGCGGGGAGGATGGAAACAATCTTTCACTAAAAGTGCGGCAATCCAGCATTTAAAGAATGTCAAAATTATCGAGAGTGATATCCATTCAATTCACCTGATTCATTGGGCAGATGTTGTGATCGATCTAGCTACTTCGATCGCTTATGAAGCGATAAGAGCAAAAAAACCGTTGCTTGCTGCAGATTATCTTCATGCTGGACGCTCAGCAGCTGCTCAGTATATGCCGGAGACTGAGCTGCGCTGTCGTGATGATGTTTACGAAAGAATCCATCATTTTCTTCAGAATGGCTGTGAAAATTATTACATCGAGGGAAATCGGCAGAAATTCATTACGGAGATGTTGGAATCTCCTGGAACAGATGTTTTGCCTCATTACGTTGGACTGCTTGAAGCGTTAGCTTCAAAATAATTCTTTCCTATCTAAAAATTTTATCTGAATTCAAGCTATCGTTAAACGATGGGATACCTTAATGAGTGAAAAACAAATCAGCATGACCTATTTATTGAGTGAACGTTTGATTAGCGTCGAATGGCGGGAGCGATTTATTCGATTTTCCTTGATTTTCTTTTGCTTTGCACTCTGGCAGAAATGGTCATTCTTTTATGCTTTTTTCTTGTTATCAGGGGCATGGATACTCGATGGCGGGCTAAGAAACTTCAAGCAACTGATAAGAGAACCGCTCGTTCAAGGAATATTGGTTTTTTGTAGTGTTGTGGCGATTGGGTTGTTGTGGGGTGATTACATTGAGACCAATCAGAATAAGTGGAAGAAATATTTTATTCTCTTAACGTTTATTCCTTTTTTTGCGCTGCTGAATAAAGATAGCGCGCGTTTTCCATGGGTTTCTAATACGTTCTTAATCGTCTACGGTAGTGTGTTGTTAGTCGGCGCCTATCAGCATTTTGTGCAAGGGTTAATCGGTGTTCCCGCATTAGATATTTCTTACCTTAGTTTTTCTGCGATATTGGGCGTAGGTGTAATTACCACAATTTTTTTAGCTCAAGTGAGCCAAACGATATTGCAGAATATGATCTGGTGGTTCATTTCTGCGCTAATGCTGCTGCTACAGTTCAATCAGGGAGCAAGAACTGTCTTGTTCGCAACGATGGTAGCTGCAATTATTCTGATCTTTTTTATGGGCCAGAAGAAAAGAAAAATGAGGTTAATCGGAATTTCGTCATTTATCGGTTTAGCGCTGCTGCTTATGGCTACGAATTCAGTGATGCAAGAACGATTGAGTCTCGTGAGTCATGATTGGGCTGCGATTAAACTAGGCAATTATGAAACCAGCCTGGGTTATCGATTAGCAATATGGGATATTGGTTTGAATGGTATACAAGAACAGCCTTGGATAGGTCATGGAACCGGTAATCCAGAGGTTTATTTTGAAAAAGAGACTCAAACGTATAAAGATGGAATTTATCGTAACTTGCCCGCATTTCAAAAAACTTCGCATTATCATAATGATTGGATTGAAGTTGGAATGCATTGGGGTGGATTGGGTATCATGGCGTTGGCTTTTTTAATATTTTCTTGGTTAAGAATATTTAAAGAAAATCAATTGGCTAATCTAGGAATTGCGTTTGTTAGTTATATAGTGCTGGCTGGGATGACGGATACTTTTCTTCTCTATAATAGAGTACCGCCGATATTATTGGTGATTACAGCATTGCTGGTATGCTGGCAGCGCTCAAAAATGAACAATTAAATTGACGCTAAGGTATTAGGGCTAGTACATAAGGAATCCTATCATGAAAAGATTTGAACCATTACAGAGCGAGCTTCTAGTTGGCTTGATTCCGGTTAATCCAGCGATAGAATGCTACATGCAAGGATTAATTGAGAGAAGGACAGATTCTGTATTAGTTGAGATGGAGGCCTTAGCAAAGCAAAAAAATTTTCCCATTGTAGGTCGCCTAGTTGGCACGTCATTAGAAGTTTTAGCTAAGATGATTAACGCAAAGCGTGTTTTTGAGTTTGGTAGCGGCTATGGTTATTCTGCATATTGGTTTGCACGTGCTGTTGGATTAAATGGACAGGTGATCTGCACGGACAATAAGCTTGCCAATAAAGAGCAAGCAGAAATCTTTTTATCATCCGTCGATTTATGGAAAAGGGTAACTTTCTATATCGGGTATGCTCAAGCGGTTTTTTCCCAAACGGAAGGCTTCTTTGATATCTGCTATAACGATGTAGATAAAAGTGAATATCCGTCAGTATGGAAAATGGCTAGAGAAAAAATCAAACCAGGTGGTTTATATATTGCAGACAATGTACTCTGGCATGGAAAAGTAATCGCAGAAAATAATACCGATGAATGGACGCAAGCAATTCTGGAGCATAATCAATTGATTTTTGACGATCCTGAGTTCGATGCGTTTATTAATCCAACTCGTGATGGGGTTATGGTAGCAAGAAGAAAAATGGCATAATAAGCGCACTGGATTCAGTCGATTCTATAATTGAATTGATTTTTATTTACGCATTAATTTTTTAAGGATAGATTTATGCAAATTCATGTCTATGATACTTACGTTAAAGCTAAGGATGGTCACATCATGCATTTTGATGTATTTACTTCCGTTAGAGACGATCAGAAAGCGATTGGGTATGCAAAACAGTGGCTAACTTCGATTGGTGAGGAAGATGCTGTTGTTTCAAGTAAGGAATGTAGGTTTTGTCATAGCCAAGGAGCGCCAGATGATGTGATTGAAGCCATTAATAAAGATGGTTATTTCATTTACAAAATGGAAGGATGCAGATAACTTCTGGGCAGTTAGTTATTAACCCAATTCCAAGGATTGATAGATGAAACAAGTACCTTTTAAGCGGAGTCTTTTTATTGCTTTATTCTTAGCATGTGGATTGAGCCATGCTGCTGACCCTAAAATGATAGGTGAATTTAATGATTGGACAGCCTATGTTTACATGGAAGGTAAGAATAAAGTTTGTTATATGGTGAGTAAACCTAAAAAAGAAGAAGGGAGCTACACGAAACGTGGTAGCGTATATGCGCTGTTGACGCATCGGCCTGCTGAAAACAGTAAAAATGTTTTTAGCTTTATGGCTGGGTACCCTTTTAAGAAAGAAAGTGAAGTTACAGTTAGTATCGGTAACCAAAACTTCAAGCTTTTTACAGAGAATGAGACTGCTTGGGCTCAAGATAGTGATACGGATAACAAAATCGCGAATGCCATTCGTAACGGCAGCGCGTTGATCATTAAAGGTGTGTCTGCAAGGGATACAGCAACGACGGATACGTTTGGATTAAAGGGTTCGTCATCAGCTTATGGCGCAATTTCTAAAGAGTGCGGCATTAAGTAGCAGCAATTTATTAATATGCGTCTTCGTGTTTAGGATTAATAGTTTAAATGGATGAGGTCATAACGATTTACCAAAAACCAACTTGCAGTAAGTGCAGAGCTACCCTTGAACTGCTTACTCAAAGTGGTGAGGAATTCCAAAGTATTAATTATTATGAAGATACTATTTCAGAGGATTTATTGCGTGAGCTTCTTCAAAAACTCAATATGACAGCACGTGAAATTTTTCGATCTGATGAGCCAGCGGCTAGAGGTTTGCAGTCAGCGACCGATGAGGAGCTATTGAAACGAATGGCTGCAAATCCTGATTTGATTCAGCGACCCATTGTTGTCAGGGGTGAGAAAGCGATTTTGGCTAGGCCACCCGAACAAGTTTTACAGTTATTAAAAAAATAGGGTTGCTTCATTGCGCTATGTATCTGAATTTCATCGATTAAAACTAATCAGCAAGCTTATAGGATCATTTTTGAGTCGATTGTTTTATCCTAGTTGTAACGGATGGCTAATGTAGGGTAGAATCGACGGTTTGGATTTCAGATTAAATTAGCAGCGATTATTCTGTTTCATAAGATATTTTGGTTAAATAGAATTTAGAATGTTAATTTAAGAAATTATCGTAAAGTGAGAGATACTTAAGTGAAGACCTTTTCAGCAAAACCATTAGAAGTTCAACATGATTGGTTTCTAATCGATGCAACCGATAAAGTTTTAGGGCGACTGGCAACAGCAATCGCACATCGTTTACGTGGAAAACATAAACCTATTTTTACTCCTCATGTTGACACTGGAGACTACATCGTTGTTATCAATGTTGATAAAATAAAAGTGACTGGAAATAAAGCAGAGGATAAAAAGTACTATCGTCATAGTGGTTATCCGGGAGGAATTTATGAAACAACCTTTAAGAAGATGCATGCTCGTTTTCCTGCAAGACCGCTTGAGAAAGCAGTAAAAGGTATGCTACCAAAAGGACCGCTGGGATATGCTATGATTAAGAAGCTGAAAATATATGCAGGTGATACGCATCCACATAGTGCACAACAACCAAAAAATTTAGAGATAAAGGCGTAATTTATGGCGATAAATTATAATTATGGAACGGGTCGAAGAAAAAGCTCAGTTGCTCGAGTATTTATAAAGCCAGGTAAAGGTGCTTTTGTCGTTAATGATAAACCACTCGATGAGTATTTTTCTCGGGAAACGGGTCGCATGGTTGTTCGCCAACCGCTGGAATTAACGGGAAATACTGCTAATTTTGATATAATGGTTAATATTCATGGCGGAGGAGAATCTGGTCAGGCAGGCGCAATTCGGCATGGTATTACACGTGCGCTCATTGATTATGATGAAACATTAAAACCGGTTCTTAGTAAGGCTGGGTTTGTAACAAGAGATGCGCGTGAAGTGGAACGTAAGAAGGTTGGTTTACGTAAAGCTAGGAGACGTAAGCAGTTCTCTAAACGTTAAACGTATCTGTTTCTCATTAAAGCCGCCTTTACCAGGCGGCTTTTTATTTTGTACATTTTGTTTTTTTCATTCATTCGATATGATTAAAGTAGGGATCGTTGGTGGAACTGGTTATACAGGGGTCGAGTTGCTGCGTATCTTAGCGCAACATCCAGAAGTTAGTTTGAAAGTGATTACTTCTCGACAAGAAGCAGGTTTGGCTGTCGATGAGTTATTTCCGAGTTTAAGAAAATATGTTTCATTAAAATTTGTTAATCCTGAAAAAGCTAAGCTAGATAAATGTGATATCGTGTTTTTTGCCACTCCCAATGGAGTAGCTATGCGCCAAGCTCGAGAGTTAGTGGATGCGGGTGTTAAGGTGATTGATCTATCAGCAGATTTTAGGATAAAAGATATTTCTGAGTGGGAGAAGTGGTATGGTATGTCGCATGCCTGCCCTGAACTTGTTTCTGAAGCGGTATATGGATTACCAGAAGTTAATCGCAAACAGATAAAAAAAGCACGTATCATCGCAAATCCTGGTTGCTATCCAACAGCGGTTCAGTTAGGGTTCTTACCATTAATTGAAGCTAAGGTGATTGATACCAATTCATTAATTGCAGATACAAAATCAGGTGTATCAGGCGCTGGTCGAAAAGCAGAAGTGCATACACTTTTTCCGGAAGCGGCTGATAATTTTAAATCTTATGGCGTACCGGGTCATCGTCATCTTCCGGAAATTCGGCAGGGTTTGTCCAATGTAGCGGGTAAACTGGTGGGCCTAACATTTGTTCCACACTTGACTCCGATGGTTCGTGGAATTCATGCTACGTTATATGCGAAATTGATGAGTACTAAGACTAAAGTTGATCTTCAAACATTGTTTGAAGAACGCTATAAAAATGAGCATTTTGTTGATGTTCTACCTGCAGGCAGTCATCCTGAGACCCGTTCAGTGCGAGGCTCTAACTATTGTAGAATTGCGGTTCATCGACCACAGGGCGGACAGACGGTCGTGGTTCTTGCGGTTACCGATAATTTAGTTAAAGGAGCAGCTGGTCAGGCTGTTCAAAATATGAATTTAATGCTTGGTTTTTCTGAAACATTAGGGATTGAACATGTTCCAATATTACCGTAAAGCAAACTTAATTCGTTTTTTTGCTTACAAATATCAATGAATAACTGCGAATGGGAGGAGCATAGATGCAATTAAATTCTTTAGAAGAAAATCAAGCGATACAAAGCCAACTTGTTTTTACTGATAGTGCTGCGAATAAGGTTAAGCAGCTTATCGAAGAAGAGGGAAATCCTAACCTAAAGCTAAGGGTTTTTGTCAGTGGCGGTGGATGCTCTGGTTTTCAGTACGGTTTTACTTTTGATGAATTAGAAAATGAAGATGACTTGGTAATCGAGAAAGAGAAAGTCAAGTTGCTGATTGATTCAATGAGCTACCAGTATTTGATTGGTGCTGAAATCGATTATGTAGAAAATTCTCAAGGTGCCCAGTTTGTCATCAAGAATCCTTCTGCTGCAAGCACCTGTGGCTGTGGATCCTCCTTCTCGGTCTAGAAAATATTTTTGGCACAAAACGTAAACAGTTTATTTGAATATACACTATGCCATCATTCGATATTGTATCCGAGGTTGATAAAACAGAAGTCAAGAATGCGATTGATCAGACCAATAAGGAGGTTGGTACGCGGTTCGATTTTAAAGGTTCCGATGCACGTGTAGAACAAGCTGAAATGGTCTTAACGATTTATGCGGACAATGATTTCCAATTGAGTCAGGTGCAAGATATTCTTAATACTAAATTAAGCAAGCGAGGCGTGGACATGAGATGCCTTGATGTTAGCGATAAAATTGAAAAAGTGAGTGGGAATAAGGTTAAGCGTTCTTGTACTGTAAAGATAGGGATAGAAACCGAGTTGGCAAAAAAAATTGTCAAATTGATTAAGGACAGTAAAATTAAGGTGCAAGCAAGCATTCAAGCGGATACCGTGCGTGTTTCTGGGAAAAACCGTGACGATTTACAGCAGTGTATTGTATTTGTGAAGAAGACGATCACAGAATTTCCGCTGCAGTACCAAAATTTTAGAGATTAGTATCTGTAAAAAATTAATTTACGCTGAGTTAATCGTAACTCTTGCAAACTTACGCTTGCCGACTTGAATAGTTATGGTTTTCCCAGAAGCAATTTTTAAGGATTTATCACTGATTTTATCACCGTCAATCTTTACGCCACCTTGCTCGATCATACGGAAAGCTTCGCTCGTGCTACTGGTTAAATCAACTTGTTTTAGTAGCTGACTAATCGTCACCTCATTTCCGTTAATCTGGATAGTTTTCTGAGGGATATCATCTGGCAGCAAGCCATTCTTAAAACGTGTCTCAAAGTCGATTAATGCATGCTCTGCCGCAGCTTTACTATGAAAACGGGTAACAATTTCCTGAGCAAACGTTACCTTGATATCCCTTGGGTTTTGGCCAGCATCAACTGCTTCTTTCCAGTTATCGATCGTATCTAAGCTCTCAAATGAGAGTAACTCAATGTAACGCCACATTAAGCTATCAGAAATGGACATAATCTTTCCGAAAATTTCGGTTGGACTATCTGTAATCCCGATGTAATTTTTTAAAGATTTAGACATCTTATTGACCCCATCTAAACCTTCTAATAAGGGCATGGTCAAGATACATTGTGGGGCTAAGCCAAAATGTTTTTGTAATTCTCGGCCCACTAATAAATTAAATTTCTGGTCAGTTCCCCCTAATTCAATATCAGCTTTAAGTGCAACCGAGTCATAACCTTGTATCAGTGGATACAAGAATTCATGAAGCGCAATGGCTTGATTTTCCCGATAGCGTTTACTGAAATCGTCTCTTTCTAGCATACGCGCTACAGTGTAGGCAGCAGATAGTTTGATTAAATCAGCTGCAGTTAATTTATCCATCCAAGTGGAATTGAAGACAATTTCAGTTTTTTCTGGATTAAGAATTTTAAAAACTTGGGCAGTGTAAGATTTTGCATTCTCGGTCACCTCTTCCCTCGTTAAAGGGGGGCGGGTCGTATTCTTGCCACTGGGATCACCAATCATTCCAGTGAAATCCCCAATTAGAAATAAAACATGATGGCCCAAATCTTGGAATTGACGAAGCTTGTTGAGCAATACCGTATGTCCCAGATGCAAATCAGGCGCTGTAGGATCGAAACCGGCTTTGATTCTGAGCGGATGATCACGGGTGAGTTTTTGAATAACTTCTTCTTCGACCAATAATTCTTGGCAACCCCGTTTGATAATTTTTAATTGCTCATTGACTTGATTAGTTGAGGAACACACGATTTTTATCTAAGTGATTAAGTTTTAAGAGAAAAGAGCTGAGAAGCCTATTCAACGCTAACGAGTTATGCTAGGGCGCAGGCCATTTTTTATGCTAGACTAGCGCAACTCACAATATATAGGAGTGATACGTAGTATGTTTTATACGCCATTACCTAGCAAAACAAGGATTCTAGCGCAAAAAGCACCAGTAGTAACACAAAAAGGTTTACGTTGGTTGACCATTATTTCGAGTATTCCTTTATTTGGTATCGTAACCGCGTTTGGAATTGCTCCAACGACATCTTCTTTGCAAGATATTCCAGTTCGTCAAATTGTCCACTCACTTCCACTGCCTGAGATCGCTGTTACCAATGAAGACGAAAATCAATATAGTGTAAGCACTTTCTGGCACCAAGAAAATATACGTCGGGGAGATACCATAGCAGCTATCCTTTCCAGGCTTGAAGTAAACAAGCAAGATAAAGCAGATTTTATACGTGCTGTTAGGGACAATAAAGTCATGCAGCATTTAAGATCTGGAGAAATCATTCATGCTGAAACTTCGACAGAGGGAGAGCTATTAACCTTGCGATATTTCAATATACAGGGTAAGCAACTAAATATTGGAAAAATCGGTAGTTTCTATGAAATCGATAATGAAACAGCAGAAGCTAATGCACGCATTAGGGTAGGATCGGGTATCATTCAAAATACCTTATTTGCGGCAACAGATGCTGCGGGATTACCGAATGGCATTGCAGCGAAAATAGTTGAGATTTTTGCTTCCGATATCGATTTTTACCGAGATCTACAAAAAGGGGATCGGTTTACCGTCGTTTATGAATCTCTTCAGGATTATGGATCAACGATTCAATCAGGCCGCGTTCTGGCAGTAGAATTTATTAACAAAGGGAAACCTTATCGCGCAGTTTATTTTCAAGAACCGGGTGGAGAAGGAGACTACTATACTCCCAATGGCGAGAATCTCAGAAAGCCATTTTTACGAACTCCACTTGAGTTTTCACGTATTAGCTCAGGATTTACCAATGCCCGTTTTCATCCGATCTTAAAGCAGTGGCGGGCCCATAAAGGGGTTGATTATGCTGCACCAGCAGGCACTCCAGTGATGGCTACAGCAGATGGTGTTGTCGATTTTAAGGGCTGGCAGAATGGGTATGGCAATATGATTATTCTAAAGCATCGTAGTGAATACAGTACTGCTTATGGTCATTTGTCTTCATTTGGTAGAGGGCTGCAAAAGGAAAGAAGAATTAAGCAAGGGGAAATCATCGGATATGTTGGTTCGACCGGAATGGCTACCGGCCCTCATCTTCACTATGAACTTCGGGTGAACGGAATTCAGCGCGATCCATCTCAAGTTATTATGCCTGCTGCACTATCAATCAGTAAAAGAAATAAAGCTATATTTCAGAAAGAGACTAAAGAACTTATCGCTCGCCTTGATTTACTTCGCAATGCAAACTTTGCGTCGGCAAAGTAGCATAGGAATCGTCAGTACCCAATTATATTAGCATTTGGGAATCTAACCATTGGGCCAGGAGCTGTATGTAGGAGTAATGTCTGGCACAAGCCTTGATGGTATTGATGTTGTATTAGTAGATTTTAGTCTCAATCCCCCCAAGCTTGTAAAGACCTATTTCTTACCCTATTGTGCTAGTTTAAAGAAGGATTTATTGGCGTTGCACTTGCAAGGCGAGAATGAATTGCACCGTTCTGCATTACTCGCTAATGTATTATCAAGTTTATACGCACAAGCAATAAATAATTTACTGATCGTAGCAGAGATCAGCTCAGAATCGATTATAGCAATAGGTTGCCATGGTCAGACCATAAGACACTGTCCAGATTCTGGTTATAGCATCCAATTGTTTAATCCAGCGTTATTGGCAGAATTAACTGGTATTACTGTCGTTGCTGATTTTAGGAGTCGTGATATTGCTGCAGGAGGCCAAGGCGCACCACTGGTTCCCGCATTCCATCAGGCTTGTTTTGGTCATCAAACATCTCATCGGATTATCGTGAATATTGGCGGTATTGCAAATATTACAAGTCTTTCACCTGAAGATATTGTAATTGGTTTTGATTGTGGCCCTGGCAATATGCTAATGGATGCTTGGTGCTTTGAGAACCAAGGACAAAGCTATGATGATAATGGTAACTGGGCAAGTAAGGGAGAATCGCATTCGCTGTTGCTAGAAGCATTATTATCGTATCCTTTCTTTTCTTTACCTCCCCCCAAAAGCACTGGTAGGGATTGCTTTAATCTTGATTGGCTGAGAATGCATTTAAACGGAACTGAGCTTCCTGTAGATGTGCAAGCAACCTTACTCGAATTGACGGTACAAAGCATAGTGCGGAGCATACAATCTTACTTTCCTGCTGCAACAGAAATTTATCTATGCGGCGGGGGAGCGCATAATGCAAGGCTTGTGAATCGAATAAGTGAAGCATTTCCGGAAAAGAAAGTTGCACTGACTGATCAATTAGGAATCGCTGTTGATTGGGTAGAAGCTTTTGCTTTTGCCTGGCTTGCACGACAAACAATCCACAAAAAACCTAGCAATCTACCTGCTGTAACTGGCGCCAAAGGAGAACGTATCCTAGGTGCAATTTACTATGCCTAGTTAGGCCTAAAAAATATTAGAGCCACAAGATCTTATAGCGGTATTTCTTTCTTTAAAACGCTAAATAGCAGCACTTGATATGAAATTGATTCATTTAAGGTGTAAGAAATTATGCTTCAGTTAAGTTTGTGGCATGACCAGAATCAAAAGATTACAAATCTTGCCGTGATAAAAATCACATCGTATCAATACCTAAATCAATATCCTGCAAAATAATTTGAAATTTAGCTTCCTGAGGTGATTTTTAGAAATAAAACACAACAAGAAGCTAGATATGGGGTGTTGTTGATTAATTTTTGATAGGAGAGATTATTGATATGTTGAATTTAAAAGGAAGCTCGATTTTAATTGGTTGTGCATTATTATTATCATTTTCACTTCAGGCGGAAAATAAGTCAGATAATGCAGGCAAGCATCTTGTCCTAAATCTCGTAGGAACAGGAACAATGTACGAGAATATGGTTCCTGATATTGATGGCGATGGGCAAGATGATCTGGCTATGTGTTTCGATGTTCAGGTTTTTGATGCGCATACAAACCGAGCATTAGGCAAAGGTACCGATTGTTTGGCGATGGTGGCACCAACCGGAACGGGGGTTGCATTAGTTGGCACTACTTATTTCCATTTACCGGGTGGTACTTTAATTACACGTGGAAAAACCTCAGTTCAACCTGTTTTCCATCCAACTGTAACACCCCGTGGTCAGGTGATTACTCATATTACGGGTGCATCCAGTGACGGAAACGCGATTGTTGGTGGTACAGGTCGCTTTGCTCACGCGAAAGGAACAGCAAGGCTATCTGGCATGGTTAGCATGGCAAATTTTTCAGGTGATGTGGGAGACCCCATTTCGTTTGATTGCTTGTTTGTAGTAGCATTAGACTAATTAACATCAGAGAACGCTATGTGGGAAGGTTACTTGCAGCTTGCATATTTTAATTGTGATCGGCTTGGTAACCTTTCCGTTTTTGTTCGCTTGTACTTTAGATTCAAAAAAATATCAGAGTTTGAGTAGTCAAGAGGATTTAGTGACCGATCGATTTCTATTCGAGTCAGCTAACCTTACGATTAATTTCTGCCCAATTGCAAGCCGTTCTTTATTTCCATTCCATGATTTAAGTTCCCTTACGTCTACGCTATAACGCTTTGCGATGTCGTACAGCGTATCCCCTTTTTGTACAATATGAATAATAGGGGATACCTTCACTGGCTGCATGTGTAACTCGCTGAAGGTGGGTTGTGCCACAAATAGACGATCATCATTATTATTTCTATTTCTTTTACGCGGTACAAGCAGTGTCTGTCCTTCTTCAATCGTATCGTATTCAGAGAGACCATTGACTTGTGCTAGTTCTGCAATATCGACTCGATACTTGATGGATAAATCATCTAAGGTTTCATTTTCTTTAACACGATAGACGCGCCAGGAAACAAGCGATTTATCATAGTTTTCTAAATTCACTTCGAAGGTTTTAACACTACCAACTGGAAGTAATAGTGTGCGTGGCTTATCTTTGATGCGAATAACGGGTCGATGATAAGCTGGATTTAGTGCATTAAATTCATGCTCTGGGAGGTCTGCCAGTTCCGCAGCGAGCTTAACATCCATATGCTGCGTGATTTTTACTTGTTTAAAATAAGGTCGATTGGGGAGCGGTTTAAGTTTGACGCCATATTGGCTAGGGTTGGCTATGATATTTCTAATCGCAATTAGCTTTGCTACATGATTCTTTGTTTCCGTGGGTAATTGGAGATCATGGAAGCTAACTTTTAAATCCCCGCCATGATTTTCATCGATACTGCGCTTGAGCGCACCTTCCCCCCAATTATAGGCAGCAACCGTCAGTTTCCAGTCGCCAAACATTCGGTATAGTTTTTGGAGATAATCGAGCGCAGCATTAGTTGCAGCGATTACATCACGACGATCATCGTGCCACCAGTTTTGCTCTAACCCATAAGCACGACCAGTCGACGGAACAAATTGCCAGAGACCCGAGGCATGGCGATGAGAATACGCAACAGGATTAAATGCGCTTTCAATGATCGGTAGTAGCGCGATCTCTGTAGGCATTTTTCTCCGTTCGACTTCTTCTACGATATGGAAAAGATACCGCCTACTCTGCTCAACCATATGGTCGATAAATTTTTGGTGACGAGTATAGCCATTTTCATTCTGGCGCACTTCATGTCCTTGTAGCTCAGACATAGAGAATCCGCTTCGGACTCTGGTCCATAGATCGCCTACATTGTTATTTCTATTTGCTGAAGCTATTCTTCCTTTTGCTGCATAAGTATTTTTCTTAGTTTGTGCCGTGCTAGCTGCTTCAACTTGATATGGTAGTAATAGCAATACTGAGCTAACTGCGATACTAAGCATCAGGATTTGAATTTTTTTTATTTTTAGCATAAGTATGTTCATCCTTAATTTTCAAAAATAATTAAACTTCTGAAAATTCAGATTTAGTTACATCTGCTGATAGAAAAACCACTTGATAACGCAGTGCGTTAAATAGAAATATACGGCCTTACAAAAACGCGAAGTGGTATTCAGCAGAAAGGCACTACACAATGATGCAGTGCCAATTCATGATTATTTTAAGGTCCCTAAAAGTAGGTAGCGATATTTTGGCGAGGTCAGATTGAGATTTATCAATCTAATCCCAACTCAATACACCACCGGTTTGATATTCGATGACGCGTGTTTCAAAGAAATTTTTCTCCTTTTTAAGATCAATCATTTCCGACATCCAAGGAAATGGATTGCTTGCCTCTGGGAAGAGTGCATCTAAGCCAATTTGCTGGCAACGCCGATTGGCAATAAAACGTAGATATTCTTTAAACATCGCTGCGTTCAATCCCAATACGCCTCTAGGCATTGTATCTTCAGCATAACGATATTCCAATTCTACAGCTTTGTGCATCAAAGTGGTAATTTCTTCACGAAATTCTTTGGTCCAAAGATGCGGATTTTCTAATTTAATTTGATTGATGACATCAATACCGAAATTACAATGCATCGACTCATCGCGTAAAATATATTGATACTGCTCGGCAGCACCCATCATCTTATTTTGCCTACCTAGAGCTAAAATTTGTGTGAAGCCTACATAAAAAAACAAACCTTCCATAATACAAGCGAATACAATTAGACTCTTCAGCAGCTGTTGATCAGTCTCTAGCGTACCTGTTTTAAATTTTGGATCGGTTAAGGTATCAATAAAAGGAATTAAAAATTCATCTTTATCGCGAATTGACTGAATTTCATGATAAGCGTTAAAAATTTCACCTTCATCTAAACCGAGCGATTCAACGATATATTGGTAGGCATGGGTATGAATTGCCTCCTCAAAAGCCTGGCGCAATAAATATTGGCGGCACTCTGGATTAGTGATATGACGGTAAGTACCCAGTACGATATTGTTGGCCGCAAGAGAATCTGCGGTAACAAAAAAGCCCAGATTACGCTTCACTAATCGCCGCTCGTCTTCAGTTAGCCCATTGGGATCCTTCCAGAGTGCAATATCACGGCTCATGCTAATTTCTTGCGGCATCCAGTGATTTGCGCAGGCAGATAAATACTTTTCCCAAGCCCATTTATATTTGAAAGGAACGAGTTGGTTAACATCCGTCTTGCAGTTAATAATGCGCTTATCTTCCACGGAGACCCGTCTCAATGCGATATCTTCTGCCAAGTGTTCATTCTGTGGAAGAGAGATAGTGCTAGGAGGCATTGCAACAGAGGTAATTCCAGTCGATTCAGCCCAATCCGGCCTGCTATTACTTAAGATTGATTTTCCTTGAATCGCTTCTGATTGCAGTGGCTCATCATCAAATGTCAGCATTGTTATTACTCCTTCTATGTTTTATTTATAAGCACATACGCTTTATTGACAAGACTCGCAACCTGGATCGTCAATCGCACAATATTTAATCTCAGTGGCTGCTGTTTGCTGTGCATTAGCCATGGTTGCTCCCGCGCTAGTCGGTACTGCATTGAGTGCGCCTGTATAGACAGTTGATTTCTCAGCGGTGGTTGCTCCTAAGGAACGTAAGTAATAAGTAGTTTTGAGTCCTCTCAGCCAAGCCAATTTATAAATTTCATCTAATTTTTTACCGGATACCCCCGCAATGTAAATATTTAGAGATTGCGCTTGATCAATCCATTTCTGCCGTCGAGCTGCAGATTCAATCAACCAGTACGGATCGACCTCGAAGGCAGTCGCATATTGACTACGAATTAGCGGTGGAATTCGATCAATCTTACCAATTGCACCATCATAGTATTTCAGATCTGCAATCATGACTTCATCCCAAAGTTCATGTTTCTTGAGATCGTTGACTAGCCATCGATTGGCGATGGTGAATTCTCCTGATAAATTCGATTTGACGTATAGATTTTGGTAAGTCGGTTCAATGCTTGCTGATACGCCGATAATATTCGAAATTGTGGCAGTTGGTGCAATTGCCAAGCAGTTTGAATTGCGCATGCCATGTTTTTTTATACGTGCTCGCAGTTTGTCCCATGGTAATGTTGTAGTCGTATCTACATCAACAAAGCCACCTCGCTCATCACGAAGCAAATCAAGCGTATCCTGAGGCAAGATACCGCGATCCCAAAGGCTATTACGATAAGTTGCATAGCAACCGCGCTCTTCCGCCAATTCAGTCGATGCCCAATAAGCATGGAAAGCGACTGCTTCCATCGAACGATCAGCGAATTCTATCGCTTCTTGCGAAGCGTAAGAAATACCAAGTTGATACAAACAGTCATGAAAACCCATGATGCCGAGTCCAACCGGGCGATGCTTGAGGTTAGCATTACGCGCTTTAGTGACCGCATAAAAATTGATATCAATCACATTATCAAGCATCCGCATCGCAGTGCTAATCGTGCGCTTGAGTTTTTCGGTGTCAAGCTTACTATCTTTGATATGGGCAAGTAGGTTGACGGATCCTAGATTACATACTGCAATTTCTTTATCACTCGTATTCAGTGTAATCTCGGTGCAGAGATTAGAGCTATGAACAACGCCCACATGGCTTTGCGGAGAACGAATATTACAGGGATCTTTAAACGTAATCCAAGGATGTCCAGTTTCAAACAGCATCGTTAGCATTTTGCGCCACAGTTGCTGCGCAGAAACTTGCTTATATAAGGATAATTCACCGCGCGACGCCTTCTCTTCATAACTCAAATAGGCTGTTTCAAAGGCTTTACCATATTTTTCATGGAGATCAGGGGTATCTGAAGGGGAAAACAATGTCCAATCCGCATTCTCCATTACCCGTTTCATGAATAAATCTGGTATCCAAACGGCCGTATTCATGTCATGTGTACGGCGGCGATCATCACCGGTATTTTTGCGCAATTCAAGAAACTCTTCGATATCGAGATGCCAGCATTCTAGATAGGCACAGACTGCCCCTTTACGTTTTCCTCCCTGATTGACCGCAACCGCAGTATCTGAAACCACTTTAAGAAAAGGAACTACGCCTTGTGACTTGCCATTGGTTCCTTTAATCCGTGAGCCCATTGCGCGAACCGGTGTCCAGTCGTTTCCTAATCCACCTGCAAATTTTGAAAGTAACGCATTTTCCTTTATCGCTTCGTAAATACTATCCAGACTATCAGGTACTGTTGTCAGATAACAGGAAGAAAGCTGAGGACGACAAGTTCCCGAATTAAATAGTGTAGGTGTCGAACTCATGAAATCGAATTTTGACAAAACATGATAAAACTCGATTGCACGCGCCTCTCGGTCAATTTCATTGAGTGCGAGACCCATCGCTACTCGCATGAAAAAGGCTTGTGGCAACTCAATACGCTTATCGTTTATATGCAGAAAATAACGATCATAGAGTGTTTGCAAGCCCAAGTAGCCAAACTGCATATCTCGACTCGCAACCAATTCAGCTGCTAATTGAGCAAGATCAAATTGCGCTAATCGTTCGTCGAGTAAACCGGCATCAATGCCTTGTTTAATAAAATTAGGGAAATAATCAGCGTAGCGTGATTCCATTTCTTTCTGGGAAATATTCTCACCAAGCGCTTCGAGTCGAACAGAATGCAGCAGCAATCGAGCTGTCACAAAGCTATAATCAGGATCTTTTTCAATCAGCGCACGTGCCGATAATATCAGCGATTTTCTAACTTCGTTAGCAGGTACGCCATCATACAGATCTTTAAGCGTGGATTTAAGAATCAGTGAACTATCAACGCTATTGCCCAAATCGGCACAGGCAGCATCAACTAATTCCGTTAATTGTTTGGTATCGAGCGGAATGCGCTGCCCATTTTCTTCAATGTGAATAAGCGGCGTTTTTGCTGTAGTTTGTTTTTCTTGCTGCTTTGCACGTTCGCGGGCTCGCTCTTCACGATATAAGACATAAGAACGCGCAACATCATGCTCACCTGACCGCATCAAAGCTAATTCTACTTGGTCTTGAATGTCTTCAATATGAAAGGTGCCACCGCCAGATTGACGTCTTGTCAATGCATTGACAACTTCTTCAGTTAATCGAGCTACTACTTCCCTTACTCGAGCAGAAGCAGCACCTTGACCTCCTTCAACAGCGATGAAAGCTTTTGTCATCGCAACAGAAATTTTACTGGGTTCAAATGCCACAACAGCACCATTGCGCCGGATTATTTTATAAAGAGAAAGTTGTACACCTTGATTGGAAGAACCTTCAGAAAACTCACCATGAGGAATCGGGTTTAAGACCGTGCTTGTACTATTAGCCGTAAGTTGCATATTCGAATTCTCCTTTGAGTCGCAGATAGAGAGACATACTGACCGCCTTGCTTATCAAAAACCCCTATATGTACTACATATAGTATGTAACTAGTGATTTATGATTTACCTATTGTACTCAAAAAAGTTATTCGTATTCAATAAATTTTTTGATCTAGCAAAAAAATTGCTAATTTTAGGTTGCTAGAGATTTAGAAATGCAGTGCCTAGAATAAATAAAGTAGAAATTATTACTTTAGGCAAGAAATGAAAACAACAAAAATAAAAACCGCCTCAAGGGCGGTTTAGGTTACTTCATAACTTCCTTTTGCTTCAGGAAGCTAAGTAATCACTGCATTAATGACCAGGTTTGCCTTTGCCACCATATGGGCGAGGATCTTCACCTTCTTTCAGGCAATTACCATTCGCATCAATCCCAAATTGACAATCAAGACTTTGCCCAGAAATGATTTTTTCATAAGCTTCTTTTTCAGTCGTAGGAAGAGCTTGGCTTGGTTTGCCACCACATCCGGCTAACGATAAACCTGCTAAGGCTGCAGCGATAATAATGTATTTCATCCTTAATTTCCTTATTTTAAATAATGTAACAAAAAGTCTTGTGACGGTTTCAGTATATAACGAAAACTACTTTAGACTCAACTACCAAAAAATCAAATTCTTAGAATCTGTTTTTGCAAATCGATAAAAGGTTTAAGTAGAAGGGGCAGCGCTTATTCATGTCCTGTTGGAAAAACCGGTAATTGCTTGAAAAAGACCATATCGTGATTAGGCCATAATTGTGCTTGCTCAGAAATAGCAATAGATTTGAGCTTGCGTATACTGGCTAAGGCCAGTTCAAAATTATCTTGCCAGCAACAACCCGGCGCAATTTCGTCGGTTAAATTCTCATTCAAATCGGCTGCATCACCGCAAAGAATGATAGGTTGACCTTTGGGTAACTCAATCATCAGCGACAAGTGTCCCGCAGTATGGCCAGGTGTTGTTAATACTTGCACACCAGGTGCTAATTCATATTCTTCATGCTGTAATCGCCATCGATCAGATTGCAATAATTCATCGGGAAAAACGCCTGAATCTTGTTTGGTTCGCGCTGCTGTAAGTTCAGCTTGGTGAAGATGCACTTCGCAGCCGGGTAAATCGCATAAACCGCCAACATGATCAAAATGGAGATGCCCAATCAAAATGAGATCAATATCAGCAGTCGTTAATCCCAATCGTTCAAGGTAATGGGGAATTCGTTGCTCTGCTTGCATTTGAGGTGTTTCTATAACTGGATACATACTCGCAAAAAATTGCTGACGCAGAGCAGGATCAGAAAGCTTGTGATAATCACAACCCACATCATACAAAATGCGTCCCTGGGTGGTTTCGATCAAATAAGCTAGAATGGGTGCATCAATCCACTGCCCGTGGCCCCGATTGTGGGTTGAAATCGTTTTTTCATAACGAATCGTTCCGGTCAAAAGGGGCCATAATTTTAAAGCATGCGTCATCTTGTCAGAATTGGAGTTAACCTTCGGGCATTCTACCAATTTCTAACTATGGAGTTGTTTGTGTCATTTGAATCACAGGCTGAGCACCTGATTCAGAAAGCAGAACCGTCATCATGTTGGTTACGAGCACGGCACGTTGATCCGAAGTCAAAGAGACAATTTGCTTTTCTTCAAGATTCTTCAACGCCACTTCAACCATTCCAACAGCGCCATCCACTAACTTCTGACGTGCCATCACAACCGCTTCTGCTTGCTGTCGCCGCAACATGGCATTGGCGATTTCAGGGGCGTAAGCAAGATGAGCAATCTTGGCTTCTTCAATAACGATTCCAGCCACGTTGACATGCTCTTGAATCGATTCTCGTAATAAACCCGCGATGGCGTCTAAGTCTGTTCGCAGACTTTTTTTACGCTTACCGTCGATCATTTCAGTATCGTCATAGGCATGGCTACTTGCAACTTGGCGAACAGCAGACTCGCTTTGGATTTGCAGATAATTCAACGTGCTTTCGACATCAAAAATAGCGCGTGCAGTATCCTGGACACGCCACGCGATGACAGCCGCGATCTCAATGGGACTGCCGCGTTCATCATTAACTTTAAGAACAGGGGTGTTCCAATTATTTATTCTGAGCGAAACCCGCGTTTTGTTATAAAAAGGATTGACCCAGAAAAAACCGCTTTCATTCACGGTTCCAACATAATTGCCAAAAAATACCATGACAGCAGCTTGATTAGGCTCTAATGTAAATAATCCTTTGCATCCAAACAAAGCGAGCATTGCTAACAAAATTCCACCAAACAGTTTTATGGGAGGGCCTGGTGTCATGGTAAAGAAAAGACTAAAAGCAAATAGAGCGAGTAGTGACACTAACATTACCCAGCCATTTGAACCTGATATGATTCTCTCATCCGTGCTGATCGAACTACTATTTGATTGCTGACTCACCCTTCTTCTCCTTATGGATAAACGAAACTTGAAAAGTATACGATGATCGGGAGTTAATTAATTGGAAGATAAATCGAGCTATCACCCAATTAATATTATTCTTGCTATGCTTTATTTTTAATTGTACTCATATTAAGAAAACCCACCCTCTAAACAGGAGAAACGATGCCCTTTAGTTTTAGTAATCAACTTAGCGCCATTATTGGCTATGCTGAACAACAAAAGCCACTATCAATTCTGGATATCGGGGTTGGCATGGGTCAGTATGGTTTTCTACTGCGCACCAATCTGGAAAATATCAATCTTTTTGAAATCAATGGTGCGAATGCCCGACTGCGCGATAAAAATCAGTGGAAAATTAAAATTGATGGTATCGAAGGTTATGCCGGTTATCTCACGCCTGTGCATAATTATGCCTACAACCGCATTCTAATTGGTGACGCGCTGGAGTTACTTCCAACACTCGCCAGCAATAGCTATGACTTAGTTCTTGCAATCGATATCTTGGAACATTTTTATAAGGAGCAAGGTGTTCATTTCTTAAAAGAATGTCGACGTATCGCGAAGGGTTCATCGCTCATTAGCACGCCTAAGGAATTCATGGAGCAGGATGTTCCTGCAAATCCTTTCGAGAATCATCGGTCCGTCTGGAACGATGAAGATTTGAAACGATGTGGTTTTGATACGTTCCTGCCTAATCCATTCAGTTGGATTGCGCTTGCCAGTCATCATGAATGAGGACTCAATTGCTAAGACGCACTGAAATTCCTCATCCAGTATTATAATAACCAAGAATTCAGCGATGAGTTGATTATTCATATATTAGCGAATGGATTATATGGGAGTACTTATGTTAAGGATTAAATTATTAGGTTGTTTCATTGCGATCGTCAGCATGTTATTTTCTTTTTCAGCATTTGCCTATAAAGAGCACTCAGCAGAGCCGCATAGCGCAGCTTCTGGTGTAAGTGCATTACAAAAAATCGATACCACGGTTGGTAACGGGGAAGAAGCCATCGTCGGTAAAACAGTCAAAGTTCACTATAGCGGTTGGCTCTATGATGAAAGTGCACCCGATAAAAAAGGAAAGAAATTTGATAGTTCTTATGATCGCAAAGAGCCTTTCGCATTTATGCTCGGGGCAGGTCGAGTTATCAAAGGCTGGGACCAAGGTGTAATAGGTATGAAAGTAGGCGGGCAGCGTACCTTAATTATTCCATCGAGTATGGCTTATGGGGCGCAGGGCGCTGGTAATGTGATTCCACCGCATGCAACGCTTATTTTTGATGTTGAGCTGGTTGGTTTTGAGTAACTAAGGCACTCAAGCTAGCCGTTCAAAAGCGGCTAGTAAGTCACTATCAAGCAAAAAAATGAAGGGAATGGCTGATTTCTATGGAAACAGACATATCATCTCCTACAAAAAAACGTTTCCTAACACGTAAGCACCTTGCAATCAGCTTAGGCGTCATTTTCTCGATTGTAGTGCTCTTCGGGGTATTGGGATATTTCTGGTTACCTGGATTTGCGAAAGCCAAGCTGGAGCAAGTTTTGTCGGAAACACTAGCAAGGCCTGTCACCGTCCAATCGATCGATATTAAACCGTTTACCCTGGAAATTTCGGTGCAAGGCTTCCGAATCGGGGAAAAATCAACGGTAAGTGATCAAACTACTTTTTTCTCGTTTGATCAATTATATGTAGACCTCAGTGCTGAATCACTCATTCATCTGGCACCCGTTGTGACAACTATTTCATTAGTTGCCCCGAAAATATATGTCACAAGGGAGGATAAAAACCAGTTCAATTTCTCAGATTTAATCGAGAAATTTGGACAAACGCCTGAAGAAAAACCGCAAGAGCCCAAAAAGCCAACGCTATTTTCAATCAACAACATCAGTATCCAAAACGGTGAGATTACCTTTGCCGATCGAATCAAGAATAGTCAGCAGCACATTACTGCGATCAATTTGAGTATTCCATTCATTGCCAATTTTAAAAATGTCCTCACAAATTGGGTGGAGCCGAATCTGAGCGCCAGAATCAACGAGGCGCCTGTTACCTTGTCTGGCAAAGTACTACCTTTTTCCGACAAGCAAGAAGCAACGCTTTCGCTCAAACTGGATGATATTGATTTGACGAATATCGATGAATATTCACCGATTCCGTTAGGGATCCGACTGCTATCAGGAAAATTTGATAGCGATTTGTTAGTTAGCTTTACCCATGTAATCGATGAGCCACCCAATATCGATCTATCCGGTCAAATTACCCTTAAAAGAATACAGATAGAAAATAGAACGGTTGAAATGCCTTATATACTGGGCGTTAAGCAATTCAATCTCAAGTTGAATGAAGTATCATTCAATGAAACAAAGCCTGTGAAAGTTGGAACGACTTTTGAGTCCATTGCGATAACCCCAATTGGAGAAAAGCAAGCTTTACTATCCTTACCAAAAATTGAATTAGATAGCATCACGGTCGATCGCGCACGGCACAAAATCGACCTTGGCACTATATTGTTAGACGGGATTAATGGGTTAATCAAACGGCAATCCGATGGTCAGCTGGAATTAAACCGCATGCTTGCGGTAACTGCATCATCCAACCCAATGCGGTCGGAAGAAGATAAAGTAGAGAAACTAAGCAAGCCGATCCAGCATGACGTTTCATCGATCATTCCGATTCCCGATAAAAAACCGGATAACCGCATACCGTCTTTAGTACAAACACAAGCGCGTGAGCAGGAACTCGTGGCTCGATCAGTTACAACTATTCCATTGCCCGAACATAAGCCGCAGATTGTTGCTAGACCAGAAGATACCAAGCAACCACAGGCTAACATGGGAAAAATGGCTGAGGAAACATCGAGTCAGCCTGCCCCAGCGGCTGAAGAAACAGACCAGCCGTGGGCAATTCATATCGATCAGATCAAATTGAGCGATGGCACTATCACGTTTGAAGATTACACGGTATCCAAAGTTGTACCAATGCATATCAATCCGCTTAATCTCACGGTGCGCAATATCGACCTAAGCGGGGCGCAGCCTGTGGAGCTATCGCTCCAGGCGCAAGTTAATCAACAGGGCAGTGTTGAAACGAAAGGAACGCTCGCTTGGGCACCACTCGCTGCTGATCTTGTGTTGGATCTCAAACAAGTCGATTTAGTGCCATTGCAAGGTTGGTTCGGCAATCAGCTCAATATACTGCTTTCGAAAGGTAATTTTTCGTTTCAAGGCGATGTTAAAGCTGATGGGGAACCATTAAAAATTGCTTTGCAGGGTAAAGCGCAGCTCGCCAATTTTAATGTGCTCGATAAAGTCAAACTTGCTGAGCAGTTACGTTGGAAAAGTATCGATGTGACCGGTATTCAATTTATCAACGAGCCTTTGCAAATTGGAATGACTACGATCGATTTAACGGATCTTTTTGCGCGCGTCATTCTTTTAGCCGATGGAAAGATTAATTTGCGAGATCTCGCCGAGGCAAATAAAGCTGAAGCCAGTCCAGTAAAACCTGAATCCACACCAGTTGCGAGTGCACCAAATCAGACAGAAGCACAGGGTGCTGCTAACAATAAAGCCCCTTTGCCGATCAAAATTGATAAAGTCACCTTAAAAAATACCCATATCAACTTTACCGATCAATTCATCAAACCCAATTACCGGGTAAACCTTACCGAGCTTAAAGGTCAAGTCGGCCCGCTCCATCCCGGAAAAGCTGGAAAAATCGATATTCGAGGTACGATCGACAAATCAGCACCGCTGCAAATCTCAGGGACTATCGATCCTTTCAGTGAACAGCTTTCCTTTGATATTGCGACTACGGTGAAAGGGATCGATTTGCCAACTTTCAGCCCTTATTCGGGTAAGTATATTGGGCATCTCATTGAAAAAGGAAAGCTTTCGGTTGATGTCAATTATCAAATTCAGCAAGGCCAATTAACCGCTGAGAATAAAATATTTCTCGATCAACTAAAGATTGGCGAGAAAGTAGATAGCCCTGACGCTGTTTCATTGCCTTTGGATTTAGCGATATCCTTATTAAAAAACCGCAAAGGGGAAATCAATCTGCGCTTCCCGGTCAGTGGCTCGATCAATGATCCTCAATTCAGCATCGGTGGCGTGGTTTGGGAAGCCTTTATCAACTTGATATCGAAAGCCTTGACAGCACCCTTTGCCTTATTGGGTTCTTTTTTAGGTGATGGAGAAGAATTAGCGGAAATCACCTTTCCTTCAGGCTATGCCACGCTCGAACCCGAAGCAATCAATCACCTCCAGAGTTTGGCTGAAGCGTTAATCGATCGACCCGAGCTCAAACTGGAAATCACGGGCTATGCTGACCCTCTCAACGATTATGAAACGCTCAAACAAGTATTGCTCGATCGTAAAGTCAAAACACAAAAACTTTCAGAAACGGTCAACAAAGGTCAATCCGTCGATCTGCTCGATGAAATCAAGTTAGACGATGCTGAATACGCACGTTATCTAGAAATCGTTTACAAAGCATCTGATTTTGAGAAACCCAAAAATATGATTGGATTAAGCAAAAGCTTGCCAGTCGAGGAAATGAAGCAACTTATTCTAACGAATACCAAGGTGAGTGATGAAGCGCTCAATGAGTTAGCAGAGAAAAGGGCAAGCGTGGTATTTCATTGGCTCATTGAGCAAGGTGGTGTGCCGAGTGAACGGGTTTTTGTGCTCGGAACTCATTTGGAATCTGCAAACGCCGCTGAGAAACCTTATAGCAAAGCTGCATTCGCGCTCAAATAATCTCCCGGTAATCACTTATCCATCCTGCAAGGCATGCCTAATTTTGCAAACTTGCTCATTCGCTGGCAACAGCAATATGGTAGGCATGACCTACCATGGCAAGGCACTCAGAATCCTTATCTGATATGGGTTGCAGAAATTATGCTGCAGCAAACTCAGGTAAAAACGGTTATTCCATTTTATCAGCGTTTTATAGAAACTTTTCCTACCGTTGCTGCGCTTGCCAAAGCAAACCTAGATGATGTGCTGGCTATGTGGAGTGGCCTTGGCTATTACACACGTGGCCGTAATCTTCATAAAGCTGCGGGTGTCATCATGAATGAATATCAAGGAAAATTTCCAACGTGTTCATCCGAAATACAAAAATTGCCAGGCGTTGGTCGAACGACAGCTGCCGCGATTGCAGCATTTTGTTATGGTGAACCCTGCACCATCCTCGATGGTAACGTCAAACGCGTACTTGCACGTTATTTTGGTATCGAAGGTTATCCTGGATTAAACGCCACGCAACAGCGGCTTTGGGAAAAAGCTGAAGCCGTTTTGCCGCGCGGTAATACTCAAAAAGATATGCCAGTTTATACACAGGCACTCATGGATCTGGGCGCTATGATCTGTACGCGTACTTCCCCACGTTGTATAGCTTGTCCTTTGCAATCCCATTGCACCGCATTTCTGGAAAATCGAATCTCTTGCCTGCCAACGCCCAAGCCATCCAAAGCTTTACCAAGCAAAGAAACGGTTTTTCTATTGCTGCAGCACCATGACAAGCTATTGCTAGAAAAACGAGTGAATCAAGGGATCTGGAAAGAGTTATGGTGTTTACCTGAGGCAGACAAGAACCATCATTATCAAAACTACTGCGCACAAACACTTGGAATCGATGCGGTGTGTGTTGATTTACTCTTGCCACCGATTGATCACACGTTCACCCATTTTAAGCTCAGAATGTATACGCAACGGCTACAAGTCAAATCCATTATTCAGCAACCGCAATGCAATCCAATACGCTGGGTTACAACCAATGAAGCATTTCAATTGGCCATACCGACTGCGATTAAAAAGATTCTGTCAAAATACCGTGCGGCATCAACACCAACATCCCTTTAGATCAAGACTATGAATGATTGGCAAAACTGGCGGAAACAGCAACGTGCTGAGCTTATCGCACAACGAATGCAAATAAGTAGCAGCGACCGTATCCTTTGGAATCAGGCAATTACTCATTTCCTAATACAAGGCTTCCCAATTTTGCAACAACACATAGTTGGATTTTACTCGGCCTACAAAGGTGAATATGACCCCATGCCCGTCATGGAACATCTAAATGTTTGCGGCACTATCCTTGCCCTTCCCGAAGTGATCGAGCCAGGTCAACCGCTCATTTACAGAAAATGGTGGCCACAGGTTTCCATCAAAAAAGATCGGTACGGTTTATCCGTTCCCTGCAATACTGAAGTAGTGCTGATTAGTGCTGTGATGATACCGATGGTGGGATTTGACGACCAAGGCTATCGCTTAGGCTATGGCAGTGGTTATTTTGATCGTACTCTCGCTGCTATGCCAACTCACCCGTTAACGATTGGCATTGCGTTCGAACAACAGCGAATTGCCACGACTTATCCGCAATCCCACGATATTCCGATGGATTTCATCGTAACCGAAAGATCGATCTATGCCCTGAATCAGCGATTGCATCCTTTGTCGATAGAAAACTGTGCGCGTGTTAGTACGCAGTCTCAAAGTTAGCCTCCAAAATCCACAGTTATAAACCACAAACTTAGAAATTAAACTAGTAAATCTGTACGTGTCATTTTGAAGAAAAATTGAAATTTCTCAGCTGAATATTTCTTGCTCTGTCGTACGTATTGACGTACGATTATATTCATAAAAAATGAGGAAGCTATCATGACCATACTCAAAGCTACTGAGGCCCGCACTCGGCTTTACAACTTAATTGATGAAGCAGCTGAAACGCATCAACCAATTGTTATTACGGGCAAAAGAAATAATGCGGTATTGATATCTGAAAACGATTGGAACGCGATCAACGAAACACTGTATCTAGTATCGATTCCCGGCATGCGATCGTCTATTCGAGAGGGCATGGAATCCGATTTATCAGAGTGCTCTAAGGAAGTGGATTGGTGAGCTGGGAAATCTATTTCACCAAACAGGCTCAGAAAGATGCAAAGAGAATTAGTCAGGCCGGATTGAAACCTAAAGCCATAGAATTATTAAAATTACTTGCTGAGAATCCCTTCCAGAATCCCCCCTCCTATGAAAAACTGGTTGGAGATCTAACGGGTGCATATTCGAGAAGAATTACCATTCAACATCGGTTGATATACCAGATTTATCCGGAAGACAAGAAGATCAAAGTGTTACGAATGTGGACGCATTATGAATAGAAGTTTGCTTCAACATGACTTATTGGTATCTGAGGCCAATTGAATCGCCAACATCCTGCGACCTAATTCATCCTCTTTGGGTAGAGTTATCGAGGCCAGTGATTCTTCATGACCCTTGTCAATTATCGTTAGAGTCAATTGCCCACCACTTGGTATTTTTGAAACGATATCATTTACTGTTGCATGGGCAATCGCCATACCTTGTAGTTTATTAAATTCAAATTTCATTACTTCCTTTTTAACACTAGACTTTCCAACAACCTTTATTTGATCTAGTGCAAAAATATTCCCAGACTTATCTGTTAAATAACTACCTTTTGGCACTCTCCAGGTAACCTCAAAATCCGCTTTTTCATCTTTAATCCATTTTTGCATTATTGGTTTAGCAACATTGCCATCTGCCAACATGAGGTCTGGAATTTCAACTAGTTTTTTAGTGGAACCATCAGACGAGCCTGTAAAGATGCAATCATTTAGTGAATTCTGATCTATAGTTAATTTCTGTCCATTTCGAATTATTGTAGTGTAATCAACTGAATATGTTTGCCAACTCAGGCTAAAAACTGCTAAAGTAATTCCATCTTTAGCCAATTGCTTGGTCGAGTCTGACCATGGGTAGTTCCCTGCTTGCTCTAAAGATAGAGTTTCAATCTCATTCTCTGTTGCCTTTATAAGTGCACTTTTAGTAAATCCTGCTTTAGAAACCAGGACTAGCTTATTGGTTGGAAGCGTTAAGTGTTTTCCTATTGATTCTCGAATCCATTCAATAGTAGCAGGTCTACCTCTATCTCTTACCTCAATACTTATGGTAATTGGAAATCCGTTTACAATCGATTCAATTACTATATCAACTTCGACTTTATCACCAGTTTGGCGATCTATCAGGAATTTGGATTCCGTTACAATCGCCCCAACTGCTAAGCATTGCTGGATTGAATATATCAATTGCTGGAATTCATTTGACCTTTTTGGCATTTCAATCTTGCTTAAGGAACATGAATGGGGTCAAGTCTTGCATTGACACGACCCTAGAATTTTGTACTGCTGTAACTCTAGTTAGTTAGCCAGATACTACAATCGTGCTGAGCTACACTCCCTCGTAGGTATCAGCTTAGCCCTTTGGCAAGATCAGCTTTGATATCTTTGGGTGATTCTAGTCCTACAGCGATTCGTAGTAATCCCTCCGTGATTCCTGCAGCACTTCTGGCTTCTTGACTTATTCTGCCGTGGGTTGTCGTAGCAGGATGGGTCAGTGTACTTTTAGCATCACCCAGGTTTGCAGTAATCGAAATCATGCTGGTATTGTCAATGACGCGCCATGCGGCTTCTCTACCGCCTTTAACTTCGAAAGAGACGATTCCACCACCGTTTTTTTGCTGGAGTTTGCACAGATGATGTTGCGGGTGAGAGGGTAAGCCAGGATAAAATACGCGTGCAACATTAGGCTGTTCTGCTAGCCAGTTTGCAATTTCTAGTGCATGTGCTGAATGGGCTTCTATTCTTATTTTGAGCGTTTCTAACCCTTTTAACAAAACCCACGCGTTAAATGCACTTAAGGTAGGCCCGGCAGTTCGTAAAAAGTTATAAATACCCCCATCCACAAGCAAATCCCGCTTTCCTAAAATTGCTCCGCCTAAAACCCTTCCTTGACCGTCTAAGTATTTGGTTGCTGAGTGAATGACAATATCTGCGCCTAGCTCTAGCGGTTTCTGCAAAATAGGGGTACAAAAACAATTATCAACAACGAGTCGTGCACCCACATTTTTTGCAACCTGAGCGATTGCAGCAATATCAGAAATTTCTGTTAAAGGGTTGGAAGGGGTTTCAAGGAAGAATAATTTGGTATTGGTTTTACAAGCGGCTGCCCATTCTTGGGTTTCCGTTGCAGACACAAACGTGGTGGTAATATTAAATCGGCTGAGAATATTGTTAAAAAGATTGACCGTTGCACCAAAAATACTACGAGAAGCCACGATATGATCCCCGGCGGACAATAAACCAAGCACACAAGCAAGGATTGCTGACATACCTGTGGAAGTTGCAATGCACTCTTCTGCGCCTTCAAGAACGGCTAATCTTTCTTGAAAGGCGGTGACCGTCGGATTGGTGAATCGTGAATAAATATTGCCTGGTTCTTCACCTGAAAAGCGGGCAGCCGCTTGCGCTGCGCTCTCGAAGACATAGCTGGAGGTCAAATACATGGCCTCAGAGTGCTCATTAAACTGACTG
>WBZL01000378.1_pt1 | contig 49686 bp, 40 predicted proteins | sample 5204291 | NCBI WGS metagenome assembly WBZL01 (sample SAMN12344345, study PRJNA552823) | activated sludge metagenome | biome: Activated sludge suspended growth; feature: Nitrification reactor; material: Wastewater; isolation source: activated sludge from nitrification reactor of wastewater... | reverse complement strand
AAACTGGCGCAGGATGCGGTCCTCGTCGAGGTTGGCCACCTGATCGAGCGCGGCCTCGATCGCCGCCACCTGCGTCGCGCACGCGGCCTCGCGATCGCCCGCGAGCGCCGGGTCGAAGCGCGCGCGGAAGAGTTGCAGCAGCGCACGCGCGAACTGTGGATAGGCCGCCAGCGTCTGCTCCATGTAGGCGAGGCTGAAGGTGAACGCCGCCTGGCGCATGTGGCGGGCGTAGGCGCGCAGCACCGCCACCTCACGCCACGACAGCCCGGCGAGCAGCACCAGGCGGTTGAAATCGTCGTTCTCGGCGGCGCCGCGCCAGGCCGCGAGGAATGCCTCCTGGAAGAGCGGGCGGATGTCGTGGATGTTGAGGTTCTCGGCACCGGCAAACTGCAGGCCGAAGTCGTGCAGCCACACCGTGCTGCCGTCCTGGCGCTCGATCTCGGAGGGGCGCTCGTCCATCACCTTCACGCCCATCTTCTCGAGCATCGGCAGGCTCTGCGACAGCGGTACCGGGCTGCCCAGGTGGTAGAGCCGCAGGTTGAGCCGGCCCGCGCGCACCTCGAGCGGCACGTAGAGGTTGAGCCCGAGCGCCGCGTCGTCGGCGAGCGCCTCCATCTGCTCGATGTCGAACACCGCCATGCGCGCGGAGTATTCCTCGCGGTAGCCGGCCGGGAAGCCCTCGCCGTAGCGCCGCATCAGCGCCAGGCCGCGCTCCTCGCCGCACTGCTCGACGAGCGCCTGCTGCAGCTCGTCCTCCCAGCGCCGCGCCGCACGGATCAGGCGCTGCTCGATCTCGCGCACGTCGAAGGCAGGGATCCGACCCTCGGGCGTGCGCACCGTGATGAGGATGCGCGCGAGCGCCGAATCCGAAAACTGCACGTCGAACTCGGCGGCGTTGCCCTTGAAGGCATCGATCAGCACCGCCTGCATGCGCTCGCGCTGGTCGGTGTTGTAGTGCTCGCGCGGCACGTAGATCAGGCACGACACGAAGCGCTCGAAGGGATCGACGCGCACGAAGAGGCGCGTGCGCAGGCGCTCGCCGAGGCGCAGGATGCCCATGGCGTGGGCGTGGAGCTCGTCGGTCTCGATCTGGAACAGCTCGTCGCGCGGGTAGCGCTCGAGCAGGGTCTGCAGCGCCTTGGCGGCGTGGCCGCCGGGCAGCAGGCCGGCACGCTCGAACACGGCCTCCACCTTGCGCCGCAGCAGCGGGATCTGGCGCGGGCTGGCGCTGTAGGCGGTGGAGGCGAGCAGGCCGATCACGCGACGCTCGCCATTCACCCGGCCGTCGGCCCCGAAGGTCTTGATGCCGACGAAGTCGAGATAGCCGGGCCGGTGCACCGTGGAGCGCGAGTTCGACTTTGTGACCGTGAGCAGATGCGGCAGGTGGGCCTGCGCGCGCAGCTGCGGCGGCAGCGCAGCAAAGGAGCGCGACTGCCCCTCGTCACCGTCGCCGCGCAGCAGGCCCAGTCCGGAGCCGGGGACGATGCGCAGCTCGTTGCCCTCGCCGGTCTCGACCAGCGCGTAGTCGCGGCAGCCGAGCAGCACGAAGTTGTCGGCGGCGAGCCAGTCGAGGAAGGCGCGCACCTCCTGCGTCTCCTCGGCGTCGATGCTGACCGGCAGCTCGTCGAGCCCTGCGGTGATGCCGGCCAGGCGCTCGCGCATGGCCGACCAGTCGCGGACCGCGGCACGCACGTCGGCAAGCACATGCTCGATGCCTTGCTGCAGCGCAACGAGGTCGCCCGGGTCGGTGCGGCGGTCGACCTCCAGGTGCATGATCGACTCGAAGCCGACACCCTCGCCCTGCTCGCCGCGCTCCGCCACACGCACGAAGCCGCCCTCGGCATCACGCGCGACGTTCATCACCGGATGGATGATCAGGTGCAGGGTGAGACCCTGGCGCGCGACCTCCATGGTGATCGAGTCGACGAGGAAGGGCATGTCCTCGCCGGCGATCTCCACCACGGTGTGCGGGCACTCCCAGCCGTGCTCGTCCAGCCGCGGGTTGAATGCGCGCACCTTGCTGCCGTCCTGGCGGCGGGCGACGAAGTGCCACTGGCTGAGCACGGCGCCGTAGAGATCGCCCACCGGGAGGTCTTCCAGGTCCTCGGGCGCCACCTGGGCGAAAAAGCGGCTCGCGAACGCACACACCCCTTCGGCCTGCTCGGCGGGCATCCGGGTGCGAATCTGCTCGATCACCGCCTCGACCTGCGTGGCCAGCCGGCCTGCTTCCCGTGTCTCCATCTCCAACCTCCCGCTTGCGCTTTTGGATACGGCGGGACGGTCTGCGAGCTCGGTATGGACAGCGTCGAGGGAGCGCACATCGCATCGCCGTGGAACGAAGCGGTCAGGCTAGAACAACCCGTCCGGCATGGATACGCACGTTTTCCCTAGTTCGGGACGCGCACGCGCCAGGGGCCGGACGGGGTGATCCTGCAGGGCCGGCCTTGCCGGCCATCCTCAGCGGATGAAGTCGCGATTGACTTCGCGGAAGAGCTCGGTGCCGCCGCGCTGCAGCCACTCGAAGGCGACCATCTCGCGCGACACGATCTCGATGCCGTGGCCGCGCATGCGCTCGAAGGCGAGGTCGCGGTTGGCCGGAGCGCGCGAGCCCGAGGCCTCGGCGACGATGAAGACCTGCTTGCCGGCGCCGCGCAGGTCGAGCGCGGTCTGCTGCACGCAGACATGGGCCTCGGTGCCGCACAGGATCACCTGCTCGCAGCCGGCGACCGCGGTCTGGTCGAGGCAGCCATCGGCCTGGGCGGAGAAGAACTGCTTGCCGACGTAGTGCGCACCGGCGGTCGCCGCGCGCACCGCCTCGACCGTGCCGCCGATCTTCTCGGGGAAGTGCTCGGTGACCACCACCGGCACGCCGATGCGCTCGGCGACGCGCGCAAGCCACACGCAGGCCTCGACCACCGCGGCGTTGTCGTGGATGAAGGGGGCGAGCTTCGCCTGCACGTCGATCACCAGCAGCACCGACTTCTTCGGGTTCATCAGCATGTCTTCGATCCTCCTCAGCCCTGCAGCTCGGCGCGGTCGCGGAAGTGCGCCAGCGCCTCGGGGTTGGCCAGCGCCTCCTGGTTCTTCACCGGGCGCCCGTGCACCACGTTGCGCACCGCCAGTTCGACGATCTTGCCGCTCTTGGTGCGCGGGATGTCGGCCACCTGCAGCACCTTGGCCGGCACGTGACGCGGCGTAGTGTTGTCGCGGATGGTCTGGCGGATGCGCCTGGTCAGGTCGTCATCGAGCGCGAGCCCCTCGCGCAGCTTCACGAACAGCACCACGCGCACGTCGTTGGGGTTCTGCGGCGGCCAGTCCTGGCCGATCACGAGCGACTCGACCACCTCGTGCAGCTTCTCGACCTGGCGGTAGATCTCGGCGGTGCCGATGCGCACCCCGCCCGGGTTCAGCGTGGCGTCCGACCTGCCGTAGATGACCAGGCCGCCGTGCGCGGTGATCTCGCAGAAGTCGCCGTGGCACCAGACATTGGGAAAGCGATCGAAGTAGGCGGCATGGTACTTGGCGCCGTCGGCGTCGTTCCAGAAGCCGATCGGCATCACCGGGAAGGGCTTCGCGCACACCAGCTCGCCCTTCTCGCCGCGCACCGGGCGGCCGTCGTCGTCCCACACGTCCACCGCCATGCCGAGGCCGCGGCACTGGATCTCGCCGCGCCACACCGGCAGCACCGGGGAGCCGAGCACGAAGCAGGAGATGATGTCGGTGCCACCCGAGATGGAGGAGAGCTGCAGGTCGGGCTTGATGTCGCGATAGACGTAGTCGAAGCCCTCGGGCACCAGCGGGCTGCCGGTGCTCATCATCGCGCGCACCGTGTCGAGCTTGTGGGTCTCCCGCGGCTTGAGCCCGAACTTGGCGGCGGCGTCGAGGAACTTGGCCGAGGTGCCGAAGTGCGTCATCGCTTCGGCGTCGGCGTAGTCGAAGAGGATGCGGTTGTCGCCGGCGAAGGGCGAGCCGTCGTAGAGCAGCAGCGTGGCCTCGGCGGCGAGCGCGGAGACCAGCCAGTTCCACATCATCCAGCCGCAGGTGGTGAAGTAGAACACGCGGTCTCCCGGCTTCACGTCGCCGTGCAGCTTGTGTTCCTTCAGGTGCTGCAGCAGCGCGCCGCCGGCGCAGTGCACGATGCACTTGGGCACGCCGGTGGTGCCCGAGGAGTACATGATGTAGAGCGGGTGGTCGAAGGGCAGCTGCGCGAACTCGATGTCGTCGACGAAGTGGAAGGGCGCGACGAAGTCGGCGAGCATGCGCGCGTGCGGCACGTGCAAGAGGTCGTGCTCGCGATGCACGTAGGGCACGACCACGACGCGCTTGACCGAGGGCAGCTGGGCGACGATCTCGCCGAGCTTGCCGAGCACATCCACCGTCTTGCCGCCGTAGTAGTAGCCGTCGCAGGCCACCAGCACCTTGGGTTCGGTCTGGCCGAAGCGGTCGAGCACGCCCTGCACGCCGAAGTCGGGCGAGGCCGAGGTGAAGATGGCGCCGAGGCTGGCGGCGGCCAGCATGGCGACGACGGTCTCGGGCAGGTTGGGCATGTAGGCGGCGACGCGGTCGCCGGCCACCACGCCCTGCTCCTTGAGCGCCTCGGCGAAGTGGGCCACGGCGCGGTACAGCTCGCCGTGGCTCATGCGGTTCATCACCCGGTCCTCGCCCCAGAACACGATCGCGTCATGCGCGTCGCGCGAACGCAGCAGGTTCTGCGCGAAGTTCAGGCGGGCGTCGGGGAACCAGCGCGCGCCGGGCATCTTGTGGCCATCGACGAGCACGCGCTCGCCGCGCGTGCCGATCACGCCGCCACCGACGCCGTCGCCCTCCCAAACGCTCGTCCAGAACGGCTCGGGGTGCTCCACCGACCAGGCGTGCAGCGCCTCGTAATCGGGCAGCGAGACCTTCCAGCGCTGCTCGGCCGCGAGCCGGAAGGCAGTCACGTTGGCGGCAGCGATGCGCTCGGGGGACGGGGTCCACAGGGGTTTCTGCTCAGTCGGATACATCGGGTCTCCTCTCCATCCTCTTGTGTCGATGATTGGGGGTCAAAACTCTGGGGGTCGAAACTGGGCGGCCACGCTTCGCGGACGGAGCGGGTGACCGCACTGCGCGGCCGGGCACTCGGCGGCCGGCGCCAATTCAGGCCACGGGCGGGTCGAACAGCGCGCGCACGACATCCGGAATCGGCGCCGACTTGCCGGTGCGCATGTCCATCCACACCGTCTTGGCCGCACCTTCGGCGTACAGGCGCTCGTCGCCATCGACGAAGAGCTCGTACCAGGTCATCACGCTGCTCCGCCCCGGATCGCCTGCATACATCTTGATGACGACGGTCGCAGGATAATTCACCGGCGCGAGGAAGGTGCAGCTGGCATTGATGATCACCGGCCCCACCGGCTCCTCGACGCTGACGCGGGAACCCATCCGTTCGAGCCACTCGACGCGGGTCTGCTCGAAATAGCGGAAATAGACCGTGTTGTTGACATGCCCGTAGGCGTCCATGTCCCCCCAGCGCACCGGCATGCGGGTGGTGTAGATCAGCTTCGCGTTCGGACTCATCCGACGATCTCCTCTTGTATATGGGGCGGGCTAATGTAACATACGCACCCGTATGTTTGTTCGCCCCGCCGCCGGTGGGCGCGCGCATGCGCGCGCCCACCGGCGGCGGGGATTCGCACGAAGGGTTAAACTGCGCGGATGGCGCGTCTCGCTACGCGACCCACTGAAAGAAGATACGAGGAGAACGGTATGGAACGCGAATCGATGGAATTCGACGTGCTGGTCGTCGGCGGCGGCCCTGCGGGCCTGGCCGCGGCGATCCGCCTGAAGCAGCTCGCCGAAGCCAAGGGCAGCGAGCTGTCGGTGTGCCTGATCGAGAAGGGCGCGGAGATCGGCGCCCACATCCTGTCGGGGGCGGTCATCGATCCGCGCTCGCTGAACGAGCTGATCCCCGACTGGAAGGACAAGGGCGCCCCGCTCACCACCGCGGTCACCGAGGACCAGGTGCTGTTCCTTTCCGAGACCGGCGTGCGCCGCGTTCCGCCCGCACTCACCCCGGACTGCTTCGAGAACCACGGCAACTACATCGTGCGCCTGGGCAACCTCGTCAAGTGGCTGGGCGAGCAGGCCGAGGCCGCCGGCATCGAGGTCTACCCCGGCTTCGCCGCGGCCGAGATCCTCTACGACGAATCCGGCGCGGTGAAGGGCGTCGCCACCGGCGACATGGGCCTCAACCGTGACGGCACCCCCGGCCCGCACCACCAGCCGGGCATGGAGCTGCACGCCAAGTACACCCTGTTCGCCGAGGGCTGTCGCGGCCACCTCGGCAAGCAGCTGGAGGCGAAGTACAAGCTGCGCGAGGGCGTCGACCCGCAGACCTACGGCATCGGCATCAAGGAGCTGTGGGAAGTGAAGCCCGAGCAGCACCGCCCGGGCCTCGTGGTGCACACCGCCGGCTGGCCGATGGACAACCGCACCTATGGCGGCGGCTTCATCTACCACCTCGAGGACAACCTGGTCGCGCTCGGCTTCGTGGTCGGCCTCAACTACGAGAACCCGCACCTGTCCCCCTTCGACGAGATGCAGCGCTGGAAGACCCACGCCGAGGTACGCAAGCACATCGAAGGCGGCAAGCGCCTGGCCTACGGCGCGCGCGCCATCGCCACCGGCAACATCCAGAGCCTGCCGCGGCTGATCTTCCCGGGCGGCGGCCTGATCGGCGACGACGCCGGCTTCCTCAACGCCGCCCGCATCAAGGGCACGCACACCGCGATCAAGTCGGGCATGCTCGCCGCCGAAGCGGCCTTCGACGCGCTCGCCGCGAATCGCCAGCGCGACGCGCTCACCGCCTACCCGGCCGCCTTCCGCGACTCCTGGCTGTACGCCGAACTGCACAAATACCGCAACTTCAAGCCGCTGATGAAGAAGGGCCTGTGGATGGGCTCCTTCCTCTTCGGCATGGACCAGATGCTGTTCCGCGGCAAGGCCCCCTGGACGCTGCACAACTCGTCGGACCACGACAAGCTCAAACCGGCTTCCGAGTGCCCGAAGATCGACTATCCGAAGCCCGACGGCGTGCTCACCTTCGACCGCCTGTCCTCGGTCTTCCTCTCGAACACCAACCACGAGGAAGAGCAGCCCTGCCACCTGCAGCTGAAGGATCCGTCGGTGGCGATCGCGGTGAACCTGGCCAAGTACGACGCTCCCGAGCAGCGCTATTGCCCCGCCGGCGTGTACGAGATCGTCCGCGAAGAATCCGGGCCGCGCCTGCAGATCAACGCGCAGAACTGTATCCACTGCAAGACCTGCGACATCAAGGACCCGACGCAGAACATCAACTGGGTCGTGCCGCAGGGTGGCGAAGGGCCGATCTACCAAGGGATGTGATCCCGTCGCACCGCCCGCATCACCTCGCGCACGAAGCACGTCTTCGCCTTCGCGTAGGCGATGCGGTCGTCGGGATATTGGTCCGCAATGCGCTGCTTGAGTGCGCCATACGCTCGCGCGACTTCGGAATGCGCGCGCAGGTAGTCGCGGAACCGCAGGCGCCCCCACTCCGACGAGCCCGCCTCGACAAAATGGATGTGATGCGTGCGCCGGCCCGCAGCATCGCGGCGGATGAACCACGCGTACTCCATGCCGGGCAGCCCGTGCCCGGGGGCGCGCCAGAAGAACTCGTAGCCCAGCGCCCGCAGCAGCGGTGCGATGCGCTCCGCTACGTCCTCCATCGAGCGTACCTCGACCAGCATGTCGATGATCGGCTTGGCCGCCAGGCCGGGCACCGCGGTGCTGCCGAAGTGCTCGATGCGCCCGATCAGCTCCGCCGGCAGGGCCGCACGCAGCCGCGCCACCTCCTCGGCGAAGAGCCCCGGCCAGGCCGGATCGTAGGGCACGATCTCGACGCGCTCCCGGAGCGCGCGTTCGATGTGGCGGGGCTTGGGGTTCATGCTCGAAATCGTGACCTCGAGGCTTCGCAGCGTGCCAACGGGGGCAGACGGCCGCGCGATCGGGACCGCCGCACGGACGACGAGGCTCCGCCCGTGCTCAAGCCCTCGATCTGCTCGGCAATGGTATCCGACCGGCGCGCCCGCCTCGGCTGCACGACTGCGCTGAATGATGCGCCGATCGACATGATGACGATCTCCTTGGATTCCGACGTTTCCGCGCTGCTCCGGCAGGTTCGCGTGGCGCGGGGGACGCCGCACATTCCACGTCCCTGACCACCGCAGCCTCGTGCGATGGATAGCCCTTGCAGCTCGATAGAACTTCAGGCGGGCAGGATAAGGTTTTTTGGTGTGGCCAAGCAGACCATCAAGAACCCGCCCTCGGCAGCGCACGATGGCGACCTGATCTGCTTCGAGCGCCACGCGGTGCCGGGCGCGGATGCACGCATGCTCACGCCGGGACGCGGCCTCGCTTCACGGTGCATCGGCGGTGGCCCGGGCATCGCCCTGGCTATCGAAAGCCAGGTCGGATCCGGCATACTCGCCGAGGGAACGAACATCGGCAATCGACGCGAATGCGATCGCCCATGAGTTCGCCCGGGCCAGGCGGGCATGTCCGAGACGAATACGCACGCCGGCACCAACGAAAACCGAACAGGGAGAACCCGATGCACCCGACCATGGCTTGCGGAGCCACGCTTCGTGAAATCCGCTTCGCACCCACCCCGGGGAGCCCGCGCGCAGCGACGGCGCAAGACTTCCCCGGGCATGCCCGCACCAGCCACACGGCCGCGCCCCGCTTCCACAATCAAACCTGCGCGGAGTCGGGATCATGACCTTGCTGATCGGAGTTCCGAAGGAAACCTTCGCCGGTGAAAAGCGCGTCGCGACCGTTCCCGAGGTCGTGGCGAAACTCATCAAGCTGGGCTTCTCCGTCGCGGTCGAGAGCGGCGCCGGCGCGGCGGCCAACTTCTCCGACGACGACTACCGCGCTGCCGGCGCGGCGGTGTCGCCCGACGCGGCGGACCTGCTGGGCCGTGCCGACATCGTCTTCAAGGTGCGCCCGCCCACGCTGGATGAGGTCGGCATGCTGCGCGAGGGCGCGACGCTGATCGGCTTCGTCTGGCCGGCGCAGCACCCCGAACTGATGGCGGCCTTGCAGGCGCGCAAGACCACCGTGCTCGCGATCGACTGCCTGCCGCGGCAGCTGAGCCGCGCGCAGAAGATGGACGCGCTGTCTTCCATGGCCGGCATCAGCGGCTACCGCGCGGTGGTCGAGGCGGCGAACGCCTTCGGGCGCTTCTTCAACGGCCAGATCACCGCCGCGGGCAAGATCCCGCCGGCCAAGGTCTTCATCGCCGGCGCCGGCGTCGCCGGCCTGGCGGCGATCGGCACCGCGGCCAACCTGGGCGCGGTCGTGCGCGCCAACGACACCCGCGCCGAGGTCGCCGACCAGGTGGTGTCGCTCGGCGGCGAGTTCGTCAAGGTCGATTACGACGAAGAGGGCTCGGGTGGCGGCGGTTACGCGAAGGTGATGAGCGAGGGCTTCCAGGCCGCGCAGCGCCAGATGTACGCGCGCGAGGCGAAGGACGCCGACATCGTGATCACCACCGCGCTGATCCCGGGCAAACCCGCACCCAAGCTGATCACCGCCGAGATGGTGCAGAGCATGAAGCCGGGCAGCGTGATCGTCGACCTCGCCGCCGAGCAGGGCGGCAACTGCGAGCTCACCGTGCCCGGCGAGGCGGTGGTACGCCATGGAGTCACGATCATCGGCTACACCGACCTCGTGAGCCGGCTGGCCAGGCAATCCTCGACCCTGTATTCGAACAACCTCCTCCGCCTCACCGAAGACCTGTGCAAGACAAAGGATGGCAACATCGCCGTCAACTTCGAGGACGACGCGATCCGTGGCCTCACCGTGATCAAGCAGGGTGAGCTCACCTGGCCCGCACCACCTCCCAAGCTGCCGGCCGCATCGGCCAAACCCAAGGCTTCGAGCGCACCGATCACCGCACCCAAGGGCCATGGCCACGGGGCCGGCGCGCCGATGCCGGTCAAGTCGCTGGCGATCGTGTTCGGTGTCGGCGCGCTGCTGTTCCTGCTCGTCGGCCTGTACGCCCCGGCCAGCTTCCTCACGCACTTCACCGTGTTCGTGCTGGCCTGCTTCGTGGGCTACATGGTGGTCTGGAACGTCACACCCTCGCTGCACACGCCGCTGATGAGCGTCACCAACGCCATCTCGTCGATCATCGCGATCGGCGCGCTCGTGCAGATCGCCCCACCGCTGGCCGAAGGCGCCAGCGATCGACCGGGGGGGCTGATCGGCGTGCTCGCCTTCGTCGCCATCACCCTCACGGCCGTCAACATGTTCGGCGGCTTCGCGGTGACGCGTCGCATGCTGGCGATGTTCCGCAAATAAGGAGAAGACAATGACCTCAAGTCTGGCCACTGTCTCTTACATCGGCGCCACCATCCTCTTCATCCTCAGCCTGGGCGGACTCGCCCATCCCGAGACCGCGCGCCGCGGCAACCTGTTCGGCATCGCGGGCATGAGCATCGCGGTGCTGGCCACCGTGTTCGGCCCGCAAGTCGGCATGGGCGGCATTCCATGGATCGTCATCGCCCTCGTCATCGGCGCCGCCGTCGGCCTCTACGCCGCGAAGAAGGTGCAGATGACGCAGATGCCCGAGCTCGTCGCCCTCATGCACAGCCTGGTGGGTCTGGCGGCCTGCCTGGTGGGCTTCGCGAGCTACGTGGACACCTCCCTGGTGTTCCCCACCGCTGCCGAGAAGACCATCCACGAGGTGGAGATCTACGTCGGCATCCTGATCGGCGCAGTCACCTTCTCCGGCTCGCTGGTCGCCTTCGCCAAGCTCTCCGGCAAGATCGGCGGCAAGCCGCTGCTGCTGCCCGCGCGCCACTGGCTCAACCTCGCCGGGCTGATCCTGGTGATCCTGCTCGGGCGCTGGTTCCTCAACACACACTCGATCTGGGCCGGCATGGCCTTGCTGCTGGTGATGACGTTGATCGCGCTGGCCTTCGGCGTGCACATGGTGATGGCGATCGGTGGCGCCGACATGCCGGTCGTGGTCTCGATGCTCAACAGCTATTCGGGTTGGGCGGCGGCGGCGACGGGCTTCATGCTGGGCAACGATCTGCTGATCGTCGTCGGCGCGCTGGTGGGCTCCTCGGGGGCGATCCTGTCCTACATCATGTGCCGCGCGATGAACCGCAACTTCGTCAGCGTCATCGCGGGCGGCTTCGGCTCCGGCAGCGGCGCGCCCGCGGCGACGGCCGACGGATCGGAGCCGGCCGGCGAGGTCACGTCGATCAGCGCGGTGGATACCGCCGACCTGCTGCGCGACGCGAAGAACATCGTCATCGTGCCGGGCTACGGCATGGCGGTCGCACAGGCACAGCACGTCGTCTGCGAGATCGTCAACGTGCTGCGCGGACAGGGCGTCGCCGTGCGCTTCGCCATCCACCCGGTGGCAGGCCGCATGCCCGGCCACATGAACGTCCTGCTGGCCGAGGCCAAGGTTCCCTACGACATCGTGCTCGAGATGGACGAGATCAACGCGGACTTCCCCGAAACAGATGTGGCGATCGTGATCGGTGCCAACGACATCGTGAACCCGGCCGCGCAGGAAGACCCGGGCAGCCCGATCGCCGGCATGCCGGTGCTCGAGGTGTGGAAGGCACGGACCTCGATCGTCATGAAGCGCAGCATGGCTTCCGGCTACGCCGGGGTCGACAACCCGCTGTTCTACAAGGAAAACAACCGCATGCTGTTCGGCGACGCCCGCAAGATGCTCGACGAGGTGTTGGGCGCGCTGAGCGCTTGAAGCAGCACGGGCGGATCCGCGTGCCGGGGTTTCGCGTGGCGGCGGCACTGCGGTGAAACCCGCCCGACCTGAGCCGCGGTGGCTGCAATCGGGACGTGGATCCTGCCCGGACAATCGTACGGCCAACCTGGAGAGTCAGATCCGGGCGTGCTGCAGTGCAGATTTCGTGTCGCGCTCGTGTCGCGCTAAAGCGGATCAGCGCGACACCGGGACGCAGCATCAAGGGGGCAATCAAACGCAAACCCTTGATTCGATAACAAAAAAGCCACTCAGTGAGTGGCTTTTTTGCGGGATTTCTGGTCGGGGAAAGAGGATTCGAACCTCCGGCCCCTGCGTCCCGAACGCAGTGCTCTACCAGGCTGAGCTATTCCCCGACACTTTTTTGCTGCTTTTTGCTGCCCTGCGAAGCCAGAAACTATATCAGTGTTTTCGCCGAACTGCAAAGTCCGATAATTGTAGCAGCGCTTCCTTGAAAATGGAAGGGGGAAGCACCGAAATCGCGTCGATTGCGAGCTTCGCCTCCGCTTCCGCGTAGCGGCGCGTCTCTTCGAGCGCGCCGGTCGACTGGATCGCCGCGAGCACGGCCGCGAAATCGCCGCGGCCGCCGCCTTCGATCGCGTGACGCACCAGCGCGCCCTGCTCCGCCGTGCCATGCTGCATCACGTGGATCAGCGGCAGCGTCGGCTTGCCTTCGGCGAGGTCGTCCCCAAGGTGCTTGCCGGTGTCGGCCTCGTCGGCGGAGTAGTCGAGCACGTCGTCGATGAGCTGGAAGGCGGTGCCAAGGTGCATGCCAAAGGCGGCCAGGCGCTGCTCGAGCGTGTCGTCCGCACCGGCCACGATGCCGCCCAGGCGCGCCGCGGCCTCGAAGAGCTTGGCGGTCTTGTAGCGGATCACGCGCAGGTAGTCTTCGATGACGACGTCGGCGTTGTGGCAGTTGAGCAGCTGCAGCACCTCGCCCTCGGCGATGATGTTGGTGGCGTCGGCGAGCACGCGCATCACGCGCATCTCGTCGACCCCGACCATCATCTGGAAGGCACGCGAATAGAGGAAGTCGCCCACCAGCACGGCAGAGGCGTTGCCGAAGGCGGCGTTGGCGGTACGCTTGCCGCGGCGCAGGTCGGACTCGTCGACGACGTCGTCGTGCAGCAGGCTGGCGGTGTGGATGAACTCGACGACCGCGGCGAGCTCGTGGTGATGCACGCCGCGATAGTCGAGCGCGCCCGCCGCGTAGAGCACCAGCGCGGGGCGCAGCCGCTTGCCGCCGCTGCCGACGATGTATTCCGCGATGCGGCGGATCAGGGCCACGTCCGAGTGCAGTCGGTTGCGGATGACCGTATCCACCGCTTGCATGTCGGCGGCGATCGGCGCGAAGAGCTGCTGGACGGACAAGGCGTTCTGGCTCGCGGAAAATCGTAGATGTTAGGCGGCGCCCGCGCGCGGCGTCAAGCCGCAACCCCGGGCGCCGCAGGTGAGCGGTAGCGAGCTCAGTTGCCGTTGCGGGCGCGCGTCACCGCGTTGTCGAGCGCTTCCTTCGCGGCCTTCTCGTCGGCCCATACGCCGGCGAGTTCCTCATCGAGGATGCGGCGCACCTTCTGGCGCTCGACCACGGGCTGCGCCGACGACTGCGGCGTGGCGGGCTTGCCGCCGAGCTGGTCGACCGCGACCTGGATGTTCTCGAGGTCGTTGCCGAGCAGCTCGCTGCGCGAGGCCAGCAGGCCGGCGCGGTTGAGCGGCAGGTAGCCGGTCTCGCGCTGCCACGCGACCTGGTTGTCGGGCTGCAGCCAGAAACTCACGAAGCGCGCCACGGCCTTGTATTCGGCCGGTTTCTTGCCTGCCGAGGCCCACAGTGCGGGACCGTCGGCGATGGTGTTCTGCGGCGCACCGGGGAAGTCGTCGTAGTAGGGCAGCTTGGATACCGCCACATCGACCTTGCCGGCACGGCGGAAGTCGGTCCAGCTCGCCGAGGGCGCGGCGATCACCGCGCACTCGCCGCGCGCGAAGCGCTGCTCGGCCTCGGCCTGCTGGTCGAACACGTGCAGGTAGCGCGCACGCGTCCAGCTCGCCATCATCGCCACATGCTTGACCTGAAACATGCCGTTGAAGCTCGGTACGGTGGTCTTGCCGCTCTGCGCGGCCACCGGCTCGTTATGCCAGGCCGAGAGGTTCTCCACCATCACGCGGCCGGGCTCGGCCACGGTATAGGGGCAGGTGTGACCGGTATCGGCGAGGCGCCCGAGGGTTTCCTGCAGATCGAACCAGGTGTTGATCCGGGTGGTCTCCGGGTTGAGGCCGGCCTGGCGCAGCGCGTCGCGGTTGAGGAACAGCACCGGGGTCGACAGGCCGACCGGCAGCGCCAGCAGCTGTCCCTTGGCATCGACCGGGGTGCGCGTCATCATCGCGGGCGGACGCAGGGTCTGCAGCGGCACGCCACTTTCCTTCATGAGCTGGAAGAGCGGCTTGAAGCGCGGCTTGCCGGCGACGAACTCCTCCTCGTCGTCGCCCTCGAGGATCATCAGGTGGGGCGCGCCCGAGCGCCAGTCCGCCGCGGACATCACGACCTGCACGTCCTTGGACTGCGCGTTGAAGCGCTCGACCAAATCCTTCAGCGCCCCCGCCTTGGCATCGGGCAGGCGATGGAAGAGCTGGACCTGCTGCTGGGCGCTGGCCTGGACCACCGAGCCGGGCGCGAAGAAGAGACCGCCGGCAGCGACCGCTGCGGCCAAGGCCTTGAAACGCATCTTGTTCATCGATTCGACACACAGAAAGGAGCCGGGCAGGACGGCCCGGAAGCGGGCGCGATTATAGATCCGCGCGCACTCGAATAGTGGGCCTCGAGGGCGAGCGTGCCGCGCGCGCGACACTCCTCTCAAGATGGGGTGGCCGCGGCCGATAACCCCACCAGAAGAATGCCCCCGGATCGCCATGCCCCGCCCGACCCCATCCCCGACGCTGCGCCGACTCGTCCTCCTCGCCCTGCTGCCCTTCGCAGCCGGCTGCGACCAACTCGCCGAGGTGCTCGAGCTGCCCAATCCATCGAAGGTCGAGGCCGAGGGCCGTGCGGTCGGGAGCGCCTGCCGCCACTCCGGGCGCTCGCTGGAGGACTGCTACGCGCTCAATCCGGCGGCCTCGAAGGCGGCGGTGTTCGCCGGCTGGCGTGACATGAACGACTACATGATGGAGCACAAGCTCGAGATCGTGCCCTCGCAGCTCGTCCAGGGCGCGCCAAAGGCAGCGCCTCCCCGGTCCACGGCGCAGGCGGCGCCGGCACAGCCCGCAGCGCACTGACCGCCGTACCCGCACCGACGCTCAGGGCGCCGGGTTGCCGTGCAGCTGATGAACCCGCTCGATCTCGGCGAGCGCATCCTCGTCGAGACGCCGATGCCAGGCGTCGAGGTTCTCGGCGAGTTGCGCCACCGTGGTCGCGCCCACGATGGTGCTGCCCACGAACCAGCGCGAATACACGAAGGCGAGCGCCAGCGCGGTGAGGCTCATCCCGCGCCGCCGCGCGATCTCCGCGTAGCGCTCCACCGCCGCACGCACACCGGGCTTGGCGTAGCGCACACCGAAATTCTCGAACTCGGTGAGGCGCCCGCGCGCAGCCGGGTCGGCGAGATACTTGCCCGACAGGTGGCCGAAGGCGAGCGGCGAATACGCCAGCAGCGCCACGTCCTCGCGCAGCGTGATCTCGCTCATGCCGTACTCGTACACCCGGTTGAGCAGGTTGTAGGCGTTCTGCACCGACACCACGCGTGGCAGGCCGCTCTCCTGCGCCATGCGCACGAACTCCATCAGCCCCCAGGGCTGCTCGTTCGACAGGCCGACGTGGCGGATCTTGCCCTCGTCCACCAGTTCGGCGAGCGCCTCGAGCTGGGCGCGGATCGGCGTGGATTCGCGCTCGCGCGCCGGATCGAAGGGCAGCTGGCCGAACAGCGGCTGGTTGCGCGCCGGCCAGTGCAGCTGATACAGGTCGATGTAGTCGGTGCGCAGCCGGCGCAGGCTGCCCTCGACCGCGGTGCGGATGTTGGCGCGGTCGAGCGCGAGCGGACCGCCGCGGATCCACTCCAGGCTGCGCGCCGGCCCCGCCACCTTGGTCGCGATCACCAGCTTCTCGCGCACCTGGCGCGCCAGCCAGTTGCCGACGATGCGTTCGGTCTCGCCGCTGGTCTCGGCACGCGCCGGGACCGGATACATCTCGGCGGTGTCGATGAAGTCGATCCCGCGCTCCACGGCGAGGTCGAGCTGGCTGTGCGCCTCGGCCTCGCTGTTCTGCTGGCCAAAGGTCATGGTGCCCAGGCACACCGCCGACACCTGCGGCCCCGCTCCGCCCAGCCGGCGGTATTCCATTTCACGTACTGCCATCCCGTATCCCCTTTTCCGACAACCGAATCGTGACCCGCCGCGCTCCCGCGGGCTGCTCCGGAGGCGCGAGGGTGTGCCTTGGGAGCGACGCGAATCGCAACTGCGGCGCGCGGAACCCGCGCAGGCGCGGCGGCCGGCCCGATCTCAACCTGCGTCGTAGCGCCGGCATGCTCGCCAGCGCGGCGCTCGCGGCTTATCATCCGCTGCCTTGCGCCGATTCCGGTTGCCGCCCCTGCGGCCCGGCACGGACCCATCATACTGCAGCCCCTGCGCGCACCGACCCCATGAACCAGCACACCCCCGCCGCCGCGCTCGCCTGCGCCGGCCTCCTCGGCTATTGCCGCGCCGGCTTCGAGAAGGAACTCGCCGCCGAACTCGACGACATCGCCGCCGAAGCCGGCCTGATCGGCTACGTGCGCGCCGAGCCCGACTCGGGCTACGTGATCTACGAGACCTTCGAGCCCACCCCGCTCGGCAGCTTCGGCGAATCCACCGACTGGCGCCGCCCGGTGTTCGCGCGCCAGCTCCTGCCGTGGTTCGCGCGCGTCGACGATCTGCCCGAGCGCGACCGCGCCACACCGATCGTCGAGGCGGTGAAGGCCAGCGGCCAGCGCTTCTCCGGGGTGATGCTGGAGACTCCGGACACCGACGAGGCCAAGCAGCGCTCGGGCTTCTGCAAGCGCTTCACCGAGCCGCTCGCCAAGGCGCTCGAGAAGGCCGGCTGCCTGCGCAGCAGCCGCGCCGGCCTGCCGGTCCTGCACGTGCTCTTCACCAGCGCCACCACCGCCTGGCTCGCCGCCGGCCAGCCCGGGCAGTGCTCGACCTGGCCGATGGGCATCCCGCGCCTGCGCATGCCCTCGAACGCGCCCAGCCGCTCCACCGCCAAGCTGTCCGAAGCCTTCATGATGCTGCTCGAGGAAGGCGAGCGCGACAGCATCCTGCGCGCCGGCCAGCGCGCGGTCGATCTCGGCGCCGCGCCGGGCGGGTGGACCTGGCAGCTCGTCAATCGCGGCCTGCGCGTCACCGCGATCGACAACGGCCCGCTGCGCGACAGCGTGATGGCGACCGAGATGGTCGAGCACCTCAAGGCCGACGGCTTCACCTGGCGCCCGCACCGGCCGGTGGACTGGATGGTGTGCGACATGGTCGAGCAGCCCTCGCGGATCGCCTCGCTGATGGCCGAATGGGTCGCCACCGGGCGCTGCCGCTACACGATCTTCAACCTCAAGCTGCCGATGAAGCGCCGCGTCGAGGCGGTCGAGCAGTGCCGCGAGCTGATCCGCAAGCGGCTCGCCAGCGTCGGCCCCTACGACCTGCGCATCAAGCACCTCTACCACGACCGCGAGGAGGTCACCGCCTTCCTCACGCTCAAGCGCTGAGCGGACCAGGCGCGGCGGACCGCCGCCGCGCGGTCGGCGGCGAAGCCCCTGTCCGGTAACGCTTTTTGTGCCGTGTATAATCCGGGTTTTCCGTCATCCGGCGGTCGACTGTCGACCGTCTCCAACCCGAAGGCACCCATGAGCTTTGCCGATCTCGGCCTCATTCCCGAACTGCTGCAGGCCGTCACCGACGCCGGCTACACCGAGCCCACGCCGATCCAGCGCCAGGCCATCCCCATCGTCATCGCCGGCAAGGACGTCATGGGCGGCGCCCAGACGGGCACCGGCAAGACCGCCGGCTTCACCCTGCCGCTGCTGCACCGCATCGCCCGCCACGCCAACACCAGCACCTCGCCCGCCCGTCACCAGACGCGCGCGCTGATCCTCGCGCCCACGCGCGAGCTCGCGATGCAGGTGTTCGAGTCGGTCAAGACCTACAGCAAGCACCTGCCGCTGCGCTCGGTGTGCGTCTATGGCGGCGTCGACATCCGCCCGCAGCAGGCCGAGCTGCGCCGCGGCATCGAGATCGTCATCGCCACGCCGGGCCGGCTGCTCGACCACCTCGAGCAGAAGTCGATCAACCTGTCGCAGGTCGAGGTGCTGGTGCTGGACGAAGCCGACCGCATGCTCGACATGGGCTTCATCCCCGACATCAAGCGCATCCTCGCCCTGCTGCCCAAGCAGCGCCAGAGCCTGCTGTTCTCGGCCACCTTCTCGGACGAGATCAAGCGCCTCGCCGACCAGATGCTGAAGGAACCGCAGCTGATCGAGGTCGCGCGCCGCAACATGGTCTCCGAGACCATCACCCACGTGGTGCACCCGGTGTCCTCGGGCATGAAGCGCAACCTGCTCGCCCACCTGCTGCGCCACAAGCCCGACACCCAGGCCCTGGTCTTCGTCGACACCAAGCTCATGTGCGGCCGCCTGGCGCACTACCTCGAGCGCAGCGGCATCTCGGCCGACGCCATCCACGGCGACAAGGGCCAGCAGCAGCGCACCGACACGCTCGAGGCCTTCAAGTCGGGCAAGCTGCGCGTGCTGGTCGCCACCGACGTGGCCGCGCGCGGCCTCGACATCGACGAGCTGCCCTTCGTGATCAACTTCGAGCTGCCGCACACCGCCGAGGACTACGTGCACCGCATCGGTCGCACCGGCCGCGCCGGCCACCACGGCTATGCGATCTCGCTGGTCAGCTCGGAAGAAAAGCACTGGCTGTCCGAGATCGAAAAGCTGATCAAGCTGCAGATTCCGCAGGAGAGGGTACCCGGCTTCGACCCCGATCCCGACTTCCACGAGGCCGGCAGCCGCGGCCATCGTGGCCGCAGGCCGGCGGCCGCGGCCGCCGACACCGAGGCGCAGGCTCCGGCGGCGCGCTCCGGCGGCCGCGAACGTGGCGTCGAGCGCAGCGCCGAGGCTCGTCGCGAGCCAGCGCGCGAGCGCGAAGGCCTGCGCGCCGGCCCCCGCCGCGGCCGCAGCAGCGTCGCCGCCGACGGCTTCGACTTCTCCAAGCCCTACGAGCCGCCCAATCCCCCCGTCGCGGTCGCCGAGCAGACTCAGCCCACCGTGGCCGCTGCCGGCAAGCCCGACCCGCTACGTCGCCACCAGCGTCCGATCGCGGTGCTGCTCGGCGGCCTCGGGCGCAAATAAGGGGCACCCCGGCCCCTTATTCGCCACACGGCGGCGCACAGGCATCGGCTATGCTGTGGTCTCACTCGCAGGCTCCCCCGCCCGGGGGCGCCCGCATCGAACTCCCCTGCGATCCTCTGCTGTCGTGAACCCTTCCGGACACCTGCCGGGCCTGCCGCCCTCCCCCGGCCCCTCCTCTGCCGAGCCCTTCGTCGCGGACCTTTCGGAGGGCGCCGAGACCGGCGTATACCTCGCCCTGCTCGAGCTGCTCGACGAGGGCCTGCTGATCACCGGCGACGAGGTCGTGCTCGACGCCAACAGCGCCGCCTGCCGCCTGCTCGGCCGCGACTACCGCGACGTGGCAGGGCGTCCGCTCGCCGACCTCTTCCCCGACGGCCAGGCCTTCCTGGCCGCGCGCGCGCGCCTGCTGATCGAGGGCGAACGCCGCGGCCGCCTCGACTTCGCTCTCCCGGATGGCGGCGTGCGCGCGCTCGAGTTCAACTGCGCGCCGCGGCTGCGCCCCGGCATCCACGCCATCATCCTGAGCGCGCCCGCAGTCGTGGCGGAGTACGAAACGGGCACCCCCGTCCTCGCAGCGCCACGCCCGACAGCAGGCGGTGCGCGCGCGTTCGACGACGCGCCGTCGATGTCGATGTACCTGACGAGCCACGACCCGCTCACCGGCCTGGCCAACCGCCGCATGCTCGAGGCGCGCTTCGGTGACTGCGCGGTGCGCGCGGCGGGCCGCCACGGCAGCATCGCGATCGTGCGCCTCGACCTCGACGGCTTCGCCGCGGTCAATCGCAGCCTGGGCGAGAGCGCCGGCGACGAGATCCTCCGGTGCATCGCCCGCCGCCTCGCCGCTACCGCCGGTTCCGCTGCCCTGGTGGCGCGCGAGCGCAGCGACAGCTTCATCGTGCTGCTGCCCGAGCCGGCGCATCCCGGCAACGCCGACCAGTTCGCCGAAACCCTGCTGCGCGCAGTGGCCGAGCCCCTCGAGCTCGGCGGCGGGCTGCAGCGCATCACCGCCAGCGCCGGCCTCGCCCTCTATCCGCAGGACGGGCGCAACCTCGACACCCTGCTGCGCAACGCCAAGAGCGCGCTCGAACAGGCGCGCCGGCTCGGCGGCAACCACTGCAGCGTCTTCCACACCCGGCTCGACGGCCCCGGCTTCGACAGCAGCCATCTCGAACGCGGCCTGCGCCACGCCTTGCAAGCCGACGAGCTGTGCCTGCACTTCCAGCCGCTGGTCGATGCGCGCTCCGGTCGCACGCGTGCGGGCGAGGCCTTGCTGCGCTGGCGCCACCCCGAGCTCGGCCTGCTGCCCTACCGCCAGTTCATGGGTGCGGTCGGCGACCCCCGCCTGCTCGCCGACGTCGGCGACTGGGTGCTGGCCACTGCCTGCGATCACGCTACCGACTGGCCGCCGACGCACGATGGCGAATGCCTGCGCCTGACGGTGAATGTCTCGGTCGAGCAGCTCATGCGCGGCGACTTCGCGGCGCGCGTCGCGACCGCCCTGCGCACCTCCGGGCTGAAGGCGGAGCGGCTCGAGCTCGACCTCGACGAAAAGGTGCTGGCACTCGACAGCCCGACGCTCGCCGCCACGCTGGAGCGCATCGCCGCCACCGGCGTGCGCCTGTCGATCGACGACTTCGGCCGCGGCCTGTCGTCCATCCCGCGCCTGCGCCGCTACCCGCTCGCCGCGCTCAAGCTCGACCCCGAGCTGGTACGCGGGGTCGGTCGCAGCGAGGACAGCGAGGCCATCGTCGAGGCGGTCGGCGCGCTCGCCGGCACGCTCGGGCTGGAAATCTACGCGCGCGGGGTCGAGCACCGCGGCCAGCAGGCCTTCCTGTGCGCGCTCGACTGCCACCTGCAGCAAGGGCCGCTGTTCGGGCGGCCGCTGGCGGCGCGGGAGTTCGCGGACCGCCTGCTCCGCGCTCAGTAATCCCGCAGGCTGGCGCAGGTCTCCGCGCGCCCGGTAATACGACCGAAGCGCTGCAGGCGCTCGCGCACGAAGTCGTCGGACACGCGCCGGTCGGCACAGTATTCGCGCAGCTGCATCGCCAGCGTGGTGTATTGCAGGCGGCGCACGCTGTCGGCGAGCGCCGGGAAACGATAGCCGTCGGTGCGCCGCCACTCGGGCGTCGGCGGATTCGCCGCAGCCGCAGCTGCAGGCGCAGCGGGAGCCTTCTGCGCAAGGGCCGGAGCGCTGGAAAGGCCGAGCGGGACGACAAGGAGGAAAGCGAAAAGGCAAACGCGCATCGGGCCGCAGGTACAGGAAGGTTCCCTGCCCTTACGGCCCGATGCGCCTCCGGCTTGAGCGGAACCCGCCGGCGCTGCAGCCGGCGGGCGGTTCGGCGTCATGCCTCCATCGACTTCACGTGCTGGATGACCTCGGCGATGGCTTCCTGCGCGCTGCCGTAGAGCATGCGGCAGTTGTCCTTGTAGAACAGCGCGTTCTCGATGCCCGAGTAACCGGCGCCCTTGCCACGCTTGACCACGATGACGTTCTGCGCCATGTCGGCGTTGAGGATGGGCATGCCGTAGATCGGGCTCGACTTGTCGGTGCGCGCGACCGGGTTCACCACGTCGTTGGCACCGATCACCAGGGCCACGTCGGCCTGGGCGAAGTCGTTGTTGATCTCGTCGAGATCGAAGATCTTGTCGTAGGGCACGCCGGCCTCGGCGAGCAGCACGTTCATGTGGCCGGGCATGCGGCCCGCGACCGGATGGATCGCGAACACCACCTCGACGCCGCCCTCCTCCAGCAGCTGCGCCATCTCCCACACCTTGTGCTGGGCGCCGGCCACCGCCATGCCGTAGCCCGGCACGATGATGACCTTCTGGCCGTAGCGCATCAGCGCCGCCGCATCCATCGACGACAGCTCGCGCATCGTGCCCTCGACGGCCTCGCCGCCTTCGGCCGCGGCACCGGTGATCGGAGCGAAGATGATGTTCCTGATCGGGCGGTTCATCGCCTTGGCCATGAGCTGGGTGAGCAGCATGCCCGAGGCGCCGACCACGATGCCGGCCACGATCAGCGCCGGGTTGCCGATCACGAAGCCCTTGAAGCCGACCGCGAGGCCGGTGAAGGCGTTCAGCAGCGAGATCACCACCGGCATGTCGGCACCGCCGATCGGCATCACCAGGATCACACCGAGCGCGAGCGCGAGCACGAAGAACAGGAAGATCTCGAAGCCGCCCGGGTGCGCCGAGTAGGCCACGGTGAGGCCGATGCCGATGGTGATGACCGAGAGCAGGAAGTTGATGTTGTTCTGCCCCGGCAGGCGGATCGCCTTGGTCATCAGCCCCTGCAGCTTGGCGAAGGCCACGCACGAACCCGAGAACGCCACCGCGCCGATCACCGCGCCGAGCGCGAGCAGCGTGGACGTGACCGCGTCGTGCGGCACCCCGCGCACCAGCTCGATCGCCGCGATGCCGGCCGCGGCGCCGCCGCCCATGCCGTTGTAGATCGCAACCATCTGCGGCATGTCGGTCATCTTGACCACCTTGCCGCTGTACCAGGCGACGCCGCCGCCGAGCACGATCGCCACCACCATCAGGCCGATGTTGTGCAGGTCGGGGATGAAGAAGGTGGCCAGGGTCGCGGCGATCATCGCGTAGCCGGCCCACACCACGCCCTTGCGCGCGGTGACCGGCGAGGCCATCGCCTTGAGGCCGAAGATGAACACGATGGCGGCGATGAAGTACGCCATGTTGACGAACCAGTTCGAGGTCATTGCTCACCCCCCTGCTTGCGGCCGCCGGCCTTGAACATGCCCAGCATGCGCTCGGTGACGATGTAGCCGCCGGCCGCGTTGGCCGCGCCGAGGAACACCGCGAAGAAGCCGATCAGCAGCTGCAGCGGGCTTTCCGGGTCGGCATGGCCGAGCGCCACCATGGATCCGATCAGCACGACGCCATGCACGAAATTGGAGCCCGACATCAGCGGGGTGTGCAGGATCACCGGCACGCGCGAGATCACCTCGTAACCGGTGAACGCGGCCAGCGCGAAGATGTACAACGCGGTAAAGCCATCCATTGCGAATTCCTCCTTACAGCCCGAGCGCCTGCTTGACGCCCGCGTGGCGAAGCTCGCCCGCATGCGCCAGGCAGCTGCCGGCCATGACCTCGTCCTCCCAGTCGAGCGCGAGCGCGCCGTCCTTGATGAAGGGCGAGATGAAGTTGAACAGGTTCTTGGCGACCATCTCCGAGGCATGCACCGGCATGCGGCTGGGGATGTTGGTGGGGCCGATCACGAGCACGTCGTTGATCCACACCTTCTCGCCGGCCACCGTGCCCTCGACGTTGCCGCCGGTCTCGGCTGCCATGTCGACCACGACCGCGCCCGGCTTCATGCGCGCGATCATGTCGGCGGTGATGATGCGCGGCGCCTTGCGGCCCGGGATCGCCGCGGTGGTGATGAGCGCGTCGCACTGCGCCACCGCCTTGGCGAGGCGCTCGGCCTGCTTGGCCTTCTCCTCTTCGGTGAGCTCGCGCGCATAGCCGCCGGCCCCCGCCGCCGACACGCCGGTGTCGACGAACTTGGCGCCGAGCGACTCGATCTGCTCGCGGGTCTCCGGACGCACGTCGTAGGCCTCGACCATGGCGCCGATGCGGCGCGCGGTGGCGATCGCCTGCAGGCCGGCGACGCCGGCACCGATGACCAGCACCTTCGCCGGGCGGATCGAGCCGGCGGCATAGGTGAGCATCGGGAAGAACTTGGGCGAGTGGTCGGCGGCGATCAGCGCACATTCGTAGCCGGCGACCGCGCCCTGGCTGGACAGGATGTCCATGCTCTGCGCGCGCGAGATGCGCGGCAGCAGCTCGAGCGCGAAGGCGGTGACCTGGCCATCGACCAGCTGCTGCACGCGCTCGGTGCTGTACCAGGGTTGCAGCATGCCGCACAGCACGCTGCCGGGCTTCATCGCGGCGAGGGTCTCGGCGGCGGGCGGCTGCACGCACAGCACCACATCGGCGGCGGCGACGACATCGGCCGCGCTATCGACCCAGGTGACGTCGGCAAAATCAGTGTCGCGGAAGTGCGCGCCCTTGGCGGCGTCCTTCTGCATCACCACGCTGGCGCCAAGACCCTGGTATTTCTTCACCACATCCGGGACGACGGACAGACGCCGCTCGCCGGGATGGGTTTCCTTGAGCACTCCGATGACCAGAGGCATGGATGTACTCCTCCATATTGAGAGGTTAGAGGGGTTCATGGAATGACGCGTCGGTCGCCTGCCTCTTGATTGTTGTCTCTCCCTGCCCCGACTTGCGGGCTCGCGAGACCGACACCCGTCGATATTAACTTCAATCAAGGCGGACGCACCATCTTCGTGCAGCGCAAGGCCGAAGCGCACGGCGGACCTGACAGAGCGCCTTCGGAGCCGCGACGATTTTCGTGGGAGCGGCGCACCTCGCGATGGCGCCTGGAATCCGCAGCGCGCTCGGCTCTGGAGCCCTGCCGCAACCTGCGCCCCACCTGCTGCGGCCGCGGACTCGCGGCGCCCCTGCGCGCGCAGGTTCAGCGCGATGCGGCGGGTCGGGCGGACGTGGCGGGAGCCTCGATCAACTTGACGATCGCCAGCGAGATGTTGTCGCCGCTGCCGCCGGCACGCTCGCGGCCGAGCGCGACCAGGCGCTCGGCGGCCGCGCGGGCGGGAAATTCCTGCAGCGTCGAGGCGAGTTCGAAGTCGGTGAAATGCGCCCACAGGCCATCCGAGCACAGCAGGAAGCAGTCGCCGGCGAGCGGGGACTCGTCGCGGCCGTAGTCGATGCGCGGCTCGCGGTCGCTGCCCAGGCAGGACAGCAGCACGTTGCGCTGCGGGTGGCGCAGCGCCGCGCGATCGTCCAGGCGCCCCTTGCGCACCAGCTCGGCGACGAGCGAATGGTCGCTGCTCACCGACATTGTGCGCGTGCCGCGGAAGTGGTACATGCGCGAATCGCCGCAGTGCGCCCAGTAGGCCTTGCCCTGCTGCATCATGAACACCACCGCGGTGCTGTGCGGGTCCTGCTCGCTGGTGAAGCGGGTCAGCTTGATGACGACGTGGGCCTCGTCGATGATGCTGCCGAGCAGGTGCTCGGGCGTCTCGTGCAGCGGCGCATAGGCCTCGAAATTCTGCCGCGCGCGCATCAGCACCTGCTCGGCCGCCATGGCGCCGCCGCTATGGCCGCCCATACCGTCGGCGAGCACCGCCATCATCATGCCCGGCCGCTTGGGGTGGCCGAACAGCGCGACGCGGTCCTGCTGCTCCTTGCGGTCGCCCAGGTGCATGGCGACACAGGTTTCGGCGGTGAAAGGCATGAGGGATGAGCAGGCCGGAATCGGGACGGATCACAGGATGATATCAACCCGGAGCGGGCAGCAGGCGAGCGCCTGCCGCCGGGGGGCGCGACCCGGTGTGAAATCCGTCACGCCCGGTGCGCTTCATCACGACGCCGGGCCGAGACGGGAATCGATCAGCTCGATCCAGTGCAGCACCGGCTTGTCGGTGCCCGCCTGCAGGTGGGTGATGCAGCCGATGTTGGCGGAGGCGATCCGTGCGGCGCCGCCCTCGAGCAGGGCGTCGAGCTTGTTCGCGCGCAGGCGGCCGGAGAGCTCGGGCTGCAGGATCGAGTAGGTGCCCGCCGAACCGCAGCAAAGGTGGGCGTCGCGCACCGGGGTGAGCTCGTAGCCCGCCGCCGTCAGCAGGGACTCGACCGTGCCGCGGATGCGCTGGCCGTGCTGCAGCGTGCACGGCGCGTGCCAGGCGAGCGGCTCGCGCGGCTGCGCGCGGGCGGCGAGCCGCGCACGCAGGGACTCGCCCTCGGCGAGGACGAGCTCCGCGATGTCGCGCGTCAGCTCGCTCACCCGCCGCGCGCGTTCCGCATAGACGGGATCGTGCTGCAGCAGATGGCCGTAGTCGCGCACCTGCACGCCGCAGCCGGAGGCGGTCATCACGATCGCCTCGATGCGCCCGGCCTCGATGTCGGGCCACCAGGCGTCGATGTTGCGGCGGGCGTCGGCGCGCGCGCCCTCGGCATCGTCGAGGTGGAAGCGCACCGCACCGCAGCAGCCGGCACCAGGCAGCTCGACCATCGAGATGCCAAGCGCGTCGAGCACGCGCGCCGCGGCGGCGTTGATCGAAGGCGCCATCGCGGGCTGCGCGCAACCGGCGAGCGCGATCACCCGGCGCGCATGGCGTGGCGCCGGCCAGGTGCCGGCCGGCCGCAGCGTGGGCACCTTGTCCTGCAGGGACTTCGGCAGCAGGCCGCGCACCGCCCGCCCGGCGCCCATCGCCAGGCCGAACAGCTTCGGCCGCGGCACGAACTCGCGCAGCGTGCGCCGCACCAGCGCCTCGCCGCCGTGGCGCGGCACGCGCTCGGCCACCACCGCGCGGCCGATGTCGAGCAGGCGGCTGTAATGCACACCCGAGGGACAGGTGGATTCGCAGGACCGGCAGGTGAGGCAGCGGTCGAGGTGCAGGCGGGTCTTCTCGGTGGGCGCGGCGCCCTCGAGCACCTGCTTGATCAGGTAGATGCGCCCGCGCGGGCCGTCGAGCTCGTCGCCGAGCAGCTGGTAGGTCGGGCAGGTGGCGGTGCAGAAGCCGCAATGCACGCACTTGCGCAGGATCTCCTCGGCCTCGCGGCCTTCGGGCGTGTCGCGGATGAAGTCGGCGAGCTGGGTCTGCATGGCTCAGAGCTCCGGGTAGAGGCGGCCGGGGTTGAAGATCCCCGCGGGGTCGAAGGCCTGCTTGAGCCGGCGATGCACCGCCGCGAGCGGCGCCGCCAGGGGCTGGAACACGCCGGCGGCGCGATCGCCACCGCGGAAGGCCGTGGCATGGCCGCCGAGCTCGACGGCGCGCGCACACACCGCCTGCGCGTCGATCGCGCCCGCGAGCCAGCGCTGCGCGCCGCCCCACTCGACGAGCTGGCGCCCGGGCAGGCCGAGCGCGGGCGCGGTCGAGGGCAGCGACAACCGCCACAGCACCTCGCCCTCCTCCAGCGCGAAGCCGGGAAGGGTCTGCTCGCGCGCCGCGGTCCACAGCGCCTGCGCCGTCGCGTCATCGAGCGCTTCGCCGCCGAGCCGCGCACAGGCCGCCTGCACCGCCGCCTCGGCGCCCGACAGGCGCAGGTGCAGCACGCCGTGCTGCCACAGCGTGGCCGACACCGGCAGCGGCTGGCCGCCCCATTCATTGACGCGCCGCAGCGCGCTCGCCTCGTCGAGCTCGAAACGCAGCGTGGCCTCGGCCACCGGCCGCGGCAGCACCTTGAGCGAGACCTCGAGCAGGATGCCGAGCGTGCCGAGGCTGCCCGCCACCAGGCGGGAGACGTCGTAGCCGGCGACGTTCTTCATGACCTGGCCGCCGAAGCGCAGCACCTCGCCACGGCCGTCGAGCAGCTTGACGCCGAGCATGAAGTCGCGCACCGCGCCGGCACTCGCCCGCCGCGGCCCCGACAGGCCGGCGGTCACGCAGCCGCCCACCGTGGCGCCGGGACCGAAATGCGGCGGCTCGAAGGCGAGGTACTGGCCCTTGTCCGCCAGCACCGCTTCGAGCTCGGCGAGCGGCGTGCCGGCACACACGGTCACGACGAGCTCGGTGGGTTCGTAGGCGACCACGCCGCGGTTGGCGCGCAGGTCGAAGCGCTCGCCCGCAAGCGGTCCGCCGTAGAAGTCCTTGCTGCCGCCCGCGCGCAGGCACAGCGGCGTGCGCGCCGCCACAGCCGCGCGCACGCGCTCGGCCCATTCCTTCTCGATCATCGTCATCGTGTCATCGTCCAATCATCATTCATATGCGGGGCCGCACACCCTGCCGGCCGGGCACTCCCGACGCGCGGGGCGCAGTCCGTCGGCGGCGATCGCGACTCGCGTCGCTCCTACGGAAACCCCGTGACCATCCGGGATTCACCGCCGCCCGGGACCGCCCGTAGGAGCGACGCAAGTCGCGATTCCCCCGTTCAGAACCGCGGAATCTCCGGATACGGCACATGCCCCTTGCTCACCTTCATGCGGCCGTATTCGGCGCAGCGGTTGAGCGTGGGGATCGCCTTGCCGGGGTTCAACAGCCCGGGCGGATCGAAGGCCGCCTTGACGCGGAAGAACTGGCGCACCTCGGCCGTGGTGAACTGCGAACACATCTGGTTGATCTTCTCCAGCCCGACGCCATGCTCGCCGGTGATGGTGCCGCCGAGCGCCACCGACAGCTCGAGGATCTCGGCGCCGAACTCTTCGGCGCGCTCGAGCTCGTCGGGCTGGTTGGCGTCGAAGAGGATCAGCGGATGCAGGTTGCCGTCGCCGGCATGGAACACGTTCATGCAGCGCAGGCCGTACTTGCCTTCCATGGCCTGGATGGCGGTGAGCATCTCGCCGAGGCGCTTGCGTGGAATCGTGCCGTCCATGCAGTAGTAGTCGGGCGAGATCCGCCCCGCCGCCGGGAAGGCGGCCTTGCGCCCGGCCCAGAACCTGAGCCGCTCGGCCTCGTCGCGCGACACGCGGATCTCGGTGGCGCCGCTGTCTTCCAGCACCGCGCTCACGCGGGCGATCTCCTCGGCCACCTCCTCCGGCGTGCCGTCGGCCTCGCACAGCAGGATCGCCTTGGCGTCGAGCGGATAGCCGGCGCGCACGAACTCCTCGACCGCCGCGGTCGCGGGCTGGTCCATCATCTCCAGGCCGGCGGGGATGATGCCGGCGGCGATGATCCTCGCCACCGCCTCGCCGGCGCGCACCACGTCGTCGAAGGCGGCGAGCACGCACTGCGCGAGCTGCGGCTTGGGCACGAGCTTGACGGTGACTTCGGTGACCACGATCAGCATGCCCTCCGAGCCGGTGACCAGCGCAAGCAGGTCGTAGCCCGGCGAATCGAGCGCACCCGAGCCGATCTCGACGACCTCGCCCGCAATGGTGACGCCGCGCACGCGCAGCAGGTTGTGCACCGTGAGGCCGTACTTGAGGCAATGCACGCCGCCGGCGTTCTCGGCCACGTTGCCGCCGATCGAGCAGGCGATCTGCGAGGACGGATCGGGCGCGTAATACAGCCCGTAGGGCGCGGCCGCCTCGGAGATCGCCAGGTTGCGCACGCCCGGCTGCACGACCGCGGTGCGTGCGAGCGGATCGAGCCTGACGATGCGGTTGAAGCGCGCCAGCGACAGCAGCACGCCGCGGGTGTGCGGCAGAGCGCCGCCCGACAGCCCGGTGCCCGCGCCACGCGCCACCACCGGCACGCCCATCTCATGGCAGATGCGCAGCACCGCCACCACCTGCGCCTCGGTGGTGGGCAGGGCCACGACCAGCGGCAGCGCGCGGTAGGCGGCGAGGCCGTCGCACTCGTAGGGGCGCAGGTCCTCGCTGTCGTACATCAGCGTCCCGGACGGCAGCACCTTGCTCAAGGCTGCGACCACGCGCGCCTTGTCCACCGCGGAAAAATCGCCCTCGGTCTCACCGAACGGCAGCGCTTCGTTCTCCAGCATCATCCTCGTCTCCTCGCCTGGCCATGCCGATCGAGCATCGACCGCCGCGCCGGCACATCGAAATCCGCGCGGGCGTATCGGGACCGCGGCAATCGCGACTTGCGTCGCTCCTACGAAAACAGAACCGCCGCGAAGCGCGATCCTCCGCCCCCGGAATCCACGCGGGCGTGTCGCGATCTTTGGCGCATCCGAATCCTCGACTCCCCGCGGGACCGGGCAGCTATCCGGAGTATAGAGGCTCGCGCACAGCGCCCGCTTGACGCCTCTTGCTCGCCGGCTTGAAGAAAATTCAACCCTGAAACGGCCCGGCGATGCTTCAGGGCAGCGCGGCCTGCAGCCAGTCCGCGAACGCGGCGCACTCCCAGCGCTCGAGCGCGCCGGGGCGCCAGCACAGGTAGTGCGCGTAGGGCGAGCGCAGCGGGCGCGAGGACAACGCCAGCAGGCGCCCGCTGTCGAACCACGCCGCCCCCAGGCGCTGGCGCACCAGGGCGACCCCGAAGCCGCTCGCCGCGGCATCGTAGGCCAGGCCGAGGTCGTTGAACTGTGCGCCGCGCGCCGGCTCGGGCAGAGCCAGGCCGCAGTGCGCGAACCAGTTCGACCAGGGCTCGAGCGGGCTGCGCACGAGCGCGGTGCCGGCGCACTCGGCGAGGCTCGCGAAACCGTCGAAGGGGCCGTGCTCGTCGAGGAAGGCCGGGCTGCAGGCGGGGACCGCCTCGTCGCTCAGCAGCAGGCGGTGCTCGAGGTCGGTGTAGCCCCCGGCGCCATAGCGGATCTCGAGCTCCGCCTCTTCCGCGACGACGTCGCGCAGCGGGATCGACACCTGCAGGGTGAGCTCGATGTCCGGCCAGTCGCGGCGGAAGAGCTCGAGCTTGGGCATGACGAACTGTCGGCAGAACGAGGGTGTCACCGCCACGCGCAAGCGCGCCGATGCACCCGGCGCGCGCTCGCCCGGCAATTCGCGCAGCGCCGCGAGCGCGACACCGACCTGCTGCAGGTAGGCCGCCCCCTCGGCGGTCGGGGTGAAGTCGCTGCGCGAGAAGAGCCGCACGCCCAGATGGGACTCGAGCTGGCGCAGGCGATGGCTGACCGCGCTGACGGTCACGCAGAGCTCCTCGGCCGCACGGCTCGCGCTGCGCAGGCGCGCGACCGCCTCGAAGGTGAGCAGGCACTGGATGGGCGGGATGCGGCGGAGCGCCATGGTCGCGGCTCGGGGCCCGTTCGGAAGGATGTCCCCGATTATGCCCCCGCAGCCCCGCTGCCTGCACTGCGACGCCCCCACCCACCTTCCCTCCCGCGCCGAGTTTCGGGTGCGCGCATCCTGCTGTGGCGCGAGAGCGTCATTCTCCCGGTCGCAGGACGAAGCGCCGGATCGGCCCGGCCACTTCATTCGTGCCGCAATTATTCTTCAGGCATTTATCGAATTAATTTTTCATAGTACATCGGCAACTCCGAGTTACTTTCCATGGCCATCGGAAAAGGCGCCGCAAAGGAATTGCCTTTCGCATATCCCTTCGCTTGGAACCCGTTCGGATCTCCACAAGTAGGCTGGATCCGGGTGTCGATTTTTTTACACAGGCTGCTGAAGAAGAAAAATCTAAAAATTAAAATATCTAAAAAACAGATACTTGCATTATTGGCACACGATTTGCTACGAGATCTCCATACACCTGTAGGAGGGAGTGCCATGAAAGCCAGAAACCTGGTCGTCGCAATGCTCGCCGCGCTCGGCGCATCGTCTGCGTCGGCAGCCTTGGTCAACCTCAACGGGCTCGGTTACGTCACGTACGGCGATGGCAACAGCTATTCGCTGGCGGTGGCCAATTATTTCGCCTGCGGCTCTGAATACGGCCCCGGCTGTCCTTACAACGTCAAGGGCTCCCCGGGTGCGAGTGAGACCGACCCGCGCATCTACATCGTCCAGGGGGCCGGCGGCCACGTCGACAACGAGAACGCGAACATCGACGACGCCTTCGACGCGGCGAACAATGAGCTGTTCTTCACGATGACCTCCGTCAACGAGCCGGGCAGCGACGGCAACAAGAACGCCACCTTCACCGGCGACAAGACCAACACCTGGGATGCGACGCTTGGCGCACTCGACCAGAGTTTCGACTTCTCGAAGAACCTGATGACGTTCTTCTTCGTGAACAACGAGCCCAACAGCAACGACGGCCTGACGCAGAACCTCGCCGTCTGGGCCCGCGTGACGCTGACCAACCTCGCCGGCACGACGGTCTACAAGACCTTCGACGTGACCAACGACCCGCGCACGAGCGAACAGCGCGACGGCGACGGCATCGGCGACCTGCCCGCCCCGGGTTACGGCCCCCCGCCGGTCGGAGGCGGTGTCCCGTATGGTGACGTCTCGCTCTATACCAGCGAGGGCAACGCCCCCGAGATCACCGACTTCGCCATGTCGGGCGGTCAGGTGTGCGTCGACAAGACCACCAGCACGCTGGTCGATTGCACCACCGCCAGCGCCGGCAGCTTCGATGCGATCAACCACAACCTCGGCGAGAACCAGGCCCCCTACGCGATCACCATTCCCGAACTCGACGATTACATCGGCGGCCTGATGGCGGCGAATGCCAATCTCGACGACTACGTGATGCGGATCGACCTGCGCTACGGCTGCGTCAGCCCGCCATTCACCATCGACACGCAGGGAAACGACTCCTGCGTCGGTTACGGCACCGCGGTGTCGCAGGACAACAACTTCGAACAGGTCTTCATCAGCACCCGCCTGGCGACGCAACGCGTGCCGGAACCCGGCACCCTGGCGCTGCTCGGCTCGGGTCTGCTGGGTTTCGCGGCCGCCCGCCGCTCCCGCAAGTCCTGAGGCATCGCGGCCACCGCGGCAGCGAAAACCCTCACCGAGCCTCGTCCGGATCCGGCCCTGCCGGATCCATTTCGGGCAGCCGCGCGTCCCGCGCCGCTGCCCGAACTCTTTTCGGGCGCCTGGGCCGCCCCCCCGTTTCACGGCTAAGATGGAATCCCCCGGACGACAGGGGGCCACACCCCCCCGCCCTCGGGAATCCTCCGGCCGATGCCCTCCCCACATCCGCACCTGCCCTTCCTCGCCTGGCCTGCGCAATGGCGCGAGCATGGGCTGCGCGGCGACCTCGTCGCCGGCATCACGGTCGCGCTGGTGCTGATTCCGCAGGCGCTCGCCTACGCCAAGCTCGCCGGGCTGCCGCCGCACATCGGCCTCTACGCCGCGCTGCTGCCGGCGGTGGTCGCTGCGCTGTTCGGTTCCTGCGGCCAGCTCTCCACCGGGCCGGTGGCGCTCACCAGCCTGCTCGTGGGCGCGAGCATCCTGCCGCTGGGCGCGACCGCCGGGGGCGACCTCGTCGGGCTCGCCCTGCTGCTGGCGCTGCTGTCGGGTTTGATCCAGCTCGCGCTCGGTGTGCTGCGCCTGGGCTGGCTGCTCAATCTGCTGTCGGTGCCGGTGCTGATGGGCTTCGTCAACGCCGCCGCGCTGATCATCTGCCTGACCCAGATCCCTCCGCTACTCGGCTTGGCCATGCCGCACTCCGATCACCTGCTGGTCGATTTCGTGCGTGCGCTCGGCGGGCTCGACGCACTGCAGCCCGCCGCGGCGGCCTTCGGCGTCGGCAGCCTGGCCGTGCTGGTGGGGCTCAAGCGCCTGTGGCCGCGCTTGCCCGGCGTGCCGCTGGTGGTGGCGGCGACGATCGCGCTATCGGCCTGGACCGGCTTCGCTGCCCAAGGCGGTGCGGTGGTGGGCGCAGTGCCGGCCGGCCTGCCCGGCTTCAGCCTGCCGCCGCTGCGCCCGGAGCTGATCGCCGCGCTGCTGCCGGCCGCCTTCGTGGTGGCCATGGTGAGCTTCATGGAGGCGGCCTCGAGCGCCAAGCTGATCTGCGGCCGCACCCGCCAGCCTTGGAACCAGGACCAGGAGCTCGTCGGCCAGGGCCTGGGCAAGCTCGCCGCCGCCTTCACCGGCGGTCTGCCGGTGAGCGCCTCGTTCTCGCGCTCGGCGCTCAACTACGCCAACGAGGCGCGCACCGGCCTGTCCTCGCTGGTCACCGCCGCCTTCGTGCTGGCCGCCCTGCTGTGGTTCACCCCGCTGCTGTGGCACCTGCCCAAGCCGGTGCTGGCGGCGATCATACTGCAGGCGGTCGCCGGGCTGATCGACACCGGAGTGATGCGGCGCGCCTGGCGTGCGAGCCGCGACGACGGCGCCGCCGCGGCGATCACCTTCCTCGCCACCCTCGCCTTCGCGCCCAACATCCAGAACGGGGTGTTCACCGGCCTGATCCTGTCGCTCGCGCTGCTGGTGTATCGCGGCATGCGTCCGCGCGTGGCGCTGCTCGGCCTGCACGAGGACGGCACCTACCGCGACCGCGAGCGCTTCGGCCTGCACCACCCGCATCCCCGGCTGGTGATCCTGCGTTTCGACGGCCCGCTCAGTTTCGTCACCGCCGCCACCTTCGAGGACGCCATGCTCGGCGCCGCGCGCGCGCAGGAGAGCGTGCGCGTCGTGCTGGTCTCGGCCGCCGGCATCAACGCGATCGACGCCACCGGCCTGCACACCCTCGCCAGCCTGGTCGAGCGCTTCCACGGCCAGGGTCAGACGATCGCCTTCTGCGGACTCAAGAAGCAGGTGATCGACGCCATGGAGCGCGACGGCGTGTGGACGCGCATCAGCGCGCATTCGAACTATCGCACGGAGCACCAGGCCCTGGACGCCCTGCAGCCGGCCCTGGCCGCGGCAGGGCCCGCGGCGAGCGCCCCGGCCCCGTGAGTGTCGGATTCTCTTACATGTGCCCGGATACGCTGGGAACGCAGGTCCGGACATTGTTTTCATTGACTTTCCTGCCGCGTGTTCGTATAGTGCGCGATTCTTCGCAGACCCATCAACTGGAGCAACACCATGTACGCGGTGATAAAAACCGGTGGCAAGCAGTATCGCGTCGCTGCCGGCGAAAAGATCAAGGTAGAACAGATACCGGCCGACGTGGGTTCCGAGATCACCATCGACCAGGTCTTCATGGTCGGTGAAGGCGATGCCGTCAAGATCGGCACGCCCGTTGTGGCCGGAGCTTCCGTCAAGGCGACCGTGGTCTCCCACGGCCGTCACGACAAGATCAAGATTTTCAAGATGCGCCGCCGCAAGCACTACCAGAAGCACCAGGGGCATCGTCAGAACTACACCGAGCTTCGCATCGAAGCGATCTCGGCCTAAGGCGCAGGGGGTAATCCGACATGGCACACAAAAAAGCTGGCGGTAGTTCGCGTAACGGCCGCGACTCGGAATCGAAACGCCTCGGCGTCAAGCGCTACGGTGGCCAGTTCGTGCTCGCCGGCAACATCATCGTTCGCCAGCGCGGCACCGAATACCACCCTGGCGACAACGTCGGCATCGGCAAGGACCACACCCTGTTCGCGCTCAAGAACGGCGTCGTGCAGTTCGCGGTCAAGGGCCCGTCGCGTCGTCGCACCGTGATCATCGTGCCGGAAGCGGCCTGATCGCGCGCTCCGGTCCGCATCGCAGCATCGAAAGCCCTATCCCGGTGGTAGGGCTTTTTCATTTTCGGGGTGCGCCTGCCGGCCTGCCCCGCCAAGAGGTTGATCAGGCATGAAGTTCTTTGACGAAGCCCGCATCGAGGTGTACGCCGGCGACGGCGGCAACGGCGCGGCCACCTTCCGCCGCGAGAAGTACATCCCCAAGGGCGGCCCGAGCGGTGGCGACGGCGGCCGTGGCGGCAGCGTGTACGCCGTGGCCGACCGCAACCTCAACACCCTGATCGACTATCGCTACACCCGCAGCTTCCGCGCCGAGCGCGGCGAGAACGGCGGCAGCCGCGACTGCTACGGCAAGGGCGGCGACGACATCACGCTGCGCTTCCCGGTCGGCACGGTGATCAAGGACCTCGACAGCGGCGAGCTCGTCGCCGACCTCGATGAGGACGGCAAGACCGTACTCATCGCCCAGGGCGGCCGCGGCGGCCTGGGCAACATCCACTTCAAGTCCAGCACCAACCGCGCCCCGCGCAAGAAGACGATGGGCCAGGAAGGCGAGTACCGCAACCTGCACCTGGAGCTCAAGGTGCTCGCCGACGTCGGCCTGCTCGGCATGCCCAACGCCGGCAAGTCCACCTTCATCCGCAGCGTCTCCGCGGCCAAGCCCAAGGTCGCCGACTACCCCTTCACCACGCTCGCACCCAACCTCGGCGTGGTGCGCACCAGCGAGGCGCGCAGCTTCGTGATCGCCGACATCCCCGGCCTGATCGAGGGCGCGGCCGAGGGCGCCGGGCTGGGCCACCAGTTCCTGCGCCACCTGCAGCGCACCCACCTGCTGCTGCACCTGGTCGACCTCGCCCCCTTCGATCCCGAGGCCAATCCGGTCGCGGACGCCAAGGCCATCGCCGAGGAGCTGCGCAAGTACGACGAGGCGCTGTACAACAAGCCGCGCTGGCTGGTGCTCAACAAGCTCGACCTCATCCCCGAGGAAGAGCGCGCCGAACGCGTGGCCGCCTTCCTCGAAGCCTACGGGCCGGTCGAACGCCACTTCCAGATCTCCGCCATGAAGGGCGAAGGCACCCAGGCGCTGATCTTCGCGATCCAGGACCTGCTCGACGCCGAGCGCGCCCGCATCGAGGCCGAGCGCGCCGAGCGCGTCGCCGCCGAGGCCGCTCGTCTCGCCGCGGCCGAGGCCGCGCGCGCGGCAGCCGACGCCGCCTACGAGCGCGAAGCCCTGCTCGACGAAGACGACGAACGGCCCGAGGATGCGCTCGACTCCGAAGAGGACGACTCCCCGCCGTCGCGCTGACCTAATTCCGCGTGCCGCCGGCCTGGCGGACGGCACGCAATTGCCTGATTCCGCCCCCACCCTCTCCGCTGCCCGCACGCACCCCGATGAGAACCAAGCTCCGCAACGCCCGCCGCCTCGTGGTCAAGGTCGGCTCCGCACTCGTCACCAACAACGGCGCCGGTCTCGACAAGGACGCGCTCGACGCCTGGGCGCGCCAGATCGCCGCGCTGCGCGCCGAGGGCCGCGAGATCGCGCTCGTGTCCTCGGGCGCGATCGCCGCCGGCATGCAGCGCCTGGGCTGGGCGAAGCGCCCGACCGAGATGAGCAAGCTGCAGGCCGCCGCCGCGGTCGGCCAGATGGGACTGGTGGAAGCCTACGAAAAGGCCTTCTCGCGCCACGGCCTGCACACCGCGCAGATCCTGCTCACCCACGAGGATCTCGCCGACCGCAGCCGCTACCTCAACGCGCGCAGCACCCTCACGACGCTGCTCGCGCTCGGCGTGGTGCCGATCATCAACGAGAACGACACCGTGGTCACCGATGAGATCAAGTTCGGCGACAACGACACCCTCGGCGCGCTCGTCGCCAACCTCATCGAGGCCGAGGCGCTCATCATCCTCACCGACCAGCAGGGCCTGTACACCGCCGACCCGCGCAAGGACCCGGCCGCCACGCTGATCGGCGAGGGCCGCGCCGAGGACCGCCAGTACGAGGCCATGGCCGGCGGCTCGGGCAGCGCGATCAGCAAGGGCGGCATGATCACCAAGATCCGCGCCGCCCAGCGCGCCGCGCGCAGCGGGGCGCACACCTGCATCGCCAGCGGCCGCGAGCCCGACCCCATCCTGCGCCTGGCCGCGGGCGAGGCGCTCGGCACCCTGCTCTACGCCAGCAGCACGCCGCTGCAGGCACGCAAGCAGTGGCTGGCCGACCACCTGCAGCTCGCCGGCGACCTCGTCATCGACGACGGCGCGGTGGCGGCGTTGAAAAGCGGCAAGAGCCTGCTGCCGGTGGGCGTGGTCGAGGCGCGTGGGGATTTCGAGCGCGGCGCGGTGGTGGCCTGCCGCAACCTGGCCGGCGAGGAAGTCGCGCGCGGGCTGGTGAACTACTCCGCTTCGGAATGCCGGCGCATCGCGCGCAAGCCGACCGCGGAGATCGCGAACCTGATCGGCTACCTCGACGAGCCGGAACTGGTGCATCGGGACAACATGATCCTGTACTAGACCCGCGCCAGCTCCGCGTCCCCCCGCACCGCTGCGGGCCGGCCGCGATCGCGAAGCCGTTGTTCTATCATGGACAGACCTCGACCGCCGCCTCCGCAAGATCCTCCATGCCGGCTTCGCCCCTGAAACTCCTCTTCCTCGCCGAAGGCGCGACGCTGGCGCACGTCGCGCGCCCCTGCGTCCTCGCGCAAGGCCTGGATCCCGACGTGTTCGAGGTCGTGCTCGCGCGCCCCTCGGGCTTCGCCTGGCTCACCGCCGGGGGTCCTTTTCGCACGCTCGATCTCGCCTGCCAGGACGCCAGCGTGTTCGCCCGGCGTCTCGAGCACGGGCGCCCCCTGTACGACTACGCCACGCTGTCGGCCTACGTCGAGCAGGACCTCGCCCTGATCGATGCCGAACGGCCGGACGTCGTCGTCGGCGATTTCCGCCTCTCGCTTTCGGTCAGCGCCAGGCTGCGCAACGTGCCTTACGTCACGATCTGCGATGCATACTGGAGCCCCGAGTATCCGTCGCAGCCCCCGCTTCCTGTACTCTCGTTCACCCGTTTCACGCCCATCCCGCTGGCAAGCCTGCTGTTCCGCTACGTCGCCCCCCTGGCCATGCGCCTGCACACCCTGCCTCTCGAGCGCCTGCGCGCGCACCACGGGCTGCCATCGCTCGGACACGATCTGCGCCGCTGCTATACGGATGCGGATCTCAGGCTCTTTGCCAATTTTCCGGAGCTCTTCCCCGAGCTCATGGAATCCCGGCACGCGAGCTTCATCGGCCCGATCTCGTGGTCGCCACCCGCCGATGCGCCGCTTGAGTTCGCAAGGTCGGGAAGGCCGCTCGTCTATGTCACGATGGGGAGCTCGGGCGACGTCGGCGTGCTGGGCGGCGTCATCGAGGCCCTCGGGGCGTTCGACTGCGAGATCGTGGTCACCACGGCGGGGAGAAAGATCCCTGCTGAATTGCGCTCCTCATCGACGCGGATCTTCGACTACCTGCCGGGCGATCAGGTTTGCCGACTGGCGAGCCTGGTCGTGTGCAACGGAGGAAGCCCGACGACCAACCAGGCGCTGGCCCACGGGGTCCCCGTGCTGGGGATCGCATCCAACATGGACCAGTTCCTCAACATGCGGGCGGTCGAGGAGTTTGGTGCGGGAATCCTCGTCCGCGGCGACCGTGCCCGACCCGCGCGCCTTCGCGCCGCTGCGCGGGCGCTGCTGACGCACGCGCCCTACGGCGCGCGCGCGCGCGACCTCGCGACCGCCGCCGCGAAGCGCACCGCCAGCGCGACGTTCGCGCATTCGATACAAGGCCTGCTGCAGGGCAGCGCGCCACGGAACTGAAATCGTCAAGGACCATGACCATGCACAAGACTCTCCGCCGCCTCAGGCTGGCATCCGTCGCTGCGGCCATCCAGCTCGCGCTTGCCGGCTGCGGCCCATCCTCCCCCGAGGAATTCGTCGCGAAGGCGCAGGCGGAGTTCGACAAGGGCAACCTTCAGGCCGCCTCGGTCGAAGTGACGAACGCGCTGAGCAGCAAGCCGAACATGGTCGAGGCCCGCTGGCTCATGGCGCAGATTGCGCTGAAGTCGGGCGACGCCGCCCGTGCGGAGAAGGACATCCGGGTGGCGATCCAGTACGGCCTGCCGCGCGCCACCGCGCAGCTGAGCCTGGTGCGGGCGATCCTCCTCCAGGGCGCGATGGACCGGGCGCTGGCCGAGACCTCGATCCCCCCCAACGACATGGCCCCCAAGGATCGGGCCCTGCTCCTGGGCCTGCGCGGCCAGGCGCTCATCCTGAACGGCAATCCGGAGCCCGCCCAGCCCGTACTCGCGAGAGCCCTGGAGATCGACCCCAAGGCGACCACCGCGCTCGTCGGCATGGCCATCCTGCACCTTGGCAAGCGCGATTACGATCAGGTCCGCCCCTGGATCGACCGCGCGCTCGCGGTGGATCCCGCCTCTGCGGAGGCCTGGGGGGCGCTAGGCGAACTCGAACTCGCCACGGGCAAGCCTGAGCAGGCGGAGATCGCCTACACCAATGCGCTGAAGTACCGCAGCCACCCGAGCCTCGACCGGGCAAGGCGCGCGCTCGCGAGAGTGGAACTGAAGAAGTTCGCGGAAGCCCAGGCCGACATCGACGCGCTCCGCCAGAGCGGCTTCAAGGCGAGCCCGTACGTGAGCTATGTGCAGGGACTCATCCTCTTCCACCAGGCCAGGTACGCAGAGGCGGCCAATGCCTTCGAGGCCTGCTACGCCGCCGACCCCGCCTTCCTCGCGAACCGGATGTATCTCGCCACCACGCGCTTCCAGCTCGGACAGACCGAACAGGCCCTGGAGCACGCCAAGAGCCTGCACGCCCGCCTTCCGCGTTCGAGCGGCGTCCGCGAGCTGCTCGGATCGATCCAGATCGGTCGCTCGGAATACGCGTCGGCGCGCCGAATGCTCGAGTCGGCGCTACACAATGCCCCGTCCGATCCCACCACGCTGCGCATGCTGGCAACGCTGTCGATGCTCGAGGGCGACAAGGACAAGGGCGTGGAGTACGCCCGCAAGATCGCCGCGCTCACTCCCGACTCGCCGGATGCCCAGCAGATGCTGATGGTCGCGAAGCTGGTCGCCGGGCAGGATTTCGATGTCATCAAGACGACACGTCCCGACGCCGCGACGGACGACTACTCTCGCGCGCTCCTCGCAGCCCTGAACGACTTCCGCAAGGGGCGGATCCGGGCGGCGCTCGAACAGGCGAACCGGATTCACGAGCAACACCCCGACAAGGTCGACCCGCTCAATCTGGTCGCAGCCTGTCACCTGAGCGGCGGAGAGTGGGATCTCGCACGCGCCGCGCTGGTCAAGACACTTGCATTGCAGCCGAACGAGCCCTCCGCGGCGCGCAACCTGGCACAGCTGGAACTGAACGAAGGCAAGACCGCACGCGCGAAGGAACTCCTCGAGGGGCTGCTGAAGGCTCGCCCGGAACAGGAAGAGGCCGCCCTGATGCTGGCCACGATCGTCGGCCAGGGCGGCGACGCGAAGAAGGCGCTCGACGTCCTCGAGGGCGTGGTCAAGAGCAACCCGGACGCGCTCGTGGCCGCGGAGCGGCTCGCCGCGGCGCACCTGAACGCCGGCAATCTCGCCCGCGTGATCGAGATCACGGGGAACCGCCCCGAGGCGCAGCTCCATAGCCGGCCGGGACTGCTCGAATCGAGGGGGAAAGCGCAGATGCTGACGGGTAACGTGGCCGCCGCACGCGCCAGCTTCGAGCAGTGGGTCAGGGTCGAGCCCGACTCCGCGACCGCCCGTTTCCTGCTCGGCGACACGCTGGCGCGGAGCGGCGAGACGGCGCAGGCGCGCCAGGAACTGCAGCGTGCGGTTCAGCTCGACCGGCTCTACCTGCCCGCACGGGTGGGAGAGATCAAGATGCTCGTGCGCGCGGGAGATCTCGACAAGGCGCGGCAGAAGCTCGACAAGCTCCGACCCGAGTTCGGCGAACAGATCGAGGTGCTGGGCATCGAGGGGTGGTTCGCGCTCGGGACCGGCAATCCGGCGAAGGCGGAAGAAAGCTTCGCGGCGGCCCTGCGCAAACGTCCGGACGCCGAGATGACCATCCTCCTGGCACGCTCGCTGCTACTGCAGACCAAGACCGAGGCGGGCCTGGCGGTGCTGGAGGGCTGGCTGAAGGAGCACCCGCAAGACCTGGGCGTCCTGATGGAACTGGCAGGCAGCCACCTCGCGCTCTCCCGGGACGCCGACGCGATCGCCGTCTACGCCCGCATCCTCGAGACCTATCCGAGCTACGTCCCCGCACTGAACAACATCGCCTGGCTCCATCGCGACAAGGATCGGGCCAAGGCGATGGAGTACGCCCAGCGCGCGCAGAATCTCGCCCCGACCGACCCCGACGTGCTCGACACCCTGGCCATGCTGACGCTCAAGGGCGGCGACCGCCTGCGTGCGTACAACCTGATCCGCGAGGCGTCACAACGCGCGCCCGAGCGGCCGGAGATCCAGATGCACCTCGCCACCGTCCTGCTGGAGCGCGAACAACGTGCCGAAGCCCATCAGGTCTTGCGCACGGTGATGGAGAAGTTCCCCAAATCCGCCGAGGCCCGCCAGGCGCGCGAGCTGCTCGAGCAGTCGGGCGCACGGACGAGCAAGTAAGCCGCATTGCATCGACCCGGTCGCGGGATGCGCGCGACCGGGGTACCCTGGAGCCCCTCCCGCAAGCGCTTCGAAGCCGCCGGCCCGCGGGCATGCGGCTTTTCTTCGCCGGGAGAAATCGGGCCGCGCTGCACAAGGGCGCACGACACCAATAAAAAAGGCGCGGTCCAGACCGCGCCTTTTCTGTTGCGAGTGCCTCCGGATCAGACGAGCTTGCGGCGGCGGCTCACGGCACCCATGCCGGCGATCGCGATGCCCAGCAGGGCAAGCACGCTGGGCTCGGGCACGGTGCGCGTGGAGGTCGAGGTGTTGCCGTTGAACGCAAGGGTCCAGGCACCGTCGGTCAGGCCATCCACGGTGATGCCCATCAAGCTCCAGCCCGCGGCGCGGCTGTACTGCACCGTGGCCGGGTTCGCGCTGACGGAGATGTTACGGTTCAGGTCGACGTTGTCGTTATCCTCGGCGCAAGTCACGCTGGCGACGGAACCGCTCACCTCGCAGTCGTTGTTCGCGGCCGTACCGTTCGGGGTCCAGTTCACCTCGCTGGTGCCGTCGTTCTTCGTCAGGCTGAAGGACGCGTTCATGTTCGCCTGCGCCGAACCGCTGGTAAAGGCGAGCTGGTTGATCTCGGCATACAGGCTCGGGTCGGCCTCGAACGAAAGCACGAGCTTGCCGGTGCCCGACACGAGGAACGTGAAGACGAAACCGGTGTTCGAGGTGATTTCGGCACTGGAACGCGCGGCGCCGTTGCCCTGGAGCTCGGACTCGGCGATCTGCGCGGTGGAACTCGCCACTCCGTTGCCAAGCTCCGAGGTGTAGATCACGGAGTCGGAGTTCGAATACGTCTCCGTACCCGGCCCGAAGAAGGAGAAGTCGTTGTTGGCGCGGATGATGGTGCTGCCCGGCGCGTTCGCAGCGGGCGCATCGAGCGACGGGGTGGTGTTGCAACCCGTACCCGGAGTGCTTCCCGAGCAGTTGTTGGACTGGGTGGGCGAACTCGCACCGTTCAGGGTCGCCGTGTTGGTGACCTGGAATTCGTACGACTGGATCGGGTTCGCCGCCAGACCGGTGATGCTCACCGAGAACTCCTGGATTTTCAGGCTGGAACTGGCGTACACACTGGCGTTCGCCTGTCCGGCCACACCCAGGGCAAGCGCGGCCGCAATACCGGTAGCCAGGGTCGTTTTGATCAGTTTCATGTCTTTCTCCTTTCGGTTTTCGCTTTGCTTTTGCCTTGCCGAGCACCCTAGCTGGGCGGCAGGGCAGCTATCGAGGCAAGCCCTGTGACTCTTCTAAAGCAAAACGCGGGCCAGCTTTTTTTTATCTATTATTTTCAACATCTTGAATTTCATCCCCGGCAAAATGGAGGCCTACTCGGAAGGCGAGTGTAAAAAATTCCGACACCCGGTTCAGCGCAGCCGCCGCGCGGGAACGCCGCCCCAGACCTCGCCCGCGCCGATCTTCGTATCCTTGAGCACGACCGCACCTGCCGACACGATGGCGCCGTCGCCGATGGCGACCCCCGACATGACCACCGCCATGGCCCCGATCGTGACCCCGTCGCCGATGCGGATCCTGGCCAGCGCGAAGCGGCTTCCCTCGATCGCGTGCGCATACAGCACGGCATCGTGGCCGATGATGCAGTTCGCGCCGAACTCGGTCAGCGGCGGGTCGAGCAGCGTGCCCGCGCTGTAGGTGTTGGGGCCGAGACGCGCCCCCAGCGCGAGGTACACCAACCGCATCAGCGGCACCGGCAGGAAGTGCGTGCGGATCAGGGAGTTGAACAGCAGGAGATAGAAGAGAATGTTCACCTGGGCGGCGAATTCCGCCCGCGACCCCGGCTCCAGTTCGCCCTCGGCGAGCGGCATCGCCTTCAGGAAAAGCCGGTACGCGACAAAGGCCCACACATACATCGAGACGACGCCCCCAAGCAGCAGGACTACGCCGCGGAAATCCCCCAGCGGCAAGGAACCCAGCCCCCAATACGAGGTTGCCGCCGCAAGCAGGAGGACCAGGATGAAGAGCGCCATGAAGACGCCGACCTGTGGCAACGAAATCTGTCGCATCGTTTCACTCCATGGCGCCTAGCGCGGACCCGCGCCATCCCGCTCCAGCATCAGCGCGGCGAGCGCCTTGCGCGTCGAGCGCGACGCGGGCGGAGACGACACCCCGACCCTGCCCATCACGACCAGCCCGCCTGCCGCATCCGCACCGAGCAGCGAACCCAGGCGACCTGCCAGCAGCCGCACCCGATCGTCGATGCCCGGCCGGCGCGAGAGGCTGCAACCCGCGCCCGCATACCAGTTGAAGATGACCGGCGTCATCTCGGGCTGCAGGTGCAAGCCGACCGCGTGCGCGGTCAACCACAGGCGCTGCATGGCGACCCCCGCCCCGACGTAATCGAGCATGCCCGCCGGGCGCTGCCGCGCGAGCACGCACAGGTGCGCCGCACAACCCAGGGCCGGCAGCAGGTCGAGCTGGAGGCGTGGCGCCAGGGTGCCCATCAGGTACTTGTTGAAGAAGTCGACCCGCTCCCAGCTGCGCATCACCCAGCGCATGAGCCGGGCGGTGAGCGGATCGACCCCGACGGCCTGCTCCGGGATCCTGTCCTCGCTGAAGCGGGCGCCCCATTCGATCACGTGCCGATGAACCTCGAAGGCCTCGGGGCAGGTGAGCCGGATGCGCGCGTTGTCCCACAGCAGCCGCGCCACCGCGGCGCGCGCGGAGAAGGTCTCGAACAGGCGAAGCTCGTAGGCGTCGCCCACCGAGGCGCTCAATGCCTTGCGCTGGTCGGCCGTCAGCGGAGTGGTGCGCATCGGGCGTCGCTGCACGACGCGCTGTTCGATGAACGGGAAGAGCGGATCGACCGGCCCCCCTTGCGCACGCCGTACGCGCACCTCATACACCGGGCGGCGATCGTCGCCGCCGGAGCGCAATGCCCAGGTGGCCACGCAGGCATGGCCGCTGGCGGCGATGCGCAGGGTTTCGAGCAGCGCGCCGTGCGCGATGTGGCTGGCGCGGCCGGCGAAGTCGTAGACGACCTCGTCGCGCGTGTCGAAACCGTGGACCAGGACGAGACCGTCCTCCACGATCTCGAAACGCCATGGCTGGGTGTTGTCCCCGCTCGGTGCCCAGCGTCCCAGCTCGAGGATGCGGACCAGAGTGTCACGGTCGGACATGAGCACCTCCCTTCGCCTTCATTTTTTCCAGTTGCCGTCGAACAAACCACAAGGCGATGCGCTGGAGGGGATTGCGATTGCCGCCCGGGCGCCAGGTCCGCGCGAGTCGCAGCTTGTAGGCATCGAACTGATACCCCCACGGGGCTGCCCGCACCCCCCCGCGCCCGAGCAGGATCTTCAAGGCCTCGGTCGCGATCACCCCGGCACAGATCTGGCATGCTGCGATCGTGGAGGGGCCGCGGCGCTCGGCCAGATTCACCCTGTCGGGATCGGCAAGGTAGCCGAGCTGCAGCATCGCCGGCGACAGCCCCAGCAGGAAGCGCATCGCCATCTCTTCCTCGTCGCAGCCCTCGAGGCGGAAGTACTCCTCGAACGACATTCCGTCGGGCAGGAAGATCAGTACCGCTGCACCGATCCCCAGGGGGGCCGCAGTGACAGCGGGGATGCCGAGGCGGCGGCAGGCCGCGAACACGGCCCGACGGATGTCGAATGCGAAGAAATCGAGCGCATCGACGTACAGGTCGACCCCCGCCAGGAATTCGTCCAGATTGGCGTCGGACACGCCCTGCGGAAACACGCGCAGCGCGCATTCGGGATTGATGTCGCGCGCCATGCCGGCGAGGACCTCGACCTTGGGCCTGCCAAGCGAGGAAACGAGCGCCCCGGCCTGGCGGTTGAAGTTGACGATGTCGAACGTATCGAAGTCGGCGATGTTGAACGCCCCGATCCCGAGCCGCGCCAAGGTAAGCAGATGACCGCCGCCGACGCCACCCATGCCGGCGATGGCGATGCGCTTGCGCCGAAGCGTGGCCTGCTCCGCCTCCGTGACCCAGCCGATGTTGCGCGAGAACGCCGCATCGTATGCAAAATGGTCACCGCCCATCGACAGGCCTCCTTCCTCGGTCTTAGCTTGAAAGCTATGATAACAATCCCACCTCGAGCACACACCGCAATGTGGAGCGCCTTCGTCCGCAATTCCATTCAGCAGGCCCGCATCGCAGCGCTCAACCTGACGCGACATCGACGGCGGACCTTGCTGGCGCTCGCCATCATCTGTGGCGGCGTGGTCTCGTTTCTGCTCGCCGGGGGGTTCATCAACTGGGTGCTGTGGGGGATGAGGGAAGGGGTCATCCAGTCCCAGCTGGGGCATGTGCAGATCACCCGTCCCGGCTATTTCCGCGACGGCGCCAGCGATCCCTATCGCTTCCTGCTCGACGGCGACCTCTCGGTCATCCGCGGCGGGCCAACCTTCGACATCCGCACCGTCGCTCCCCGCCTGGCGTTCACCGGCCTGGTCAGCATCAATGACGCGACCATCTCCTTCATCGGCGAAGGCGTGGACGCGCAGGCCGAGATCCCGCTGAGCGGCGGCATCACCACGCTGGCGGGCAGCGACCTCGCCAGCGCCGGAGCGGATGCGGCCGTGCTCGGCGAGGGCCTGGCCGCGAACCTCGGCGCACACCCTGGAGACTCCGTGGTCCTCATGGCGACGACCGCATCCGGTGGAGTCAACGCGGTGGAACTGAAGGTGGCCGGCATCTTCGCGACCCCGGTGAAGGCCTACGACGACACCGCGATCCGCGTCCCGATCGAGGCTGCCCGTCGCCTGATGCGGGTCGACGGTGCGACCAGCTGGGTGGTATTGCTCGACGACACCGCGCACACGGATGCGGCCATCGCCGCGTTCCGGGCGGCCCTGCCGGCCGATCGGTACGAGATCGTCCCGTGGATCGAGCTGGCGGACTTCTACAACAAGACGGTCGAACTCTTCGGAACCCAGGTGAACGCGGTCCTGCTGCTGATCGCGGTCATCGTCGTGCTCAGCATCTCCAACACGCTCTCGATGGCCGTGATCGAACGCACCACGGAGATCGGGACGTCCATGGCGCTCGGCGTACGCCGGCTCGGCATCCTCGGCCTGTTCGTCTGGGAAGGCGTGGTGCTCGGCGTGGTCGCCGGCGTCCTCGGCGTCGGAATCGCGCTCGCACTCGGAGAGCTCATCTCGTTCGTCGGCATACCGATGCCGCCGCCGCCAGGCATGTCGCGCGGCTACACCGGGCGGATCGACATTTCCGCCGCGCTCGCACTGCAAGGCTTCCTGCTCGCCTTCCTCGCCACGGTTGTCGCGAGCATCCTTCCGGCCTGGAAGGCGTCGCGCATGAACATCGTCGACGCCCTCCGCCACCACGCCTGACGCCAATGCTCTTCAAGCTCGCCCTGCGCAACATCTTCCGCCAGCGCATCCGCAGCGTGGTGACGCTCGTCGCGATCGTCTTCGGCGTGACCGGGCTGATCCTCTCCGGCGGGTTCGTGAAGGACATCTTCGTGCAGCTCGGCGAGGCGATCATCCAGTCCGAGACCGGGCACGTGCAGGTGTTTCGCGAGGGCTTTCGCGAGAAGGGCAGTCGCCAGCCGGACCGCTACCTGATCGACGATCCCGCGCCCCTGGCTGCACGCATCGCGAACACCCCACAGGTGCGCGACGTCTCCAGCCGCCTGAGTTTTTCGGGGCTGCTCAACAACGGCAAGCGCGACCTGGCGATCGTCGGCGAGGGCGTCGAGCCGGAGAAGGAAGCCCGCCTGGGCAGCTTCCTGAAGATGGTCTCCGGAAGGCCGCTGAGCGATGCCGACGCGTTCGGGATGATCGTCGGCCAGGGCGTGGCCCAGTCGCTTGCGCTGAAGGTGGGCGATCAGGTGACCTTGCTCGTGAATACGGCCGGCGGCGCGCTCAACACGGTCGATGTCGAGGTCGTCGGCATCTTCCAGAGCTTCTCGCGCGACTTCGACGCACGCGCGCTGCGCATTCCGCTCGCCGCGGCACAGGAACTCCTCGCAACCGCAGGCGCCAACCAGCTCGTCGTGACGCTGCACCACACACGCGACACCGACGCTGCGCTCGCCACGATCCAGGCGCAACTCGCCGGCAGCGGGCTCGAAGCCTTCAGCTGGAAGCAGCTGTCGGATTTCTACGAGAAGACGCTGCAGCTCTACGACCGTCAGTTCGGGGTGCTGCAGGTGATCATCCTGGTGATGGTCCTGCTCTCGGTGGCGAACACGGTGAACATGAGCGCCTTCGAGCGCCTGGGGGAATTCGGCACCCTGCAGGCCCTGGGCAACCGGCAACGTGACATATTCCGCCTGATCCTGCTGGAAAACACGTTTCTCGGCCTGATCGGCGGCACGCTTGGTGCGATCATTGGAATCGGGCTGGCGCTCGCGATCTCCGCAATCGGGATCCCGATGCCGCCCCCACCGAGCGCCAATACGGGATACACCGCGATGATCCGCCTCGACGCCGCCAACGTCGCCACCGCATTCCTGATCGGCGTGGTGGCGACCGCACTGGCCGCGATCTTTCCAGCTCGCCGGGTTTCCAGGACGGAACTGGTGGAAGCGCTGCGCCAGCGAATCTGAACATCGAAAGGGCATACCACCATGCAGCTCATCGACCACCTCAACCTCGGCGAGGGGTTCAGCAAGTACTTCCGCATCGACGCGGCACTCGACGACGGCCTGAAGGACGAGGTCTTCCGCATCCGTCACAGCGTGTACTGCGAGGACCTGCAATTCGAGAGCACGCGCCCGGACGGTCGGGAGATCGACCACTACGACGCCCGCAGCGTCCATTGCCTGCTCAGGACCGCGACCGCACCCTTCCGGCCGGTCGGGTGCACCCGGGTCGTGCTGACGGATCCGCGCGACCCGGCCGCGCCCCTGCCCTTCGAGGTTTCCTGCGCCGCGGCGCTGGATCGGTCGATCATCGACCCGGCCCGGCTGCCGCGCGAACGCATCGCCGAGATCTCCAGGCTGGCGGTGCACCGGGATTACCGGCGTCGCCGCGGGGAGGAGCACACCCCGGTCCACATCGACAGCTCGGACTTCGCAGACGGGGATCGGCCGCGCTTTCCCTTCGTGCCGACGAGCCTGCTGCTGGGCGCCGTGGCGCTGGCCGATTGCAGCGGCATCGACACCGTGTTCGTGCTCACCGAGCCGCGCCTCGCCGCGCATTTCACCAAGCTCGGGGTCGAGGTCATCCAGATCGGGCAGGCGATCGAGCACCGCGGACGGCGCATTCCCTCGGTGATGCACGTCGACGAGATCATCCGCAACATGCGTCCCATCCTGCACCCCTTGTGGCAGCGGGTACGCGCGGAGATCGGGCGCGGGTTCGAGGAGGCCGGGCGGGGCAAGGGCCAGCAAGGCTTGCCCACCACCCACAACGGGTAGTCCGCCCGCGCCCCTGCGGGCATGAAAGAAAAGGCCTTTGGCCACGGAGCATCGCCCGTGGCCAAAGGCCTTTTTCAGCGCTGCAGGCCCGGGACGGGCCGCAGCGCGGCAAGGACGCTCAGCTCTTCAAGGCCGCCTTGATCTGCTCGAGCGTGCTCGGATCGTCGATCGTGGTCAGGTCGCCGGCGTCGCGCCCTTCGGCCAGCGCCTGGATCGAGCGCCGCAGCATCTTGCCCGAACGCGTCTTGGGCAGGCCACCGATGAAGTGCACCCGCGCCGGACGCGCGATCGCGCCCAGGCTCTCGTCCACCTTCTTCATGACCTCCTTCTCGAGCGCGGCGCGCTTCTCGGGAGTGTCGACGTCGGCGGCGTTCTTGACCACCGCGAAGGCCATCGGCATCTGGCCCTTCAACTCGTCGGCCACGCCCACCACCGCCACCTCGGCGATCGCCGGGTGGGTCTGCACCGCCTCCTCGATCTCGCGCGTGCCGAGACGGTGGCCGGCGACGTTGATCACGTCGTCCATGCGGCCCAGAATGG
>WBZL01000377.1_pt1 | contig 49686 bp, 44 predicted proteins | sample 5204291 | NCBI WGS metagenome assembly WBZL01 (sample SAMN12344345, study PRJNA552823) | activated sludge metagenome | biome: Activated sludge suspended growth; feature: Nitrification reactor; material: Wastewater; isolation source: activated sludge from nitrification reactor of wastewater... | reverse complement strand
GCGGTGGCGCCGTCGGTGGCCGGGAACGCGAGCGACCGAGGGGCCAGGAAGTTGCGGGCGTAGCCCTTGGACACCTCGACGATGTCGCCGCGCTTGCCCAGCCCCGACACGTCGGAGCGAAGGATCACCTTGACGGCGGTCATGCCTCGCTCCCCTCGGTCACGGCCTCGGTCTCCTCACCGGTGTTCTCGATCCCCTCGAACTCGGAGGTGGCCGGAGCCGCCTCGTCGCGCTCGGGACGCTCGGGACGCTCGGAGCGATCGCCGCGGGGACGGCGGTCGTCGCCGTCGCGGTCGCGACGGCCGCCACGCTGGGTCGTGACCCGGTTGGTGTAGGGCAGGAGCGCCATCTCGCGGGCGTTCTTGATCGCCTTGGCGATCTCGCGCTGCTGCTTGGTGTCGTTGCCGGTCACCCGCCGGGCACGGATCTTGGCCCGATCCGACATGAAGCGACGCAGCAGGTTGGCGTCCTTCCAGTCGACGTAGACCACCTGCTCGCTGTTGAGGATGGACACCTTCTTCTTGACGCGGCGGCCCGTGTCCTTGGGCTTGCCCCGCTTCTGCTGTGGCTTGGCCATCAGAACGGCTCCTCGTTGTCGTCATAGCCACCGGAGGGGGGTGCGGTGGGTGGGGGGGCGGAATCGAAGCCGCCGCCCTCGCGGCGTTCGGTCTTCTGGACCTGGGCGGTGGCCCAGCGGAGGCTGGGTCCGACCTCGTCGGCGAGGACCTCCACCTTGGAGCGCTTCTCGCCGTTGTCGGTCTCCCAGTTGCGCTGCTGCAACCGGCCCGAGACCATCACGCGGGTGCCCTTGGTGAGCGACTCGCTCACGTTCTCGGCCAGGTCGCGCCAGCAGACGATGTCGAAGAAGGCGACCTCCTCCTCCCACTCGTTGCTCTGCTGGTTGCGCCAGCGGCGGTTCACCGCCAGGCCGAAGTTCGCGACCGCGGCCCCGCTGGGGATGAACCGCAGCTCGGGGTCACGGGTCAGGTTGCCGATCAGCTCGACGTAGTTGCCTGCCATGGTCGTCCTTCCGTTCAGCCGGCCGCGCTCAGCAGGCCGCGGCGTGCGGCCTCCTGGTCGGGCAGCCGGATCAGCTTGTGGCGGACGACGTCGTCCGCGAGTCGGAGGAAGCGGTCGATCTCGTCGAGGTTGGGTGCCTCGGTGACGATCTCGAGGACGGTGTAGGTGCCCTCGTTCTTCTTGTTGATCGGGTAGGCGAACCGGCGCCGACCCCAGTTGTCGACGGTGGGGGTGGTCCCGCCGTCCGCGGCCACCATCTCCTTGACCCGCTCGATGACCGCCCGGTTGGCGGCGTCGTCGGCGTCCTGGTCGACGATGATCATCAGCTCGTACGCGCGTGTCGGCACGTTGCAGTTACCTCCCTCTGGACCTGGACCCATCGGCCCCAGGGTCCTGCGATCTGCAGGACAGGGCGCCCGGACGACCGGGCTCTTGGAATGACCGGACGAGTGTAGTGGTCCACTCCCCCTCATCCGCCAGCCGGCCGCCGGTGGGTCGACGACAACGCTCGCGCTGCCCTGTGACATTCGGGCGTGTGATGTTCGGGCGATCGGCCGGCGGCGCGCGGACGAGCCGGCCCCACGACGCCGGGTCGGGCCCGACGCCTGTCCGGCTCAGTCGACCGCCGCGCCGTACAGCGACAGGGCCTCTGCCTGGGCGGAGTCGAGGTGGTAGCTCTCGGAGTGGTCCGGGAACGCCCCGCCACGCACATCAGCGACGAACTCGCCGACCGCGGCGACCGACGCCTGCTTCAGATCGGCGTAGCGACGCACGAACTTGGCCGGGGTGCGGTCCTCGAGTCCGAGGAGGTCGTGGTACACGAGCACCTGCCCGTCGCAGCGGGGGCCGGCCCCGATGCCGATGGTGGGGACGTCGACGGCGTCGGTGACCATGCGGGCCACCTCGTCGGGAACGCCCTCCAACACGATGGCGAAGCAGCCGGCGTGCGCCAGGGCCTTCGCGTCGGCGACCAGCGCGAGGGCCGCCTCGGACTCCTTGGCCTGGACCCGGAAGCCGCCCATCGCGTGCATCGACTGCGGGGTCAGACCCAGGTGGCCCATCACCGGGATCTCGGCGTCGATCAACGCCTCGATCATCGTCAGACGCTTGGAGCCGCCCTCGAGCTTGACGCACTGGGCGCCGGCCCGGATCAACTGCGCGGCGTTGCGGACCGTCTCCTCGACCGACACGTGGTAGCTCATCCACGGCAGGTCGCCCACCACCAGGGCCGACGGTCGGGCCCGGGCCACCGCCGCGGTGTGGTGCGCCATGTCCTCGACGGTCACCGACAACGTGTCGTCGTAGCCGAGCACCACCATGGCCAACGAGTCGCCAACCAGGATCATGTCGACCCCGGCGTCATCGGCGATGCGGGCCCCCGGCGCGTCGTACGCCGTCACCATCACCAGCGGGTCGGCACCGTCAGCGACCTTGCGGGAACGCACCCAAGGGACGGTGATCCGCGCTGGACGCGCCGCGGCCGGTGCCGCAGCCGGGGCGCGGGCGCCCGCCGCTTCGCTGGTCGCCGCCGACGCGGTCGAGTCGTGAGCAGAGTCGTGAGCCATGGCCCACCTCCTGATCAGGTCCAGCGCCCCGTGGCTGCCGGCCGTCACCAGGAACGGTAAATCAATCGATGGGTCCGGGAAAAGCCCCCGGAACCCGGTTTCACCCATCGATCTGAGCGCCCACCGCGCCGGTCACGTCCGGCGATACGGTGCCGACGATGAGCACCTGCACCAGCTGTGGCCGCGACGACGAGGACACGGTGGCGGTGCGCCGGGTCTACCTGGTCCTCCCTGACGGGGCGCCGACGGACCCCGGATCGATCGAGGAGCTGGCCGAGGCCACCATCGTCGACGAGGACGAGGACTGGTGCGCCACCTGCCGCGACCAGTACCCGCACGTGCTCCGGAGCTGACCCGGGACCGCCGCCGGCGAAGGCACGGAACCCCTCGGGGTCAGAGCAGCGGTCTCGGGTCGACCGCCCGACCGCTACTGGCCGGCACCACTACTGGCCGGCACCGCCCGCCGCCGGCGCTGCCGTCGTCGTCGGTGCAGCCGTCGTCGTGGACCGGGGCACCGTGGTGCTCGACGCCCCCGGCGTGCTCGACGACGTCGACGCTCCGCCCGGCGTGGTCGTGGTCGACGCACGCGGCTGCGTGGTCGACGAGCCGCTCGACAGCGGCATGCCCGAGTTAAGGACCTTCTTGCCCACGTCGGCGGGCGGGAACTTGCACGCCGAGTCGCCCGCGATCGCCCTGCTCATGAAATCGCGCCAGATCCTTGCCGGGAACGTCCCGCCGGCCACCGACTGGCCCTTGTAGGACTTCATCTGCTTCGGCTGCTCGTAGCCCATCCACACCGACGCGGTCAGGTTGCAGGTGTAGCCGGTGAACCAGGCGTCCTTGGCGTCGTTGGTGGTGCCGGTCTTGCCCGCGGCCGGCGTGCGCAGACCGGCCGCCGCGCCGGTCCCCTTGATGATCACGCCCTGGAGCACCGTCGTGACGGTGTCGGCCACCTGTTCGCTGATCACCTGCTGGGGGTGCACCTCGGTCGACGCGTCGAAGATGACGTCACCGTCGGAGGACTCGATCCGGGTGATCACGTAGGGCTCGGTGTGACGCCCCCGATCGGCGAACGTCGAGTACGCCGAGGCCATGTCGAGCACCGACACCTCCTCGGTTCCCAGCACCAGCGCGTAGACGGGGTCCAGCTTGGCCCGCACACCGAGGCGGTTCGCCATCTCGGCCAGCCGGGGTGGGGTGATGGTGTCGACGATGCCCGCGTACACGGTGTTGGTCGAGTCCCAGGTGGCCTCTTCGACCGACTGCACGCCGTGGTCGGCCTTGTCGTAGTTGCGGGGCTTCCACAGCTTGCCGGGTTCGGCATACACGTTGGGGAACATCGTCGTGGGCGGAGCGCGGAACCGGGACTTGACCGAGTAGCCCTCCTCGACAAACGCGGCGAGGGCGAACGGCTTGAAGGTCGACCCCGGCGCCCGCCCCGACCCGCCGCCCGCGCTGCCCAGCGCCAGGTTGACCTTGCTGGTCTCGTAGTCGCGCCCGCCGTACATGGCCCGGACCCGACCGTCGGTGTCAATCGCGACCAGCGACCCCACCGGACCGTCGGGCTGGTTCAGCGTCTTGTCGACCGCGTCGACCGCGTACTTCTGCATGGCCGGGTCGAACGACGTGTAGACCCGCAGGCCCTTGGTCTCGGCCCCCGGTCCGAGCCGCTCTCGCAGCTGCGAGCGCACCCACTCCATCCAGAACTGGGACCCCAGGTCCTTGTACTTCACGTCACCCAGGTCGGTGTGCTCGGCCGGTCGGGGCCGGATGGTCACCTGCTGGGGCAGACCGGTGCTCGTCTTGTCCTCGGTGTTCCACGGGACCTCGGCGGCGGCCCGGGCACGCGACTCGGAGATGTAGCCCTCCTCGACCATGGCGTCGAGCACCGTCTTTCGGCGCCGGGTGGCCTCCTTCGGGTCACGGGTTGCATCCGCGTGCTCCGGGGCGCGGATCAGACCGGCCAGGTAGGCGGCCTGGGGCAGGTCCAGGTCCCGTGCTCCCACCCCGAAGTAGGCCCGCGACGCTGCCTCGACGCCGTAGGCCCCCCGCCCGAAGTAGATCTCGTTGAGGTAGCGGGTGAGGATCTCGCGCTTGTCGAGGGTCTGCTCGAGCTTGACCGCCAGCACCGCCTCCTTGACCTTGCGGGTCAGGGTCTTCTCCGAGCTCAGGTAGACGGTCTTGACGTACTGCTGGGTGATGGTCGAGCCGCCCTGCTGCGACGCGCTGTCGCCCAGCACGTCCTTGGTGAACGCTCGGGCGATGCCCACCGGGTCGACGCCGTTGTGGTCGAAGAACTTGCGGTCCTCCGCCGACAGCACGGCCTGCACCAGCACCGGCGGGAGGTCGTTGTAGGTGACCACGACGCGCTGCTCGCTGGCCGACAGCCGGGCCATCGCGTTGTCGAACCCGCACTGGCCGGCCTGGACCTCGATGTCGCAGACGAAGGTGGTCTCGTCCTGCGGCTTGGCCGGCGGCAGTTGGATCGTGTTGAGCACCGCCCACAGCCCGCCGACCGCCACGACGACCAGCACGACCACCGCGTATCCGACGCGGCGCCAACGCCACAGGAACCGCCGGGGAGATCGCGACGTGGTGTCGCCCACGGCCGGTCCGGCTCGACGGGATGAGGGCGGCGGTGGGGACGGCATGGGGAGGGGGTCGGGACGCGGGGCTGCCCGGGATCTGCGGGCGGTCGTATCAGTCTGCCTCGCCGGGCCGGTCCGTTCCCCAACGAAGCTGAGAGGCCCCCCGGGTGTGGACCGGGTGCGATCCCTGCGTCAGTCCGAGTCCCGCCGACCGACCGGGGTGATGTCGAGCAGGTGGTTCCACCGACACTCCAGGCAGACCTCGACGGTGTAGCAACGCAGTCCGCCGCCCCGGTGGCGGTCGGCCAACCTGAGCAGCTCGGCTCGGCCGGCGACCACCCGACCGCCCGGCGGCATCCGGGGCCCGAACACGAACCGGGCCAGGCGCAGCTCGTGCTCCCCGCACACGGGGCAGTCGTGGCGGGCCCGCTGGGCGCAGTTGCGACCGACCCGGAGCAGCTCGTGCTGGGCGTCGCAGACGTCGGCCCGGGTCAGCTCGCCGGCCCGGTAGCGGTGCAGCAGGCGCCGGCGCGCGAAGCGGTAGTCGACCGAGCCCGGTGTGGTCCCGGGACGACCGCCGGACTCCGGCGCGAGGAACGGCACGGCCGCCCAGGGTACCGCCCGCTGCGGCGGGAGGGCCCTGCGGTCGTCCGCTCTCCGGGTCGGGAGCGGTCCGCGGCTGTGGCCGCGAGCTCGGCCAGACTGACGCCGATGGCTACCTCCGCGTCCGCGACCGGTCGACCGCGCCACCCGTCGGCGGGCAACCTGGGCGCGCGGCCCGCCCTGGTCCGCGACGACTCCTCACCTCACCGACTGCCCGCCGCCAGCTTCCCCCACGGCGCCGAGAACGGCCGGGACCGGGTCCGCCTCGGCCCCGACCTCGACGACGACACCCTGGACCGGCTGATCGGACCGGTCGACGGCAAGCGGGTTCTCGACCTGGGCTGCGGAGCAGGGGCGGCCACCATCGCCCTCGCCCGTCGCGGCGCCCGCGTCACCGCCGTCGAGGCGTCGACCACCCGCCTGGCCCAGGCCCGTGCAGCCGCCGAGGTCGCTGAGGTCCGCGTCGAGTTCCACCACAGCGACCTTGCCGACCTGGCCTTCGTCCGAGCCGACACCGTCGACCTGGTCCTGGCGGTCTACTCGTTGGCCGGGGTCCAGGACCTCTCACGGGTCTTCCGCCAGGTCCACCGGGTGCTCACCCCCGGCAGCCCCCTGCTGCTGTCGCTGCCGCACCCGTTCACCACCATGCTCGATGACGACGCTGACCAGCCGTCGCCCTACCTCACCCGCACGGCGTGGAGCGCATCGCCGCTGGCGTGGCGCGCCGCCGGTGACGAGGGCGTCACCCATGTGCACCAGATCGGCGACGTGTTCACCACCCTGACGCGTTCCAACTTCGCGGTCGACGCTCTGCTCGAACCCGAACCGGTCGACGGGGTCTCGGGCATCCACACCTCGACGCTGGTCGAGTGGGTGCCGCCCACGCTCGTGGTCCGGGCCCGCAAGCTCGGGATCTGAGCACCGCGCCGGATTTCTGAGGTCCGGATTGCGACAAGGTGTGTCGGTGCGGACCCCTATATCTGGGTGGCGTGCCAGGTGTCGAGGGCGGCGTAGGCCTCGTCCTCGGTCATCGGTCCACGGTCCAGGCGCAGCTCCAGCAGGTGCGCCAACGCCCGGCCCACCTCGGGACCCGGCGCCAGCCCCAGGTGCGCCATGACCTGCTGGCCGTCGAGGTCGGGTCGGATCGCGCTCAGCTCCTCGGCCGCCTGCAGGGCGGCGATGCGGTCCTCGAGTTCGTCGATGCGACGGTCGAGCGCTTCGGCCTTCTTCTTGTTGCGGGTCGTGCAGTCGGCCCGGGTGAGCGCGATCAGCTCGTCGAGCTGCGATCCGGCGTCGCGGACGAAGCGCCGCACCGCGGCGTCGGTCCAACCCATCTGGTAGGTGTGGAACCGCAGGTGCAGGTAGACGAGCTGGGTCACGTCCCGGACCATCTCGTTGCTGAACTTCAGCGCCCGCATGCGGTCCCGGGTCATGCGGGCCCCGACCACCTCGTGGTGGTGGAAGCTCACGCCCTTGCCGCCGATCGAGCGGGTCTTGGGCTTGCCGACGTCGTGGAACAGCGCGGCGAGCCGCACCTTGAGCTCGTTGCGGGCCTTGGCCACCACCGCGATCGTGTGGCTCAGCACGTCCTTGTGGCGGTGGATCGGGTCCTGCTCCAGGCGCATCGCCGGGAGCTCGGGCAGGAACATGGCGGCCAGGCCGCTGTCGTGCACGAACCACAGTCCGGCGGACGGGTCATCGACGGTCACCAGCTTGCACAGCTCGTCGCGGATGCGCTCCGCGCTCACGATCTCGAGCCGTGGCGCACCGTCGCGGACCGCGGCGACCAGCTCCGGGACCGGGGCCAGGTCGTAGCGGGCGATGAACCGGGCGGCCCGGAGCATGCGCAACGGGTCGTCGGAGAAGCTCACCTCGGCGTCGAGGGGGGTGCGCAGCACACCGGCGGCCAGGTCGGCCAGGCCCCCGAACGGGTCGATGAGCACCGGTTCGGGGTGCGTGACCTCCAACGCCATCGCGTTGACGGTGAAGTCCCGACGGGACAGGTCGACCTCGACCTCGGTGGTGTACGCGACCTGAGGCTTGCGGCTGTCGGAGGTGTAGGCCTCGGCCCGGTGGGTGGTGATCTCGTAGGTCCGACCGCCGATCGAGACGCCGATCGTCCCGAACTTCTCGCCCTGGGTCCACAGCGCGTCGGCCGCCGGCGCCACGATCGCCTTGATCGCCGCGGGCTCCGCGTCGGTGGTCAGGTCGACGTCGTCACCGATCGGACCGGTGCCCGACCCCGCCACGACGAACAGGTCGCGCACGACGCCGCCGACCAGGAACAGCCGGGCGTCGGCCGCTGCGAAGCGCTCGGCCAGGGGCCGGACCTCGTCGATCAGCTCACGGGCGCGCTCGGGGATCACGACCCGAGGCTAGCGACGCGGTCACGGGTGGCCGTCACCCGTTCCACCACGTCGTCGCCGGGACCACCGCTCGTCGGCGCCTCGGGGTGCAGGCGCTCGCCGTACAGGGCCGAGACGGTCGCCGCGGTCGACCGGGCGATCGCCTCCAGGTCGTATCCGCCCTCCAGGAACACCACCCGCCGACCGGGCGCGACCAGCGTCAGCAGGTCGGCCACGATGTCCGCGTAGTCACCCGAGGTCAGTCCCAGCTCGGTGAGCGGGTCGTCGCGGTGCGCGTCGAAGCCGGCGGACACCAGCAGCCAGGTCGTGCCGTGGGCCTCGACCGCGGGGGCGACCAGCTCCTCCAACGACCGGCGGTAGTGGTCACCGGTGGCGCCGGCGGGCACCGGCAGGTTCCACGTGGTGCCCCGACCCGGACCTTCGCCGATCTCCGACGCTCTCCCCGTCCCCGGATACAGCGGATGCTGGTGCCAGCTGACGTAGAGGACGTCGGGATCCCGGTAGAAGATGTCCTGCGTGCCGTTGCCGTGGTGGGCGTCCACGTCGATCACCGCGACCCGCTCCCCTGCCGCCGCGAGCGCCGCGGCGGCCACGGCGACGTGGTTGTACAGGCAGAACCCCATGGCCCGGCTCGCGGTGGCGTGGTGCCCCGGCGGCCGCGGTGCGACGAAGGCCGCGTCCGCATCGCCGGAGCGGAGGCGTTCGATCGCGTCGAGCCCGGCACCGGAGCCCAGCCGGGCCAGGTCGGCCGATGCCGACGACACGACCGTGTCGGCGTCGAGGTGGGTCCGCCCCGAGCGGCAGAACGCCTCCACCCCCCGGACGAAGGCCTCTGGATGGACCCTGAACAGTTCCTCGTCGGTGGCGGGGCGGGCGATGACCCGCTCGACGTCGTCGTCGACGCCGGCGAGGACCAATCCGTCGGTCACGGCGTGCAGGCGGTCCGGTCGCTCGGGGTGGAACGGACCGGTGTCGTGCAGAGCGAAGCGCTCGTCCGCGTACACCAGCACCGTCATCCGAGCAGCGTACCGTCGGCGCCCTCCGAGCTCCGGGGCCGCGTTCCCACGACCCGTTCGGAGCGGACCTATCGTCTGGTCGTCGCCGACATCCCCACCCGACACCGCCTGGAGCCGATGCAGGACATGACCAGCCGTCAGCTGCTGCGCGTCGGGGAGGACCGGTTCCGGGTCGGTCCGTGGCACGCGGATGACCGCATCGCGTACCTGGCGCTGCCGCCGCCGCCGACCGGGCCGTCGGTCGACGGCCTCAACGGTTGTCTCCGCGGGATCGCGGCCGCCGGCTACAGCTCGGTGATCACCTCGGCGCTGCACCCGACCGAGGCCCGACCGTTCCTCGAGGCCGGGTTCACCGAGTACGACCGGCTGAAGGTCCTGTCCCACGACCTCCGCGGGCTCGACCGACTGCCGAATCCGACCGGGGGCGTCCGGCTCCGTCGGGCCCGTCGGTCCGACCGCGACGACGCCCTGGCGGTCGACAACCGCGCGTTCCCCGTGTTCTGGCGACTCGACCGCGCCTCCATGACCGAGGCCGAGAAGGCCACGCCGGTCTGCAGGTTCCGGGTGGCGCTCCCCGAGCACGACGCCCCGCGGCGGGTGCTCGGTTACGCCGTCACCGGTCGCGGATCGGGTCAGGGCTTCCTGCAACGCCTCGCGGTCGATCCCGACCAGTCCGGGCGCGGGATCGGCTCCGCCCTGGTCCTCGACGCTCTCTGCTGGGCCTCCCGACGCCGCTGTCGGCGGGTGCTGGTCAACACCCAGCGCCACAACACCCGCGCGCTGTCGCTCTACCGCCGCCTCGGCTTCGAGGTGACCCCGACCGACCTCCTCGTCCTGCACCGACCAGTTCCGTGAACACCCGTTCCGTGATCGCGAGGTCGGTCCCAGAGCACCCCGTCCCGCGCCGGATCCGCCTGCTCCTGTGCGCCGTTGCGGTCACCGCCGCCGTCGTGGCCCCCGCAGGGTCGCTGTCCGCCGTCCCCGATCAGGTCGTGGGTGGCTCCACCGCAGCCCCGGGCACCTCGATCGTCGTCACCGCGGTGACGCCGTGGGTCGAACCCGACGGAGACTTCCGGATCGGGATGCGGGTGGACGGTCCCCTGCCCGCCGATGCCGTCCTCACGACCCAGATCCACCAGCGCCTCCGGGCCTCTCGGACCACCACGCTGCGCGGTGCCCTCGAGCGGGTCATCGCCAGCGACGACGCGGGACCTCCGCTGCAGTCGCCCCGTGACCGCACCGTCGCATCGCTCGGCGACGCCGCCACGGGCGTCGTTGTCGACATACCGATCCGCGGCACCCGATCCGGGGACTCGGAACGGGTGCTCCTGCCCAACCCCGGAATCCACCCCGTCACCGTGAGCGTCGCCGACGCGGCCGGCACCGAGCTCGCGTCGACGATCGTGTTCCTCAACCGACTTCCCGACACCATGCCGGTCTCCCGGGACGGCTCTCCCGCCGCGGTGTCGTTGTCGGTCTACGCCCTCGTCGACGGGCCCGCAGCACTGCGTCCCTCGGGGCAGGCCGACCTCGACCCGGCGACCCGCGAGCAGCTCAGCGCGCTGGCGAGCACGCTCGAGTCCGGCGTTCCGGGGCCGATCACCCTGGCCGTCCGGCCGAACCTGCTCGACGCACTCGACCGTTCCGAGGACCCGACCGACCGCAACATCCTGCGGGTCCTGCGGTCGGCGACGTCCGGGTCGACTCCGGCCACCGTGGCCGGGATGCCGTACGTCGACGTCGACGTCGGGAGCCTGTCGGAGTCCGCCGACGGGCGCGGCGAGGTGCTCCGCCAGATCGCCCTCACGAACTCGACGGTCCAGCACGTCCTGGGCGTCGAACCGGTGGGGACGACCTGGTACGACGGCGACTCGGTGACCGAGGCGAGCCTCCCGTTCCTCGAGGTCCTCGGCGCCCGCCGCGCCGCGATCCCCGCCGACGACCTCCGACTCCACGACCCCCGCTCCACTCCCGACGGCGCGCGGTCTCTCGCGGTCGGGCTTCCACCCTCGACACTCACCGCCACCGCCCCGGATGAGTCGCTCAGCCGACTGCTCGACGAAGGGGCGAACGGGTCCGACGACGAGCCCGGACCCGGCCAACGGGCGAACCAGGTCGTGGCGACGTTGATGGCCACGTGGTATCCGGCCGCCGCCGAGTCCGGATCGGCCGGCGGGAGCGAGTTCCCCGGTCCGGCCACGCTCCTGCGCACCCCGGTCGGCACCGGACCGGCCGTGCTCGCCGCGCTCTACGCCGCTCTCGCCGACCCCGGGCCGATCACCCTCGACCCCGGCGCCGTGCCCACCGCCGCCGCCGCCGTCGACGGCGAACCCGTGACCGCCCAGGTCCCCGCAGACGGTCCCACCGATCCGGGGCCCGCCCTCCGGGAGGTCCTCGACACCCGACGCTCGATCGACGGGTACCGGTCGCTGGCCCCGTCCGCGACCGCGGAGGCCGCCGAATGGGACCGCATCGACGCCCAGACGCTGCACGTGGACATGTCAGCCGCGGACCGCGACACCTACCACCGCAGGATCCTGGCCGACATCGGCGTCCTGGTCGCACAGATCGAGATGCCACCGGAGCGTCAGGTCCTGCTGACCGACCGCGAGGCCACGATCCCGCTGCGGTTCCGCAACGACCTCCCCTATGCCGTGGACGTGCAGCTGTGGATCCGGTCGGTCCGCCTCGACGTCGGCGGCGGCGACCGACGCATCGTCACCCTCCGGCCCGGTGAGAACCGGGTCGACCTGCCCGTGACGGTGCGCGCCCCCGGCGGCACGCTGCTGAGGATCGACGCGTCCTCCCCCGACGGGGCGCTGGCCCTTCCTGCGGTGGCGATCCCGGTGACCTCGAGGACCATCTCGGGGGTGGGAGCCGCGCTGTCGGTGCTCTCGCTGCTGTTCCTGGCCGGATGGTGGACGGTCTCGATCCGACGGGAACGTCGACGTCGTGGACCCGAACGGGGCCCGGGGGCCGCGACGGACCGATAGCGTGGGGTCGAGTGGACGAGACCCAGGTCGGCTCCGGCCCGATCGACCTCACCCGGGGGTCGCTGCCGACCGGATCCCTCGCTGGAACCACCCTCGGCGGCCGCTATCGACTGGACCGCATCATCGGCGCCGGCGGCATGGCGCAGGTGTGGGAAGGGACCGACTCGGTCCTCGGCCGCCGGGTCGCGGTCAAGGTGCTGCACCCCCACCTCGCCGATGACGAGTCGCTGGTCCGACGGTTCCGCCAGGAGGCGATAGCAGCCGCACGACTCAACGACCCCGGGATCGTCGGCGTCTACGACACGTGCAGCGACGACGGCCACGAGGCGATCGTCATGGAGCTGCTGCAGGCCACGACGCTGCATCAGCTCATCGACGAGCGCGGGACGATCGATCCCGACACCACGTTGCGGATCGGACTTCGCCTCCTCGATGCACTCGAGAGCGCTCACCGAGCCGGGTTGGTGCACCGCGACGTCAAGCCCTCCAACGTGCTGCTCTGCGACGACGGCCGCGTCAAGATCGCCGACTTCGGCATCGCCAAGGCCGACGACCAGACCGAGCTCACCCGCGACGGCTCCCTGCTGGGCACCGCGTCCTACCTGGCCCCGGAGCAGCTGACCGGCACCGACGTCGATGCCCGAGCGGACCTCTACTCCCTGGGTCTGGTCCTCTACGAGTGCCTCACCGGACGGGTTCCGTTCCGTGGGGACACCGGCGCCGCGGTCGCGCTCGCCCGGCTCCACACCACGCCGACCGACCCCCGCCGCATCCGCTCCGACATCCCGCCCCGCCTGGCTGACGCCGTCATGCGGGCACTCGAACGCGACCCGGACCGTCGTTTCGACTCCGCCGCTGACTTCCGGGCCGCGTTGCTGCACGCCGATGTCGACGTCCCGGCCGCCGTGCCGGGTCCGCCGATCGAACCGCCGGCGGTGACCACCGTCGAGCACGACCCACCCGGATTCGGACGATCCGAGCGGCGATGGCTCCTGCCGGCCTTCCTGATCCTGCTCATCGCGGTCGGGATCATCGTCGCAGGACTGCTCTTCCGTGAGTCCCGTCAGCCCGACACGGCTGGTCCGACGACCAGTTCGACGGTCGCGCCGGCCGAGCCGCTGCCCATCGCGTCGGTCAGCTCCTATGACCCCCAGGGCAGCGGGACCTCAGGAGAGAACGACTCCCTGGCCGCGCGGGCGACCGACGGCGACGACCTCACCGCGTGGCGGACCGAGACCTACGACCAGCCCGACTTCTTCGGCGACAAGACCGGGATCGGTCTGGTCATCCACCTCGCCGGCCGGTCCCGTCTGGAGAACGTCCGCGTGTCGGGCTCGACCAACGGATGGAGCGGACAGGTGTACGTCCTCGACGGCGACCCCGACCCTGCCGGGCCTGGCGACCTGCACCCGTCGGCCACCCTGACCGACGTCCGTGGCCCCGTCAGCGTCGACCTCGGCGGGGCGACGGGAACCACCGTCCTGCTCTGGATCACCGACCTCGGCGACCCGACCGACGGGTCCCGACACCGGGTCGAGATCCAGGAGGTCGTCCCGAACGGGTCGCCGGCACCGAGCTGACGCGACATGGGCAGAACCTCGCAGGGAGGGGACGGGCCGAGCGACGAGGACCTGGTCGCAGCCGCGCGCCGCGGCGACCGGGCCGCCATGGACCAGCTCCTGCGTCGCCACCACGACCGGATCCTGGCGGTGTGCCACCGGCTCTGTCGGAATCCTGCCGACGCCGAGGACGCCGCCCAGGACGCCCTGATCGCCATCGTCCGCGCGCTCGACCGGTTCGACGGTCGTTCCCGGTTCAGCACCTGGGCCTACCGGGTGACGACCAACTCGTGCCTGGACGAGCTGCGCCGACGGCGACGACGGCCCGTCACCGTCGACGCCACCTCGGTTCCCGAGCCCGCCGCCACCGACGTCGAACCCGCAGATGCCGCAGTGCGCTCCGAGGTGCGTTCCACGCTCGTCGAGGTGCTCGAGCGCCTCCCCGAGGAGTTCCGGGTTCCTCTGGTGCTGCGCGACGTCGCCGACCTCGACTACGCGAGCATCGGAGAGATCCTGGATCTGGCCCCGGGGACGGTGCGCTCCCGGATCGCCCGCGGACGGGCCCGAGCCGCCGCCCTCCTCGACGGGAACCCGACGGCCGGTGCCGACGTCGAAGTACCGGACCCCACCGCGATGGACCCGCCATGAACGACCGACGACCCGACGACTCCGAGTCTCCGCAGACCACGCCGGCGACGCCCGGGTCGCGACGCGTGCCCCGGGACGGGACCGCGGATGAGTGGGTGAGCGCGGTCCTCGACGGAGAGGCCGACGCCGAGGAGTCGGCCGCCGTCCGAGCCGATCCGGTCCTGCTCGCCCGCCTCGCAAGGTTCCAGGATCTGCGCGACCGGCACCGACAGCTCGCGCTCGACCCCCCGCCGTCGCCTGCCGACGTCGATCAGCGCGTGGCGGCCGCTCTGGCCGAGATGGGAGCCACGTCCGGATCCGGTCACCGTCCCGACCTGGTCGCTTCCGGTCACGCGAGGCCGGAGCGATCCACCCGGGTCCCGAGAGGCCGGTCGTGGGTGGCGATCGCCGCCGCGGTGGTCCTGGTCGTGGTCGCGGCCGGGGTCGCGGTGCGCGCCACCACCGGCCGCTCCGGCACCGGTGAGCACCTGGCGGATTCGGCCACCGAGGTTACGGGGGAGGGTTCGGGCTCTCTCGAGCCGCCGACCAGCACCACGTCGCCGCCGTTCACCAGTCCCGCCCCCGCTGGTGCGTCAGGTGCCGGGACCTCGAGCGAGGAGTCCGCCCCCTCGGGGTCGCCGACCAACAGCGCCGATCGCTCGGCGCCTGTCGTTTCCGACGAGCGGCTGGCCGAGCTCCCGGACCTGGGGACCCACGCGGACACCGCCGCAATGGTGGCGGCGACTCCCACATCCACCCTCGACTCCCTGCCGCTGAGGGATCCCGCGACCCTGCCCTGTCGGACCGGCGGCCCGGACGCGGTCCGCGTCGCGGTCGCCGTCGTCGCCGGTTCGCCGGCCCTGGTGATCCTCACCGGTGACACGGTCCGGGCCGTGTCGGTCCCCGGGTGTCTCCCCCTCCCCTGACCGACGGTCCTGTCGCCCCGGACCCGACCCAACCCCTAGGCTCCTGCGCCATGAGCGAGACCTCCGCGTCGTCGGGAACGCCATCGACCACGACGCCCGGCCGGCCGGCGAGCGGCGGAGGCGACTGGACCGATCAGGTCACCGATCTCATCGTCGAGAACGTCGACAAGGTGCGCTCCCACACGACCGGGCCGATCCTCGAGGTCTCCAAGGGGATGGTCTACGCGATCGTCGCCCTCATCCTGGGGTTGCCGACGGTGGTGCTCGCCCTCGTCGGCACGGTGCGACTCCTCACGATCTTCATTCCGGCCTGGGCCGTCTACCTGCTGTTCGGGATCATCTTCGTGCTCGTCGGTGTTGTGCTCTGGTCGAAGCGCGGTCGTCTCCCCACCTGAGATCGACCCCGAACCCACCCCCGAAACCGTCACCGAACGGAGAGCCACCATGGCCGACCTGCGCAACGTCGTCATCATCGGATCGGGCCCTGCGGGCCTGACCGCCGCCATCTACACCGCCCGTGCCGACCTCGAACCCCTGATGATCGAGGGCGAGCCGTCGTCGACCGGCGATCAGCCCGGGGGCCAGCTGATGCTCACCACCGAGGTGGAGAACTTCCCCGGGTTCCCCGACGGGATCATGGGACCGGAGCTGATGGGCAACCTGCGTCAGCAGGCCGAGCGGTTCGGGGCCGAGATCCACACCGCCAAGGTCTCCCGCGTGGACTTCTCGGAGCGTCCGTTCCGGATCTGGGTCGGTGATCCCGACGCTGACGAGCCCACGCACCTGGCCCGGTCCGTCATCATCGCCACCGGCGCCAGCGCCCTCATGCTGGGGCTCGACTCGGAGCACCGGCTGCTCGGCCACGGCCTGTCCACCTGCGCGACCTGCGACGGGTTCTTCTTCCGCGACCAGGACATCGTCGTGGTCGGCGGCGGCGACTCGGCCCTGGAGGAGGCGATGTTCCTGACCCGCTTCGGTCGGACCGTCACCGTGGTCCACCGCCGCAAGGAGCTGCGCGCCTCCAAGATCATGCAGGACCGGGCCTTCGCCAACGACAAGATCACCTTCGTCTGGGACAGCGTCGTCGAGGAGATCCTCGGCGAGGACCGGGTCGAGGGCGTCCGCCTCCGCAACGTCGTCACCGACGAGGTCACCGATCTCCCCGCCACGGGGGTGTTCGTCGCCATCGGCCACCGTCCCAACACCGAGCTGTTCACCGGTCAGCTCCCGGTCAGGGACAACGGCTACCTGGTCACCCTGGACGGGACGTCGCGCACCGCCGTCGACGGCGTGTTCGCCTGCGGTGACGTCCAGGACGACCGCTACCGCCAGGCCATCACCGCCGCGGGCTCCGGATGCATGGCCGCCATCGACGCCGAGCGCTGGCTCGAGGCCCAGGAGCACTGAGACCGGATCCACCCGATCGGTCCCCGCCCCGGGATCCAGCGGGTGCTGGAATGAGGACAGAGGGCGGGCGGTTGTCCCAACACGTCCCCACCGCGGCGGGCATCGGGTCCAGGCCGCCGCCGGGCGAAACCCCAGCTCGAATCCACACGCAACCACTCGAACCCACCGAACCACCGGAGGAGAGCCACATGGGCTCCATCAGCCAGCTCACCGAGTCCACCTTCGACGAAGAGGTCGCCAGCTCGACCGAGCCGGTACTCGTCGACTTCTGGGCCGAGTGGTGCGGTCCGTGCAAGATGGTCGCGCCCATCCTCGAGGAGATCGCCACCGAACAGGCGGGCAAGGTTCGGGTGGCCAAGGTCAACGTCGACGAGAACCCCGGACTCGCCACCAAGTTCAATGTGATGAGCATCCCGACCATGATCGTTTTCAAAGATGGGCAGGAGGCTCAGCGCCTCATCGGCGCCCGGGGCAAGCCGCAACTCCTCGAGGATCTGACCCCCTACCTCTGACCCCTACCTCTGACCCGCACCGGCGCTGCGGGTACCATCGGTCCGCAGGTCACCGGGACCTGCCGCGACCCCGGGAGACACCATCACCCTCTCCGCCCTTCCGCTGCGCTCCGGCGCCGTCGGGCCCGCCGTGGCCGACCTCCAACGGCGTCTCGCCGCGGCCGGGCACTCCCCCGGCGACCCGGCGGGCGAGTTCGGCGAGTCGACCGCTGCGGCGGTCAGCGGGTTCCAGCAGCAGGCCGGCCTGCGCAGCGACGGCGTCTGCGACACCGCGACCTGGGCAGCTCTGGTCGAATCGGAGTTCCGACTCGGCGATCGGTTGGTGTGCCTGCGTTCGCCGATGATGCGCGGCAACGACGTCGCCGAGCTCCAGCTCCGGCTCGGCGCGCTCGGATTCGACGCCGGTCGGGTCGACGGCATCTTCGGTCCGGGGACCAGGGCTGCGGTCGGAGACTTCCAGCGCAACGCCGGTCTGGTCGCGGACGAGGTCTGCGGGCCCGATACCGTCGAGGCCCTGATGCGGCTCGAGGGTCGCGCCGGGCGGGCCACCGTCACCGCGGTCCGCGAACGCGATCGGTTGCGTCGGACCATGCGCTCGCTCACATCGCTGAGGGTCGCCATCGGCTCCGACACCGACCTCCAGCCGGTCACCACGCGCCTCGCTGCGGCCCTGCAGTCCGCCGGGGTCACCACGGTGCTGCTCGACGGCGACTGGTCGGCCCAGGCCGCCGAGGCCAACGACTTCGCGGCGGACGTCTACCTGGGACTCTCGCTGGCTCCCGCCACCGTCATCGAGGCCAGCTACTTCGAGGTTCCCGGCTTCGCGTCGACGGGAGGCCGTCACCTGGCCGAGCTCGTGGTCAGGGAGCTTCCGGCCAGCCCCGGGTGGGGTATCGGCGCCGTCACCGGGATGCGACTTCCCATCCTCCGCGAGACCCGCAGCTCCGCCGTCCTGGTCCAACTCGGCGACCGTGCGATGGTGGACCGGAACCGCGATCTGATCATCGCCTCGCTGCAGAGGGCACTGGATGTCTGGGCCAGCGACCCCGTCGCCGAAGGTCCCTCCGCCACGTCGGAGACGCCGGGACCGGCCCGGTACCCGGGTGTGGCGTCCTGACCGACCGGTCGGGAGCAGTCGACCTCAACCATCGCGAGAGGTTGACCCGGTCCTCCTGAGCTGAACCTCAGCTTCGTGTTTCCCCAGTGTTGTGCCCACCCTGTGGACAACACCCTGAACTCGAGGTCGATGCACCCTCTCGTCCAGGTTCATCGTCGGTCGACAGCTCCGAGGCCTCGCACTCCGAGGTACCGGGCCAGGATCCCGGGCGTCGCGATCAATCGATGATCCGTCGGTAGATGCGTTCCAGGTCCTCCAGGTTGGCGAACTCGATCAGCACCTTGCCCCGCTTGGCCGTCATGGTGATCGACACCCTCGTGTCGAGGTGATCCGCCATCAGCTCCTCGAGCTCCAGCAGCCCCGGTGGCCGGAGGCCGGTCGGCTCGGACGCGCCGGTCCCGCCCGACGTCGGCTCGTCGGTCGCTGCAGCACCGTTTGCCGCTGATCCGTCGAGGCTGTTCTCCAGCTCGATCCGTTCGCGGACGAGCTGTTCGACGTCGCGGACGCTCAGGGCTTCGGCCACCGTCCGCTTGGCCAGCGCCTCCTGGTAGGCGCGGTCGGGGTGACCCAGGATCGCCTTGGCGTGACCGGCGCTGATCAGCTGCTCACCCACCAACCGCTGGACTGCCGGCGGAAGCTGGAACAGACGCAGGAGGTTGGTGACCGCGGACCGACTCCGACCGACCCTCTGCGCCACCTGCTCCTGGGTGTAGGAGAAGTCCTCGATCAGCTGTTGGTAGGCCGCCGCCTCTTCGAGCGGGTTCAGATCCTGCCGATGGAGGTTCTCCACCAACGCCTGCTCGAGGGAGGAGACGTCATCGGCGGTTCGCACCACCACCGGGACCGTTCGAAGGCCGGCTCGCTTGGCCGCCCGCAGACGACGCTCCCCGGCGATCAGCTCGTAGCCGTCGTCGAGCTCGCGCACCAGGACCGGCTGGAGGACGCCCAGCTCCTTGATGCTGTCCGAGAGCCCCTCGAGCGACTCCTCGTCGAAGGCACGGCGGGGTTGGTAGGGGTTGGGTCGGATCGACTCGATCGGGACCTCGGACAACCCCGCCGCGACGGCATCGGGATCCTCCCCGGCTCCGGCCGGGATCAACGAGGTCAGCCCTCGTCCCAGTCCGCTCTTACGCGCCACCACTCACCTCCCGGGCCAGCTCCCGGTACGCCACGGCACCCCGGGAGCTCGGATCGAACGTCGTGATCGGCTGGCCGTAGGACGGCGCCTCGGACAGCCGGATGTTGCGAGGGATCATGTTCCGACACACCTTGGGGCCGAAGTGCCCTCGAACCTCCGAGACGACCTGCTCCGCCAACCGTGTGCGACTGTCGTACATCACCATCACGATCCCGCTGATCTCCAGCTCCGGGTTCAGGTTGGTGCGGACGAGCTCCACGTTGCGGGTCAGCTGGGCAAGACCCTCCAGTGCGTAGTACTCGCACTGGATGGGGACCATCACCTCGGTCGCGGCGACCAGGCCGTTGACGGTGAGGAGCCCGAGCGATGGTGGGCAGTCGATCAGGATGAAGTCGTAGTCATCGATGACGTCGGCCACCGCGCGCTTCAGCCGCGACTCGCGACTGAAGGCCGGGACCAGCTCGATCTCCGCTCCCGCCAGATCCAGGCTGGCAGGAGCGACGAAGAGGTTGCGGACCTCGGTCGGCTCGATGCAGTCCTCGAGAGCGACGTCGTGCAGCAGGACGTCGTACATGGTGTGGTCGAGCGTCCGGTAGTTGATCCCCAGACCCGTGGTGGCGTTCCCCTGAGGATCGAGGTCGATCACCAGGGTCCGATGATCCAACTCGGCCAGGGCTGCACCCATGTTCACTGTCGTCGTCGTCTTGCCGACGCCGCCCTTCTGGTTGGCGACAGCGATGACTCTGGGAAGTGGGCGACCCCCGACCCCGGTCGGTTCAGGACCCTCGGCCCGGGACGGGTCCGGGGGATCGGTGGCTCCAGGTCCGACGCTGTTGTGGACCGATGCCACCTGACCGGCTCCCTCGGGTCCGACGTCGACGCGGGGCGCCTCGGGGGAGGATGGTTCCTCCAGGTTCCCGACGCCACCGAGTGAGTCTGGGTGGTGGTCCGGAACGGCGTTCGTCGGGCGTTCGTCAGATCGGGACCACTCGGGTTCGCGAGAGGTCGCGGTCTCGTGAACGCCCGGGTCGGGGGGCAGGTCGGACATCCGGAACTCCCACGTGAGGTGGTCGACAGGTGCTGCGGCGGCCGGGTCCGTGCGTCGTGGGCGTGCCCGCGGAATGCCCGCAGGAGTGATCGAGGCGCACCGATCGAGCAGCGCTCCCATCCTTCCGTCCGGCGGGGCCGGGGTCAAGCACCCTCGCGCCCGACCATGGTCGTCGGATCGCTGTCCGGCACCGGCCGACCCCGTCTCGCGTGTTCCACGTGGAACGCTTCGCCCCAGTCAGTCAGGTCGGCCGGAGGCGGGCCGGGAGCCGGACGCGACAGAGCAGCGCCTGCAGCGAGGGCGCGGCCCGCTCACGGCGACACCTCGATGTGAGGGCAGGGCAATGTGAGAGAAGGGCACTGTGAGAGCAGAGCGGGTCACGTCCCGAGGGAGCGGAGTTGGCGGTCGAGACCCGGACAGCGGTGCATCAGACGGGGACCACATCCTGCTCGTGAGCTCGGGCTACGGGCGGGAGCCGGTCGTCGCCGGAGCTTCAACCCGCCAGACCTTCAACCCGTTTGCCGATGATTCGGCCTCTCGATCCTCGGCAAGGTCGACACCTGTCGACCCTGCCGTCCCGTTCGCGGGAGCGGTGCCGTCCGGCCGGTTGCAGAGTTGCCGTTCACACCCGCGTGGAGGACCACATCAACGCCCCAGTGGTCCCGTCCGATCCAGGGTGCCGCCGTCTGGGTGAGGACCGCGTCTGGGTGAGGAGCGTCTATGTGAGGACCGTCTGTGTCGCCACGTCGGAGATGATCGGGGTGACCACCCTTGTCGCCCCGGATGTCCGACTCGGTCATCCGTTCGGTTGGTGTCAGATCCGCCATCGCGACGTCCGTTGGATCCACTGTTCCACGTGGAACGTCCGGCGGTCGGCGCCGCGTCCCGTTGTCCGACCGACCCCGTCTCGGAACCAGCCGTCGCGGGTCCCGGTGACACGATGCGCTCAGAAGAGCGGTCGACGGGCTGGAACACCCACTCGGCGGGGTATGCCCTCGGCGCATGCCGTGATCACGTCCACTGCCATGACCGTGGCGCCCTCCGCGTACCACAGACGTCCAGGCTGCATGCCCAGGCGCAGCAGACCCTCCGCCGGCCACCGGTCCTCTGAACCCGTCGGCGGTTCGCTCACCAGGAGCCTCGCACCCGGACCGCTCAGGAAGCCGGCGGCACACTCCGCGGTCACGGCGGGTGGGCCGAAGGACCGAGCGGTGACCACCTCCGCTGATCCTCGCAGATCGGGCTCCCGTGCCAGCTCCTCGGCTCGACCTCGCCGGACCTCCACCCTCTCGTCCACACCCAGCTCGGCCGCCGCCCATTCCAGGAAGTCGGTCCGCTTCCTGATGGCGTCGATGAGAACCACATGGATGCCCGGTCGACGGACCGCCAGGATCAGGCCGGGGAGCCCTCCACCGGAACCGAGGTCCACCAGCGTGAGTTCACCGACCCGATCCGGACCCTGCCGGGACTCCAGGTCGTCGATCCCGGGCAGGAAAGCTGCGGCGTGGTGGATGTGAGCGGCGGTCGGCCCCGGACCCAGGAAGCCCAGCTCCCGCGAGCGCATCAGGACCCGATCCAGGGCGGCGTCGGTCGCGGGACTCTGCTCGGCACGGGACTCCGACACCGACCCCGAACGCGGGACGGGCACCCCATCGGGGTGCCCGTCGTCGGATTCGGAAGATGGACCTGGGTCCGGCTCCGGTCCTGAAGTCATCCGGCGGCGCTGAGCACCACGCGCCGTCGCGGTGACTCACCGATGGAGCTGGACGCCACTCCGTCGATCTCGGCGACCGTGTCGTGCACCACCTTGCGGTCCGGGCTGCTCATGACCTCGAACACGACCTCGACGTCGTCGTCGAGCACCTGTCGGGCCGCGTCGGTGACGAAGGCCGCCAGTCGGTCGCGGCGCATCTGCCGCACCCCGGCGACGTCGACGACGACCTTCGCGTACTCGCGGCCTTCGGCGTGGCGCTGAAGGACGTTGCGGGTGATCTCCTGGATCGCGTCCAGGGTGGCCATGCCGGGTCCGATGAAGAGCCCCACCTCGCTGCCATCGATCGACGCCCGCAGGACGTCGTCCTCGATCTGCGCGTTCGCTGTCACCTCCAGCCCGAACGCCCGGCCGAGGCCGTCGAGGAAGGTGGTGACAACATCGCACTGCTCGGCCGTGTCCATGACCTCTCGCTCCTTGTCGGGCGGTGCCGGACGGGCACCGCTGCCGCTCTTGCTGGACGGACCCCGCCCCGACGAACCACCCCGGCCGGAATCAGCCTTGCCCTGGGACCGCTCCTCGGCAGACGCGGATGCCTTCCGAGCGGGCTTCGCTCCCCCGGTGGCCGACGCCGTCGCCTTGTCCTCGCCCGACGACGCCGCGTCGGTGCCCGTCCGCTTCTCACCCTCACCGCGACCGCCCTTGTCGGACCGGGACCGCTTTCGCCGCTCAGACTTGGAACGCGGGGCTCGGGGCACGACGCGGGCACGGACCCGGCCGACGCCGCGTGTCCGGCCGAACAGGCCGGACCGCGGCTCCTCGATCACCTCGAACTCGGCATCCTGCTCGTCGACGCCCAAGCGATCGAGCGCAGCCTCCTTGGCCTCCTCGACCGTCTTTCCGGTTGTCTCGACCCACTCCACGGTGGCACTCACTCCCTGTTGTCGTTCTGGTTGGTGTTGTCGTTCTCGATGGTGTTGTCGTTGCTGGCGGTCCCGTCATCGTCGACGTGTCCCGCGGAGGCCGAACGGCCCGAGGATCCCCCGCCGCTCCTCGGTTGCCCCGATCGACGCTGGTTGACCGAGCGCTTGGCGGTTCCGCCCGATCGGCGACCGGACCCCTCGGGGGCCGACGCGTTCTGATGGGCCTTCTGGCTCTTCACCGAGCTTCCCGGTCCTCGATCCGCCGACTTGGCGGAACCCGATGGGTCGACGGTCGCCTTCGACTTCGGCGCGGACTTCTGACCGCCGGCCTTGCTCTTCCCGCGGTCGGTCCCGCCGGTCGCCGATCCCCCCTTGGATCCCGACGACCCCTTCTTCGCGCTCGTGGACGTCTTCTCGGACGCGGTCGCCTCGATCGGGCCCTTTGCGTGCTCCTTCCGGTACACGCTCCGGGTGATGTAGGAGTTGGTGCCGATCCGACACAGGTTCTGGGTGGCCCAGTAGAGCGCCAGACCCGAGGGGAAGCCGAAGGAGAACACCGGGAGGAAGAACGGCATCACCTTCATGATCATCTGCTGCTGGGGGTTGACCGTCGCGTTGGTGTTGCGGGCCTGCAGCTGGCGGTTCTGGTAGACGCCGGTGATCAGGATCACGACGAGGAGCAAGAGGTAGGGGATCGCCACCAGGAGGCCGATCTTCACCGCCTCGGCGGCCGAGATGGCCAGGTCCATCCCGAAGAAGTTCATCGTGTTGGTCTGCGACAGCGACTGGTACAGCTCGGTGGAGTGGTTCAGGTGCTCAGGCCGGAAGTACTGATCTGTGAACACCCAGGGCGTGAGCTCGACACCCTGCTGGACCTGTCCGGCGATGTGGCCGATCCCGGAACCGAGTCCACCCTCACGTACCGTGAGACCTCGGAGCAGCGAGTACATGATGAAGAAGACCGGCATCTGGGCCAGCAGGGGGAGACAGCCCCCGAGCGGGTTGATCTTGTTCTCCCGGTAGAACTTCATCAGCTCGGCGTTGAGCTGCTCCCGGTCGTCCTTGTACTTGGCCTGGAGCCGCTTCATCTCCGGCTGGAGGCGCTGCATCTGCAGCATCGAACGAGTGCTCTTGACGTTGAGCGGGGTGATCAACGCCATCACCAGGACGGTGAGCAGCATGATCGACAACCCGTAGTTGGGGATCAACGTGTAGAAGAAGTTGAGGACGCTGCCCAGCGCCTGGAAGAACTGCTCGAACATCAGGCTTCCTCCGCCGTCGTTCCGTCGGTCATCGGTTCCTGTCCTCCGATCGCGGACCGCTGCGACGATCCCTGGGTGTCGGCGGCTCGGCGGCGCCTCGGCTCCGGCACGGGGTCGTACCCGGAGGTCCCCCACGGGTGGCAGCGTCCGAGCCGCCGCAACGCCAACCACGACCCCCGCAGCGCACCGTGAGCCTCGAGGGCCTCGACCGCATAGGTCGAGCAGCTGGGGACGTGACGACAGGGAGAGGGACGACCGGCGGCGGCGTACTGGTACACGCGCACCACCCGGACCATGACCCGACTCGGCACCGAGGGTCGCCCGTCGACTGCGGCGCTACCCGGTCCGGTGAGACCCGACAATGTGACCGTTGTCACAGGTGCTGTCGTCTCGGGAACGCCTGACTCGGGCGTCACGGCCGCACTCCCGCCCGGTGCAGGACATCGGCCAGAGCCGAGCCCAGCTCGGCGCTGCTCCGGCCTCTCGCGGAGGGGTGGACGATCACCAGGTACCACCCGGGGGACCAGGGTCTCTCACGGTCGAGCTCGATCGAGACGGCGCGGATCTGACGACGGAGGCGGTTCCGGACCACGGCCGGTCCGACCCGCCGACTGGTCGCCATGGCCAGACCCGCGCCATGACCCTCACTCTCCGCGCGAGGAGCAACGACGAGGGTGAGTGTTCGGGATCGATAGCGGGGAGCGGGCGGCGCGAACCGTCGGAACACCGACCGACGTGTGATCCGTTCCAGCACCCCTGTGCTCCGACACGGGACCCGGGCACGATCCGCCGGGATCCGCTCAGGCCGACAGGCGGGCCCGACCGCGGCGGCGACGGGACTTCACGATCGCCCGACCGGCTCGGGTCGACATGCGGTGCCGGAAGCCGTGCTTGCGGGCACGACGTCGGGTGTTCGGCTGGTAGGTACGCTTCACCTTGACTCCACGAGAACAGCAGGATCGACCGGGATGTACGTCGACACGGACACGCTGCGCACCGGCTGCGCCACCGTCTCGACCGTCGCCGATCGTCGGGTCCGCCGGCTTCTTCGTGCATCCTCGGCGGAACGTCACGACGGCGCGGGCGGGCGACTGACCGGACCACGCTAGAGGTTCTGGGCTCTCGGCGCCAACCGTCGTCCCGTCGCGTCCCATCGTTGAGACGACGGTCACACGATGGGTTGCGGTTACGTGACGAGCGTGGCTACCGTCCGATTCCACAGCGATGGACAGCCGGAACCGGTGTCCACAGATGTGGATCGCCTGTGGACAACAAGCGCCGACCCACCGACCACGTCATCACACCCATCATCACGGCACGCTCGGGGATTCCCGCACGAGCAGGCCCACCGGAGTCGACAGGAGAGGCCGCGTGACCGCGGAGGGTACAACGGTCTGGCAACGTACGGCGGCGCTCCTGGTCGAACAGGTCAGCGACACCGTGTGGTCCTCGACCTTCCAGGACATCCACGCCGATGAGCTCCACGACGGCGTCCTGACCCTGGTGGTTCCCAGCCAGCTCGTCCGTCAGCGCGTCGAGCAACGCTACTTCCCGATGATCGAGGCCGCCGTCGCCGATGCCGGGTTCCCCGAGGTCCGACTGATCCTCGAGGTCGAGATCGACGACGTCCGACCCGATCCCGACGACGGGCTGACCGTCGACCTCACCGACCCGGACCTCGCAGCGGTCCGCCCGCTGAGCGCGACCCCGGCCGAGGAGCCCGCCCCCTCGCCGATCGGTCCGCCCCGATACACCTTCGACTCGTTCGTGATCGGAGCATCCAACCGCTTCGCACATGCCGCCGCCCTGTCGGTGGCAGAGACCCCGGGGCGTCGCTACAACCCGCTGTTCGTCTACGGCGGCGCGGGACTGGGCAAGACCCACCTGCTGCAGGCGATCGCCCAGTACGTACGGGACAACTACCCGACGTACCGGATCCGCTACATCTCGACCGAGACGCTGCTCAACGAGTTCGTCGACGCCATCCGCAAGAACCAGCAGCCGGACTTCAAGCGTCGCTACCGGGAGATCGACGTGCTGCTCGTCGACGACATCCAGTTCATGGAGGGCAAGGAGCAGCTCCAGGAGGAGTTCTTCCACACCTTCAACACCCTCTACGAGTCGCAACGCCAGATCGTGCTGTCCTCAGACCGCCCGCCCGACGCCATCGCCACCCTCGAGGACCGTCTCCGCAGCCGCTTCAAGATGGGGCTGATCACCGACATCCAGCCACCCGCGTTCGAGACCAGACTCGCCATCCTCCAGAAGAAGAACGAGCAGGCCGCCACCTCGGTCCCCGCCGACGTCCTCAGCTACATCGCCGAGCACATCACCTACAACATCCGGGAGCTCGAGGGCGCCCTGATCCGCGTCGGTGCGTACGCCGCGCTCAACCAGACCGAGCTGACCGTCGACCTGGCCGCTGAGATCCTCGCCGACACGATCAAGTCGACCAAGCCCCGCCAGATCACCCCGGAGCTGATCCTCACGCAGACCGCCGAGTACTTCAAGATGGACGTCGAGCAGCTGCAGAGCCGCAGCCGGACCCGCAACCTGGTGCACGCCCGTCAGATCGCGATGTACGTCTGCCGTGAGCTCACCGACCTCTCCTACCCGCAGATCGGCCGGGAGTTCGGCGGGCGCGACCACACGACGGTGATCCACGCATACGAGAAGGTCGCGGCACTCATGCAGGAGAAGCACGAGACCTACGAGGACGTCACCGCCCTCATCCAGTCGCTGCTCGCCGAACGCTGACGGCCCCGTCGGGAGGTGGATCGCGACGGGGAGGGGAGTGGGATCGCGCTGTGCTCACCGACCCTTCAGCGCAACCCTGTGCACAGACACGCGTGGAACTACACCGATGCAACGGGGACGGCGCTGGATCGCTGTGGGCGAGCCCGCCGTGCAGGTACAGGGCCTGCGCTAGGTTTCCCACAGTCCACAGGCCCAACTACTACTCCTACTGTTCTCAGAACCGAGACGGCGCCAGCAGTGGGGAAAGCGAGTCACGGTGAAGTTCCGCTGCGAACGAGACGTCCTCGTCGACGCGTTGGGCACCGCAGGTCGTGCGGCCACGAGCCGAGCCGCCCTGCCCGTCCTGTCGGGTCTTCGCCTGCAGTTGAGCGGTGACCAGCTGCGCATCACCGGCAGCGACCTTGACCTGACCATCACCCGGTCGCTGTCGGTCGCCGGAGCCGAGGACGGTGTCGCGGTGCTGCCGGCCAAGCTGGCGGTGGACATCGTGCGAGCACTCGAGCCCGGCGGCGTCGAGGTCGACACCTCCGGCGATCGTCCCAGCATCCGCGCCGGTCGCTCGGAGTTCTTCCTCAACGCGATCCCGGCCGACGAGTACCCGAACCCCCACGAGCCCGAGGGCGAGTCGGTCACGCTGCAGTCCGGGCACCTGGCCGACGGCCTGCGCCAGGTGGTCGGCGCTGCCAGCTCCGACGAGTCCCGTCCGATCCTCACCGGTGTGCTCCTGGCGGCCGAGGACGGCGGGCTGCGTCTGGTGTCGACCGACTCGTACCGTCTGGCCTACCGCGACCTGCCGGGCACCTCGTTGCTCGAACAGGGCCAACAGGTCCTGGTGCCGTCACGCTCGCTGCAGGAGCTGACCCGGGCGCTCGGCGAGGACGACGACGTGACGCTCGTCCTGTCGGACCAGATGGTGAGCTTCACCGTGGGCGACCTCCAGCTGAGCACCCGCCTGATCAAGGGCGACTTCCCCGACTACCGCAAGCTCATCCCCACCGACATGCCCAACGCGCTGACCGTCGAGCGGCAGGCCCTGGCCGACGCGATCCGTCGCGTGCGGCTGATGGCCCGCGAGAACAGCCCGATCCGCTTGAGCATGGGACCCGACGGGCTGGAGCTCCGTGCGATCACCCAGGACGTCGGCGAAGCGGTCGAGCAGCTCGACGCCAAGTACGAGGGCACCGAGCTCACCGTCGCGTTCAACCCCGAGTACCTGATGGACGGCCTCGAGGTCACCCCCGGCGACGAGGTCGTCCTCCAGACCCGCGACGCGCAACGCCCGGCGGTGCTGCGCACCACCGACGAGTCGGACTTCCTCTACCTGCTGATGCCGGTCCGGGTGTCCTGAGCGGCTTCGGCGGCTCACCCGGAACCCCGACGTGCAGATCCAGCGGCTCTGGCTGAACGGGTTCCGGTCCTACGTCGACGCCGACGTCGAGCTCCCCGGTGGGCTCACCGCGGTGCTGGGTCCCAACGGCCAGGGCAAGTCGAACCTGCTCGAGGCGATGTCGTACCTGGCCACCCTGCGATCGTTCCGGGGCGCGCCCGCCGAGGCGATGGTGCGGGTCGGCGCGGAGCGGGCCGTGGTGCGCGGCCAGGTCGTGACCGACGGACGAGAGCACCTGGTCGAAGCCGAGATCGCACGGACCGGCCGCAATCGGGTGCTGGTCGACAAGCAGAGGCTGACCCGCCAGCGGGACCTGACCGAGGTCCTGCGGGTCACGGTGTTCGCACCCGACGACCTCGACCTGGTCAAGGGTGGTCCGGCGTTGCGTCGGGGTTTCCTCGATGACCTGCTCGTGTCTGTGCACCCGCGCCACGACCAGGTGCGCGCCGAGTGGGAACGGGCGCTGAAGCAGCGCAACGCCCTGCTCAAGCAGATGCACGGCCGGCCCGACGAATCGGCGCTGATCACCCTGGATGTCTGGGACCAGAAGCTGTCGACCGCCGGCGACGCCCTGGCCGGCCTGCGCCACGACCTGGTGCAGCGCATCGCACCGGTCGTCTCCCGGGCCTACCGGGACGTGGCGGCCGAGGAGCTCGATGTGTCGTTGCGGTACCTCGCGCCGTGGAGCACCGGGACAGGTGATCGACCCGGAGGACTCGCGGCTGCTCTGGCCGCGTCCCGCTCCGACGAGCTGCGGCGGGGAGTCACCCTGGTCGGACCGCACCGCGACGACCTCGAGCTGACGTTGCGGTCGCTCCCGGCGCGGACCCACGCGTCCCAGGGCGAGCAACGCTCCCTTGCCCTCGCCCTCCGCCTGGCGTCGCACCGGGTGCTGCTCGAGACCCACGACAGCCCACCGGTCCTGCTCCTCGACGACGTGTTCTCCGAGCTCGACCCGGAGCGCAGCGCTGCCCTGCTTCGATCGCTCCCCGAAGGTCAGACCGTCCTGTCCTCCGCAGCGGGACTCCCCGACGGGGTCGACAGCGAGCTCATCCTCGACGTGGCCGACGGAGCGGTGCGTCCTCGGTAGGGTCGGGACCGTGGCGATCGAACCGCTGCCCCGGGACCGCGACACCCTGCACCCACTGGCCGGCTCCCTGGAACGGCTGCAGCGGTCGCTCGGGCTGGCGCGCCCCGACACCCTCGCGCTGCTCACCGAGTCGTGGCCCCAGCTGGTCGGGTCCCGTCTGGCCGCGGCATGCCGCCTGCACTCGCTGCGCGACGGCTGCCTCACCGTGGCCGTCGACGACCCGGCGGTTGCCGAGCACCTCCGATGGCAGAGCTCGGACCTGGCCGCCGCGGCCAACGAGCTGTGCGGGTTCGAGGTGGTCGAACGCGTCGAGATCCGGGTGGATCCGCGTCGCTGAGCCCACGGTTCCTCGGCCGGACCGCGGGTCGCGGTCCCCGGTGCCGGTGGCCGGGTGACCCCAGGGGGGAGTGGTACTCTGAAGGTCCGTTCCTCGGCCCTCGTCACCCCGTTCTCCACACGTTGTCCACAGCCCTCGGGATGAGCTGGCGGACCAGCTCCAGGAGACGGACCCGAGCCCGTGGCGACCAGCGACCCACCCTCGGAGGCCCGGGCTTGTCCGCAGAACCCACCACGTACGACGCCGAATCGATCCAGGTCCTCGAGGGGCTGGAGGCTGTGCGCAAGCGGCCCGGCATGTACATCGGGTCCACAGGCCCCGCCGGACTGCACCACATGGTGTACGAGGTGGTCGACAACTCCGTCGACGAGGCCATGGCCGGCTTCGCGACCCGCATCGACGTGCGGCTGCTGGCCGACGGCGGTTGCGAGGTGACCGACGACGGTCGCGGCATCCCGGTGGGGACCTCGGTCCAGTTCCCGGACATGTCCGCGGCGGAGGTCGTGCTCACCGTTCTGCACGCCGGCGGGAAGTTCGGCGGCGGGGGCTACAAGGTGTCCGGCGGGCTGCACGGCGTCGGGATCTCGGTCGTGAACGCGCTGTCGACCCGCGTCGAGGTCGAGATCGACAAGAACGGCCGGCACCACGCCATGGCCTTCGCCGACGGGGGCGATCTGGTCGACCGTCTGCACGAGACGGGTGACTCGCCGACCGGTGCCGGCGGGGAACCCCGCACCGGCACCACCGTCCGGTTCTGGCCGGACCCGTCCATCTTCGACGACATCACGTTCCGGGCCGCCACGCTGACCGAGCGGTTCCAGATGATGGCGTTCCTCAACGCCGGCCTCCGCATCACCTTCCGCGACGAGCGGCCCGACCACAGCGGCGAGCCGGTCGAGTTCCACTACGAGGGCGGCATCCGCGACTTCGTCCGCCACGTCAACGCCGCCAAGGAGGCGCTGTTCACCGACGTGGGCTACTTCCGCCAGGACGAGTCCGACGACGACGGCTCGATGGAGGTGGAGGTCGCGTTCCAGTGGAACACGGGCTACAACTCCGACGGCCTGCACAGCTTCGCCAACGGGATCTCGACCATCGAGGGCGGCATGCACGAGGAGGGCTTCAAGAAATCCCTCACCAACACCGTCAACCGCTACGCCCGCGAGCACGGCTTCCTGAAGGACAAGGAGTCCAACCTCCAGGGCGAGGACATCCGCGAGGGCCTGACCGCCATCATCTCGGTCAAGCTCACCGACCCGCAGTTCGAGGGGCAGACCAAGGCCAAGCTCGGCAACGTCCCCATGCGGTCGCTGGTCGAACGGGCCACCAACGACAAGCTCTCCGAGTGGCTCGAGGAGCACCCCTCGGAGGCCAAGCGGATCCTCCAGAAGTCGGTGCAGGCGGCCCGGGCCCGTGAGGCGGCCCGGAACGCCCGCGAGGCGACCCGCCGCAAGTCGGCCCTCGACGGCGCCGGCCTGCCGGGCAAGCTCGCCGACTGCTCGTCCAAGGACCCACGCGAGTCCGAGCTGTACATCGTGGAGGGCAACTCGGCGGGCGGGTCGGCCAAGGACGCCCGCAACCCCGCCACAATGGCGATCCTCCCCATCCGCGGCAAGATCCTCAACGTCGAGCGCGCCCGTCTCGACAAGATGCTCAAGAACAACGAGGTGCAGGCCCTGATCTCCGCCATCGGCGGCGGCGTGGGCGACGAGTTCGACTACGACAGGATCCGCTACCACAAGGTGATCCTGATGGCCGACGCCGATGTCGACGGCAGCCACATCCGGACGCTGCTGCTCACGTTCTTCTTCCGCCAGATGCGTCCGCTGATCGAGGGCGGGCACATCTACATCGCCCAGCCGCCGCTGTACTCGACCGAGGTCGGTCGCAACAAGATCTACCTGAAGGACGACGCGGCCAAGGCCGCGTTCCTGGCCGACCACCCCAACCACCGCAACGAGTTCCAGCGCCTGAAGGGCCTGGGCGAGATGGACGCGGACGAGCTGTGGGCCACGACCATGGACCCCGCCCAGCGCACCCTGCTGCAGGTGTCGGTCGAGCACGCCGTCATCGCGGACGAGGTCTTCTCGATCCTGATGGGCGACGACGTGGAGAGCCGCAAGCACTTCATCCAGACCAACGCCAACGACGTCCGCTTCCTCGACATCTGACCCACCAAGGCTTCCATGAGCGACGACACCCCGCAGGACCCCACCCCACCGACCGACGGCGACCCCGCCGGTTCCCAACCCGGTGAGGACGCGGTCGCGGTGACCTTCGGTTCCATCGAACCGATCGAGATCCAACAGGAGATGGAGCAGTCCTTCCTGGACTACGCCATGTCCGTCATCGTCTCGCGGGCCCTGCCCGACGCCCGGGACGGACTTAAGCCGGTGCACCGCCGGATCCTGTGGGCCATGCACGAGGCCGGTCTGCGTCCGGACCGCAACCACAAGAAGTGCGCGACCGTGGTCGGCGACGTGCTCGGCAAGTACCACCCGCACGGCGACCAGTCGGTGTACGACGCCCTGGTCCGAATGGGTCAGGACTTCTCGCTGCGCCACCCGCTGATCGACCCGCACGGCAACTTCGGCTCGCCGTCGGATCCGCCCGCCGCGTACCGCTACACGGAGTGCCGGCTGACCGAGCTGGCCATGCACATGCTGGCCGACATCGACGAGGACACCGTCGACTTCGTTCCGAACTTCGACGGGTCGACCGAGGAGCCGACGGTCCTGCCCAGCCGGTTCCCCAACCTGCTGGTCAACGGCAGCCAGGGCATCGCGGTGGGGATGGCCACCAACATCCCGCCCCACAACCTGGGCGAGGTGATCGACGCCACCGTGCACCTGCTCGAGAACCCCGAGGCCACCTGCGACGACCTCATGGAGTTCGTCAAGGGCCCCGACTTCCCGACCGGCGCCCAGATCATGGGCCGTGCCGGCATCGTCTCCGCGGCCCGCACCGGGCGCGGCTCGATCAAGATGCGGGCCCGGGCCGAGATCGACGAGGGCCCCCGTGGGGAGCGCATCGTCGTGACCGAGATCCCGTACCAGACCTCGGTCGAGTCGATCGAGGAGAAGATCGCCGAGCTGGCCAACGCCCGGGTCATCGAGGGCGTCCGGGAGCTGCGCAACGAGAGCTCCAAGGGTCGGCCCCGACTCGTCATCGAGCTCAAGAAGGACGTGGCCGCCAACGTCCTGCTCAACAACCTCTACAAGCACACGCCGCTGCAGACCACCTTCGCCACCAACTTCGTGGCGTTGGTCGACGGCGTGCCCCGCACCCTCGACCTGCGCGCCGCCATCGCGCACTACATCGAGCACCAGGTCGACGTCATCACCCGGCGCTCCCGGTTCCGACTGGCCAAGGCCGAGCGCCGGGCCCACATCGTCGAGGGATTCCTGCGAGCCCTCGACCTCATCGACGAGATCATCGCCGCCATCCGCGCCTCCGCCGACCGGGCGTCGGCCATCGCGGCGCTGATGGGCGACGCCTTCTCCTTCAGCGAGATCCAGGCCACCGAGATCGTCGACATGCGCCTGTCCACGCTCACCCGCCTCGGCCGTGAGCGCTTGGAGGAGGAGATGGCGCAGCTGCGGGCCACCATCGCCGAGCTCCAGGCGATCCTCTCCGACGACGGTCGGCTCCGCTCGGTGATCCGCGAGGAGCTCGTCGCCATCCGCGACGAGTTCGCCACCGAGCGGCGCACCTCGCTCGAGCACGACGACGGCGACCTCGAGATCGAGGACCTGATCGACGACGAGGAGGTCGTCGTGGTGATGACGGCGCGGGGCTACATCAAGACCGTCGCCGCGGACGTCTTCCGGACCCAGGCCCGCGGCGGCCGGGGCGTGGCGGGCGCCAAGCTCAAGGACGAGGACTACATCACCGACCTCATCCACACCTCGGCGCACGCGTTCCTGCTGTTCTTCTCCAACCGGGGCAAGGTGTACCGCCTCAAGGCGCATCGGATCCCCCAACGGGACCGCACCGCCCAGGGCCTGGCCATCGTCAACCTGCTGCGCCTGCAGCCCGACGAGAAGATCCAGACGATCATCGACACCCGCGACTACGAGTCGCACCGGTACCTGTTCTTCGTCACCGCCAACGGCGTGGTCAAGAAGACGCTGTTCAACGCCTACGACAGCTCCCGTCAGGACGGGTTGATCGCCATCAACCTGCGGGACGGCGACGAGTTGGTCCGGGTGCTGCCGACCTCCGACGACGACCAGATCCTCGTCGTCTCCGAGGGCGGCCAGGGCATCCGCTTCTCCGAGACCGACGTGCGGCCGATGGGCCGCACCGCCAGCGGCGTTCGGGGCATGAAGCTGCGACCGGGCGACAGGGTGGTCGGCGCCGGGGCGATCGCCGAGGGCGTCCGCCTGCTGACCATCACCGACGCGGGCTACGGCAAGCGCACCGACGTGGACCAGTTCAACACCCAGGGCCGCGGCGGCCAGGGGGTGCGTTCCCACAAGCTGCACGCCGACCGTGGGCGTGTCATCACCGGCCTGCTGGTGGCCGACGACGACCAGATCTTCCTCATCAACGACTCGGGCACGGTCATCCGCACCGCGGTCGACACGATCTCGGTGCAGGGCCGGGACGCGACCGGGGTCCGGGTCATGAACCTCGACGACGACACCCGCGTCGCGGCGGTGGCCCGGGTGCTGGGCGGCGAGGAGGACGACGATGGCTCCGACGACGGGGGCTCCGACGACGCGACCGGGACCGAGGCCGGGACCGATTCGGGCGGCGTCGACCCGGACTGAACGGGGTGCGGCGTCCCCGCTCCTGGCGGCGGGCGTGGCGGTCGCGGTCGTGTGTGCGGTGGGGGTGCTGAGGGTCGGCGATGCCGCGGCCCGGCGCGCCCGTGCCGACGCGGCGGCGGACCTGAGCGCCCTGGCCCACGTGACGGGTGATCTCGATGCGGCGACGGCGGTCGCCCGCGCCAACGGTGCCGTCGTGACCGGGCACCGACGCACCGGTGCGGCCCGAGTGGTGACGATCGACCTCGACGGGGTCGTGGCCACCGCAGCGGCCCGGCCCGCCGGGTCCGCCCGGTGACCCCGACCCGGCTCACCGATGCGCCGTACCGCTCGGGATAGGGTGGCGCCCGTGAGCGACACCCGTCCGGCCGACCCCGTCGGCACGACCCGTGCCGTCCCGTCACCGCCGAGCGGACCCCCCGCTCGTCGACGGGCCGTCGAAGTGGAGTCCGACCCGACCCCCAACAGGGTGCTCGGCTATCGGCGCCAGCGCTTCGAGGCCAAGAAGGTCCGCCGTCTGGTGCGCCACGTCGACCCCTGGTCGATGCTGAAGCTGGCCGTGCTGGTCTGCCTGTGCATGTGGCTCATCTCGATGATCGCCGTGGTGATCCTGTGGACCGTCGCCCGGAGCTCCGGCACGGTCACGAGCCTGGAGAAGTTCGTCAACTCGTCGCTGCAGCTGCAGGACTGGAAGCTCGACGGCGAGTTCCTGTTCCGTCAGTTCGGTCTGATCTCGCTGCTGTTCCACCTGGGTCTGGCCGCCGCGATCGTGGTGGCGACGCTGGTGTTCAACCTGATCAGCGACATCATCGGCGGGGTGTGGGTCTCGGTGATCGAAGAGGAGACCGCCCGGCCGGTGCAGGAGTCGGGCCCTTCCTGAACCGGGAGCGTCCCCCGGCGAGCCGTCGATCGGGTCACCGCCGGGTCGAGGTGCGCGCCGTCGACCGGCGCGGGTACTGTGACCGGCCGGCTCGGGTGGTCAGCCATCCGGTCCGGGCCGTTCCGGGGCTATAGCTCAGTCGGTTAGAGCGCACCCCTGATAAGGGTGAGGTCGCTGGTTCGATTCCAGCTAGCCCCACCATCCCGGCGGTCCCGTCGGGTCCCCGAGGGACCCGGGTCCTGCATGCGACCCTGCGAGGAGGCACAGTGCGCGGTCTGCGACGAGCCGCGGCGGCGGTGGCCATCGGCGGACTGGTGGGCCTGGTGCTGCGCTTCCGTGGCTCCACCGAGCCGCCCCTGCAGGGTGGCGGCTGGCGGGAGCTGACCGGGGACGACCTGCGTTGAGTGGACCCGACGCGTCCGAGCCGGTCCGGCCCCGGGTGGCCGTCGTGGGCGCCGGCATCGTCGGGGCCCGCGCCGCGCGAGAGCTGATCTCGCCGGGAGCGGACGGACGGCCCGGCGCCTCGCACGTCTCGATCTCGACTCGCCGCGAGGAGCGACGCGACCAGCTGCGCGCCACGTTCGGGGCGTCGGTGCCGGTCCTGTGGCAGACCGATCGGGTCGACGGGTCCGACAGCCGTGGCCCGGCCGACGTCGTCCTGGTCGCCCGGGAACCCCGCGAGCAGCTCGAGGTCGTGTCCGCCGCCCTCGACGCCGGCAGCCACGTTGTCGCCACCACCGACGATCCCGAGGAGGTGGAGGCGATCCTGCGGTTGCACCCCCGAGCGGTGGCCGCGGGCCGCAGCGTCATCGTGGGGGTCGGTCTCTCTCCGGGTCTGACGTGCCTGCTGGCTCGCCACGCCGCGGACCTGCTCGACACCGTGGACGAGATCCACGTGGCCCGTGACGGGGCGGCCGGACCGGCGTGCGCCCGCCAACGGCTACGGGCGTTGCGGGGTGCGGCCCAGGAGTGGAGGGACGGCACCTGGGTCCGGCGCGCCGGTTTCTCGGGTCGCGAGCTGCTCTGGTTCCCCGACCCGGTGAGCGCCCGTGACTGCTATCGGGCCGATCTGGCCGAACCGCTGCTCCTCCTCGACGCCTTCCCCGACGTCACCCGCCTGTCGGCCCGTCTGGCCGCCTCGCCCCGGGACCGCGTCCTGGCGCCCCTGCCGGTGCTGGTCGGCCCTCCGGTCGAAGGGGGCCCGGGAGCGGCGCGCGTGGAGCTTCGTGGTACCCGTGACGGTCGTCGGGAGATGGTGGTCTACGGCGTGTTCGACCGTCCGGGCGTCGCCGCGGCAGCCTTGGCGGCGGTCCTCGCGCTGCGCGCCGCGGCGGGTGATGTCGCTCCCGGGAGCCACGGGGTCGCCGCGTCGGTCGATCCCCGTCCGGTTCTGGCCGAGCTCGCGCGTCGGGGCGTGCGCGCCGCGGCGTTCGATCCGGCCTGAGCCCACCTGCGTCATCCGGACTCGCACCCCGACCCCGTCGTCCAGGATCGGTGTGACCGAATTTCCTCGCTTTCGGTGTTCAGTTCCGGCCCCCAACCGTCGATACGACCACGGACAGTGACAATCGAGTCGACGTCGGACTGGGGCGAAGATTTCTTCGGATTTCTGCTCAAGTCCGGCGCGTCCGCGCGCCGATACCCCTCGGGCAGTCCCCGGGATCCGGCTGGTCCCGGGGAGACACCCGGAAGACCACCAGGAGCGAGACGGCGACATGGGCGCAGCACTTACCGAGGACCGACCGACCCGGGACACCGAGCGGACCCTGGTCCCGAACCGGCGTTCGGCGAGCAGCCAGGACGCCTCCCGGCTGGTCGAGGACCACCTGGACCTGGTCAACCACGTCGTGTTCCAGGTCGCGGTGCACTTCCCCCGCCACGTCGACCGCGACGAGCTGGCCCGGGCCGGTGCCCTCGGACTGGTCGAGGCGGCGCGGCGCTACGACGAGGCCCGCGGAGTCCCGTTCAACCGGTTCGCCGCCCAGCGCATCCGGGGCGCGATCATCGACGCCGTCCGCTCCGCGGACTGGGCTCCCCGCTCGGTGCGGACCCTGGCCCGTCGCCTGGACGCCACCGAGCAGCGCCTGGCTGCACAGCTCGGTCGCATCCCCTCCATCGGTGAGACCGCCGAGGCGCTCGGCATGTCCCGCGACGAGCTCGATCGACTCCGCGACCGCATCTTCCGCTCGGTCGTGCTGGCCTTCGAGCACCTGGTCGGTGACACCGAGGACGAGGAGCTGACCCTCATCGACGTGCTGGCCGATCCCGACGAGCGGGAGCCGGCCGAGGAGCTCGAGCAGCGGGAGCTGCACGCCTACCTGCGCGACGCCATCGCCCTGCTGCCCGAGCGGCACCGGGTCATCGTGCTCGGCTACTTCATCGAGGATCGCACCTCCGAGGAGCTGGCACGCTTCCTGGGTGTGACCGAGTCGCGCGTGTCGCAGATGCGCACCGAGGCGTTGGGCATGCTGAAGATGGGCATCGAGGCGCAGTACGTGCCGGTCGAGGACCGCGAAGCTCCCGACGGGCTCGTCGCACGTCGCCGGGCCCGCTACGTGGATGCGATCGGTGCCGCCACCGCTCCGACGGACCGCATCACCGAGCGTGACCATCCCGAGTCCGACACCGCGTTCGTCGACCTGGTCCAGTCCCTGGTCGGTGCGGGCGGCTGACCCTCAGCGGGCGAGCACCTCGACCAGGCGGTCGTGGAAGGCACCGTTGGACGCGATCGCCGACCAGCGGTACTCGGGATGGTCGATGTTCTCCACCGCCGGATCCTCCCCCGACCACGACGTGAGGGTGCCGCCCGCCTCGGGGATGACGACCAGCATCGCGGCCAGGTCCCACCAGGCCAGGGCGGGGTCGAACATGGCCTCCACCCGTCCGGACGCCACCAGGGCGTAGCCGTACGCGTCGCCCCAGGTCCGCAGTTGCAGGCCTGACCCGGTCACCCGGTCGAACATGTCCGGGGTCCACTCGTGGAAGCCGGTGACGCTCAGGTACGAGCCGGACAGCTCGGCGCGATCCGACACCGAGCAGCGGGCACCGTCGAGGAAGCACCCTCGACCGCGTCCCGCCCAGACCGTCTCGCCCAGGGCGGGCAGGTTGATCACGCCGATGGCCGGACCGTGCTCGTCCTCCATGTACAGGAGGTTGGAGTAGGTGCCGACGCCCCGACTGAACGCCAACGTCCCGTCGATGGGGTCGATGACCCAGGTGCGGCCGGAGGTGCCGACGCGATCGCCCTCTTCCTCGCCCCGGACGGTGTCGTCGGGGAGAGCGGCGGCGATCTCTTCCCGGAGCAGGCGCTCCGCGGCGCGGTCCGCGGCGGTGACGGGCGACCCGTCGTGCTTGTGCTCCACCCCGAGCTCGGGGTGGTTGAACCACCCGAGGGTGAGCTCGCCCGCGGCGCGGGTCCACGCCACCGCCTGCTCCAGGAGCTTCTCGTCCACCGGCGGGATCGCGGTCGACGCGTTCGGTTCGGTCATCAGGTTCGCTCCGGTCTCGGGCCGTGCACGTGACCGGGCCGAACGGCCCGGTCACCGGGGAGCCCTCCCCATTTCGGCACGGGACGGCACCGGCGATGATGCCATCCGGGACGGCTCCGTGCGGACGACCTCCGCTGCGAAGCCTGCCCCCGAAGCCGCGGGCCGGCCGGACGACGCCCCTCGTCCGGCCGGCAGCGGTGGGTCAGATGGCGACTAGCGTCGCCGATCGTGGACCTGCGGAGCATCCTCGACCTGGAGAGCCACGGACGTGACGTCTACGTCGGGATCGGCCCCCGTTACCCGTGGGGCGGCCTCTACGGCGGCCAGATCGTCGCCCAGGCGCTGATGGCCGCCGCCCACACCGTGTCGGACGAGATGCCGGTCCACTCTCTGCGGGCCTATTTCATCCGCCGGGGCGACCACGACGAACCGGTGCGCTACGAGGTCGACCGGATCCGCGACGGGCGCTCGTTCGCCACCCGCCGTGTCGTCGCCCGCCAGGCCGTGGGAGCGATCCTCAACCTGGAGGCCAGCTTCCAGCGCGACGAGGGATCGGCCGACGTCGAGACCTTGGCCCCGCCGCCGGAGCTGCCGACGCCGGACCAGCTGGAGCCGAGCTCGTGGAGCGCGGCGTTCGAGCGGGCGTTCGTCCCCGGGGATCGGGTGAGTCCGGCCGCAGAACGCGACGGCCGGGGCCGGGCCACCGCGTGGTTGCGCACCACCGAGGCGATCGGTGAGGACCGGTTCCGTCAGGCCGCCGCGTTGGCCTACATGAGCGACGACCTGCCCACCGACGCCGTCGTGCAGGCCCATCCGGTGCGCAGCGAGCCCGACGAGACGCTCTACAAGGCGCTCTTCACCGCCAGCCTGGACCACACGATCTGGTTCCACCGACCGCTCGCCGCGGACCGGTGGCATCTCCACGACTTCACCTGCCACACCTTCGTCGGTGGGCGGGGCCTGTCGTTGGGACAGATCTTCGCCCTCGACGGGACGCACGTCGCCACGGTCGCCCAGGAGGTCCTTCTGCGCGACACCCGGGACCGAACGAGCTGATTCCGACCGCGGTTCGCTTCACTTCTCCTGGCCCGTGCCGATGGGGGGCGCAGAAGGAGGTGGGTCCGTGCGATTGGTGGACCTGCAGGTGGGCACCGACAATGGCGTCCATCTGGAACTGCATCCCAGGCTCAACGTGGTGATCGCGTCGGCCGCGCTCCAGGAGAGGGTGGCGGCGCTGCTCGGGCGGGCCTACGTGCTCGCCGGCACCGAGGTCACCGGCACCGTCGACGGCGGCGACTACCTCACGCCCCTCGATCCGACCGCGGTGGTCGCCCTCGACCTGATCGGAGATGGTCTCGATCGGATCGGCCCGGCCGACCTGCCGGCGCCGGACCCGACGGCGCGTCAATGTGCCCGAGCGGTCCTCGACGCCCGGATCGATGCCGCGGACGCGGCGTTGGGCGAGCTCGTCGGAGAACGGGATCGGATCGCCCGGCTCCACGCCGCGACCGAGGCCGCGGTGGCGGCCGGAACCGACGAGCGCGAGGAGTGCGTCGCTCGTCGTGAGGCCCTGGACGTGTCAGCCGGCGCGCTCGACGCCCGGCGTCCGGCGCTGGCAGCGGAGCGGGACTCCGCCGGGCACGCGGCGGACGTGGCCGCTGGTCGCCTCGAGGAGCTGTGCGGTGTGCGTGCCGCGCTGGCGACCGAGCTCGGACCCGGTGAGGACGGGGCCGACATCCGCATGGGTGACGACACGGGTGGGCTCGTGGCGTTGGTGGAACGGGCGGGCGCGCTCGGAGGATTGCCGGCTCAGCAGATGGACGAGGTCCGGACGTGGCTCGGTGACGTCGCCCGATCCCAGGTGCCGGTGCGAGCCGATGCCCAGGCTCTGCTGGCCGAGGTCGACGCGGTGGAGCGGGCCTGGCAGCTGGCGGCGCGAACCGGGGTGGAGGGCGATCCCGAGGTCGTCGCACTGGCGAGCGAGAGGGCCGATCTCGACACCAACCACCAGCTGCTGCGGGGCCTGGCCGCGTCGGGGCTGCTCGGCGACACCGCCAAGTCGCAGATCGACGCCTCCCACATCGCGTTGCTCCAGGCGTCCAAGGCCCAGGAGGCCGATGCGGCCGCCGCGGAGCAGGTGGTGCTGGCGCGCTACGGGTTCGACTCCTACCTGGAGTACACGATCGCCACGTCCACTCGCAGCGTCGGCCAAGCGGTCGAGGCCAAGCTCGCGGATCTCGAGGAACACATCGCGGGCCTGGATCGCGACCTGGCTGCGGCGCGGTCCCGGGTCGCCGGGCGCATCGAGCAGCTCGCCGCGGCACGGGAGCCGGCTCAGCAGAAGGTCACTGCTCTCCTGGGATTCCGTCCGGAGGGGTCATCGATCGACGCGCTGAGCCGCATCCCCGAGGTCCCGCACTCCGTCACCCGGCTCGTCCTCTCCGTCGACGAGGCGATCGAGACGGCCCGGGACGAGGTCGCCCGGTATCGGGGGACCATCGCGGACCTGGACGACGAGGAGGTGTCGCTCGGTGAGCGGGCCCGCGAGCTCGCGGGTCAGCGTGAGCAGATCGATGCCCGCATCGCGGATCTCGACGCGGCTCTGGGCGACGCGGTGCCCGAAGCGGCTTCGCTGGCGGTCCGGTTGGCCGACGCCGAGGCAGGCGTGGCGAACGCCACCCGGGATCTGTCGGCGATCACCGACGAGCGGGATCGGCTCGATGCGGTGCCGACGGACCGCTACGGCCCCGATGACGTCGTCCCGGTCGTGGAGGCCGTGCTGCGGCGACTGGATCCCTGGGCGACCAACCCTCCGCCGGTGGTGCTCTGCGACACGTTCGGACCGTTGCCGTCGGCGCAGGCGATCGCGGTCCTCGAGGCGGTGACGGCCCGGGCCGATCGCAGCCAGATCCTGTACCTGACCTCGAGCTCCGAGGTCCGCGATTGGGCCAAGCGCCTCGACCCGTCGGTGGGGCGGTTGATCAACCTGGCCCACGGTCGGTGGTCGCCCCGGCGGCTCGGACGCAAGGTCCTCGGTCGGCGCCAGACCGGCTGAACGTCCCCGGGGGCACCCTTACCCCCACCCGCTTTGTAGTGCGAGATCCAGGCGAACGCCTGGATCTCGCACTACAGAACGGGCGTCAGCGGTCGGTGAGGCGGCCGCCGCGGGTCATGGCGAGCACGTCGAGCGCACGGTCCAGCTCGTCGGGGTCCGACACCAACCCGCGGGCGACGACCTCCTCGCGGATCGTGCGGCCCGATGCCAGCGCCGCCTTGGCCACCTGGGCGGCAGCCTCGTAGCCGATCGACGGGACCAGGGCGGTCACGATCGCCGACGACGACTCGGCGTAGCGGCGGGCCCGAGCCACGTCCGCGGTGATCCCGTCGACGCAGCGATCGGCGAGCAGGACCGACACGTTGGCCAACAGCTCGATCGACTCGAGAAGGTTGCGGGCCATGACCGGCAGCATCACGTTGAGCTCGAAGTTCCCCGCCGAGGCCGCGAACGCCACCGCGGCGTCGTTGCCGAACACCTGAGCCACCACCTGCTGGGTCGCCTCGGGCAGCACCGGGTTCACCTTGCCGGGCATGATCGAGCTGCCGGGCTGGAGGTCCGGAAGGTGGATCTCGCCCAGTCCCGCGGCCGGCCCCGACGACATCCACCGCAGGTCCGCGGCGAGCTTGTTCAGGCTGATCGCCACGACCCGACACACCCCGCTGGCCTCGGCGAGGACGTCCTGGGCCCCTTGGGCCTCGAAGTGGTCCGGCGCCTCGGTCAACGGCAGGTCGAGTCGCTCGGCGACCCGGGCGATGACCGCGGCGGCGAACCCGGGATCGGCGTTCAGGCCGGTTCCGACCGCGGTGCCGCCGAGGGGGAGCTCACCCAACGGAACGAGCACGGACCGCAGCCTCCGTACGCCCGACTCGACCGCGGTGGCGTAACCGCCGAACTCCTGGCCGAGCGTGACCGGGACCGCGTCCATCAGATGCGTGCGTCCGGCCTTCACCACGTCCGCGAAGCGGTCCTCGGCGCGCCTCAGGGACCGGGCCAGGTGCTCGAGCGACGGGATCAGGTGGCCGACGATCCGCGTCGCCGCCGCGATCCGGATGGCCGACGGGAACGTGTCGTTGGAGGACTGGCCGGCGTTCACGTGGTCGTTGGGGTGCACCGGTGTGCCGGCGCGCACCGTGGCGAGGGTGGCCAGGACCTCGTTGACGTTCATGTTCGTCGAGGTGCCCGAGCCGGTCTGGAACACGTCGATGGGGAACTGGTCGTCGTGGAGGCCGGAGAGCACCTCGTCGGCCGCGGAGACGATGGCTTCCCCGACGACCCGGTCCAGGTGGCCCTCCTCGACGTTGACCAGGGCCGCGGCGCGCTTGATCTCCGCCAGCGCGCGGATCAGTCCGGGCGCCACCCGCCCGCCCGAGATGGGGAAGTTGTCGATGGCCCGCTGGGTCTGGGCCTGCCACCGCGCCTCGATCGGTACCGGCACCGGCCCCAGCGAGTCGTGCTCGATGCGGAATCCGGGCGTCTCGAGGGGCGCTGGGTCGGCCGTGCTCACGAGGTCCGGTCTACCCCGGACGGGCTCGGATCCGGACAGCGGGTGAAGCGGGTGAGGGCGACGGCGGTCTCGGGATGACCCTGGGCGGCCGCGATGTTGGCCGCGGTGTTGACGAGTCCGACGTGGGAGAACGCCTGGGGGAAGTTGCCGAGCATCCGTCCCGACGTCGGGTCGTACTCCTCGGCGAGCAGCCCGACGTCGTTGCGCAGGCTCCGCAACCGCTCGAACACCTCGATCGCCTCGTCGACTCGACCGAGCATGGCCAGGTTGTCGGCCCACCAGAACGTCGTGAGCAGGAACGCCCCCTCTCCGGGGGGCAGGCCGTCGACCGAGTGGGTGTCGTCGGGCTCGGTGCGGTAGCGGCGCACGAAGCCGTCAAGGCTGAGCTCCCGGCCGATCGCGTCGACGTGGGAGGCGGCCCGCGGGTCGTCGGGGGCCAGGAACCCGACCGGCAGCACCATCAGGAGGCTGGCGTCGAGCTCGGTCGATCCGTAGTACTGCGTGAACGCTCCGATGTCGTCGTTCCAGCCGTTGGTGCAGACCTGGTCGTGCACCCGGTCGCGCAGCTCGGCCCATCGGGCGACGCGTCCCGGGTCCGGTGGGCGTCGGTGGTCGTCGACGGCGAAGGCGCCCACCTCGGCATCGGAGGCCAGGCGCACGGCCCGATCGAAGGCCACCCAAGCCATCACCTTGGAGTGGGTGAAGTGGCGTCGGGGGCCGCGCACCTCCCAGATGCCCTCGTCGGGCTGGTCCCAGACCCCTTCCAGGTGGGTCATGAGCGCCCGGGCCACATCGAGTCCGTCCCGTCCGAGGGGCAGCACGCCGGCCCGTCGGGCGGTGGCGGCGGCGTCCATGACCTCGCCGAACACGTCGAGTTGGAACTGCCCGGACGCGGCGTTGCCGACGCGCACCGGCGCGGAGCCCTCGTAGCCGGCCAGCCAGTCGAGCTCCAGCTCGGGGAGGCGTCGCTCGCCGCCGACGCCGTAGAGGATCTGGAAGTCGCCCGGGCGACCAGCCACGGCCCGACGCAGCCACCGCGACCAGGCCCGTGCCTCGTCGACGTAGCCGGCGATGAGGAACGCCTGCAGGGTGAAGGTGGCGTCGCGCAGCCAGGAATACCGGTAGTCCCAGTTGCGGACCCCGCCGATCCACTCCGGGAGCGACGTGGTGGCCGCCGCGGCGACCGCCCCGGTGCGGCTGTTCGTCAGAGCCTTCAGGGTGATGAGCGAGCGGACGACGTCGTGGCGCCACGGTCCGCTGTAGGTGCAGTGCGACACCCACGTCCGCCACCACGTCCGGGTGCGGTGCAGGGCCGCGAGGGTCGACAGGGGGAGCGGGGCGGGGTCGGTCGACGGGTGCCAGGCCAACGAGAAGGAGCGCTGCTCTCCGGCGCTCACGTCGAACTCGGCGTAGGTGCGCAGGTCGCGACCGTGAAGAGGCACCGGGCTGTGGAACCGCAGCGCCTCGTTCCCGCCGACCATGTCGAGTCCGTCGCCGGTCGAGCGCACCCACGGGACCACCGCCCCGTAGTCGAAGCGGACGACCAGCTCCATGCCCATCCTGACCGTGCCGGAGCGACCCTCGACCCAGCGGTGGATCGTCGGGTGCTCCTGCTCGGGAACCATGAAGTCGACGATCGCGACCGTGCCCGACGCGGTGCGCATCTCGGTCTCCAACACGAGCGTGTCGGGTTCGTAGCGTCGTCGGACCTCGACGACGGGATCCCGCGGAGCGAGGCGCCAGTGGCCGTTGTCCGCGGTGCCGAGGAGCTTGGCGAAGCAGGCCGGGGCGTCGACGCGCGACGGGCACCACCAGTCGATCGAACCCGAGCGGTCGACCAGCGCGACGCCGACCGTGTCGCCGATCAGAGCGTGGTCCTCGATCAGGGGGCCCGGCGCGATCGGGCTCGACGGTGCCGACGTCATCGCCGCCAAGCTAACGGCGTCGGGCGGGCCCGCGTCGTAGCGTGCAGGCGTGAACCCCACCGTCCCCCTGTCGGTGCTCGAGCTCGCGGTCCTGACCGAGGACGGCACGTCCGCCGACGCGCTGGCGGGTGCCACCGAGGTGGCGCGTGCCGCGGACCGGGCCGGATTCCTGCGGTTCTGGGTGGCCGAGCACCACAACCTGCCGTCGGTGGCCAGCACGACCCCGCCGGTGCTGATGGCGCACCTGGCCGCGGTCACCGATCGCATCCGGGTCGGTTCCGGGGGCGTGATGCTTCCCAACCACGCCCCGCTGGTCGTGGCGGAGCAGATCGCTGCGATCGAGGCGTTGCATCCCGGCCGGGTCGACCTCGGCATCGGTCGGGCCCCGGGAACAGACCCGTACACGGCGATGGCGCTGCGCCGCAGCGCGGACCTGTCGGCCGAGGACTTCCCGCGTGACCTGCTCGAGCTGATGGGACTGCTCGGCGACCCACGTCCGGATGCCTGGGGGGAGCTGGTCGGAGGGGACCGGCCGCTGAGGGACCGCTTCGCGGCGACCCCGCGGGCGGTGAGCCGTCCGCAGATCCTGCTGCTCGGCTCGAGCGGCTACAGCGCACGCCTGGCGGGACTGCTCGGGCTGCGGTTCGCGTTCGCCCACCACTTCGACATGGGCGGAACCGACCAGGCCGTCGAGCTGTACCGACGTTCGTTCCGACCGTCGGCAGATCTGACGGCGCCGCACCTGATCGTCACCGCCAACGTCCTGGTGGCCGATACCGCGGCCGAGGCCGAGCGACAGGCCCTTCCCGGCCAGCTGCTGGTGCACGGCATCCGCACCGGGGAGCGCATCCGACTGGTCGATCCCGACGAGGCCCCCCGGCACCGGTGGGCCGACGTGGCGCGCGCCGCCCGAACCAACCGCATCGTCGGTCCGCCCGAGCGTGCCGCGTCCGAGCTCGCCGCTCTGGCGGAGCGCACCGGGGCCGACGAGCTGATGGTGTCGTCGGTCGCCCACGACACCGCGGTGAGGGTCCGGAGCCTGGAGCTGCTGCTCGAGGCGTTCCGGGTTCGGTGAGTCGCTCAGGCAGCTGAGGCGGGGCCCGTCGGCGACACTGCGCTCGACCCGTCGGCCAGCACGGTGAGGATCTCGGCGCCGTCGTCGGTCACGACCACGGTGTGCTCGAACTGGGCCGACGGCATCCCGTCGTCGAGGATCTCGGTCCAGCCGTCGTCGGCCTGGGTGAACCGTGGCGCCCCGGTGCGCAGCATCGGTTCGACGGTGACGCACAGCCCGGGTAGCGCCACCGAGTCGTCGCGGGAGGTGAGCGTGTGGTGGACGTGCGGATCGGCGTGGAACACCTCACCGATGCCGTGGCCGCCGTACTCGGCCACCACGCCGTAGCCACGGGCCGACGCCACCGCGGTGATCGCAGCCGCGATCCGCTGCATCGGTTCGCCGGCGACGATGTCGGCGATGCCGGCCAGCGTCGCGTCGCGGGTGGTGTCGATCAGCGCCGCGGCCTCGGGGGAGATCGTGCCGACCCCGACCGTCGCGGAGGTGTCGCCGTGCATCCCGTCGACGTACGCGGTCACGTCGATGTTGACGATGTCGCCGTCGGCGAGGGGTCGGTCGTCGGGGATCCCGTGGCAGAGCACCTCGTTCACCGACGTGCAGATCGACTTGGGAAAGCCGTGGTAGCCGAGGGTGGACGGGTAGGCACCCCGAGCCACGTAGGCGTCGTGCGCGACGGCGTCGAGCTCGTCGGTGGTCACCCCGACTCCGACCGCCGCGACCGTCTCGGCCAGGACCTCGGCCGCGACCCGCCCGGCGTGGCGCATGCGCTCGAGTGCCGCTCCGCTCAGGATCTGGGGTTCGGGCAGCGGCCACGTGGGCGGATCGAGTGCGTAGGGCGGACGGGCGATGGCGGCGGGGACGCTCCGGAGGGCACCGACCCGACCGAGATGGACCGCGGGGCGGCGGAGGACGTCACGGTGCAGGTGGCAGCGCTTGAGCTTGGCGCCGCTGCCGCACCAGCAGGGGGCGTTCCGACCGGCCTTCACGGCCGGTCAGGTTACCGACCGGCGCCGGTCCGTCATCAGGCGTGGCCGGCCAGCACCGCCGAGACGCCGGCCGCGAATCGCTGCACGTCCTCGTCGGTGGTGGCGAAGCTGGTCATCCACCGCACCAGGTCAACCGTCAGGTCCCAGTCCCAGAAGAACGACCACTCCTGCAGCGGGGCGATCGCGGCAGCGGGCAGGTGGACGAACAGCGAGTTCACCTGCGGCTCGTCGGCGAGTCGGACCCCCGGGATCGCCTCGACCGACCGGGCCAGGCGGGCGGCCATGAGGTTGGCGTGACGGGCGTTGGCCAGCCACAGGTCGTCCTCGAGCAGGGCGAGCACCTGGGCGGCGACGAAGCGGCTCTTGGAGACGAGCTGACCGGCCTGCTTGCGCACGAAGCGCGCCTGGGCATCCAACGGTGCACCGTCGTCGGCCGCGGCGACGAACACCACCGTCTCGCCGAACATGGCCCCGTCCTTGGTCAGACCGAGGGTCATGAGGTCCACCCCGGTGTCGCGGACCATCGTCGGCAGGTCCGAGCCGGTCGCCACCAGCGCGTTGGCGATCCGGGCACCGTCGAGGTGCACCAGCATCCCCGCCGCGTGAGCGGCGTCGCACAGGGCGCCGATCTCGTCGACCGAGTACAGGGTGCCCATCTCGGTCGACTGGGTGATCGACACGACGGCGGGCTGCGGATGGTGCTCGCTGCCCTGCCACTGCACCCAGGGCGCGAGCAGGTCGGGCGACAGACGGCCGTCGTCGGTCGGGATCGGCACGATCGTCGAGCCGGTGAAGCGGGCGGGCGCCCCGCACTCGTCGACGACGATGTGCGCGCTCGCCGCGGTCAGGACCGCCTGCCAGGGTCGCAGCACGCTGGCCAGGCCGACGACGTTGGCGCCGGTGCCGCCCCAGCAGAAGTACGAGTGCACCGGAGCGTCGAACACCTCGCGCAGGCGGGCCTGGGCGCGTCGGGTCCAGTCGTCGTCGCCGTAGGCCATGGCGGTTCCGACGTTGGCCGCGGCGAGCGCCTCCATGACCTCGGGCGAGACCCCGGCGGCGTTGTCGCTGACGAACGAGCCCACCGGAGGGGGAGGGAGGATCGGCATGGGTCTCCTGACGTCGGCGTCGGGGGCGGGGGCCGTGGGTCGCCCCGGGGCTGTCGTCGAATCCTCGCGCCGCCGTCGGTCGGTCGTGGCCACGGCGGCTCGGACCGGTCCGTCGTCCGCCCCGACCGGTCCGAACGACATCGGATGGTGCATGTCGGATTTCCGCCAGCCCGAGGGCGTGGGTCGTGGCAGCCTGACGCCGTGCCCATCGACTGGAAAGCTGTCGACCGGAACGCTGTCGACCCGAGCGCCCTCGACCCCGAGCGCTGCTACCGGGTCGTGTGCGCCCGGGACGCCCGCTTCGACGGCTGGTTCGTCGGGGCGGTGACATCGACGGGCATCTACTGCCGACCGAGCTGTCCGGCCCGGACCCCCCGCCGGGCCAACATGCGCTTCTACCCGACCGCCGCGGCCGCTCAGAGCGCCGGGTTCCGGGCGTGCAAGCGCTGCCGGCCCGACGCCTCGCCGGGCTCGCCCGAGTGGGATCCCCGGAGCGATGTCGTGGCCCGGGCGATGCGGCTGATCGCGGATGGCGTGGTGGACCGCGACGGGGTCGAGGGCCTGGCGGGTCGACTCGGTTACAGCGCCCGGCAGGTCGAGCGGCTGGTGCGCGCCGAGGTCGGAACCGGTCCGCTGGCACTCGCCCGGGCCCAGCGTGCCCGCACCGCCCGGACCCTGATCGAGACCACGGACCTGGCCTTCGCCGAGGTCTGCTTCGCGGCGGGCTTCTCGAGCGTGCGGCAGTTCAACGCAACCGTCCGCGAGGTCTACGACCTGACTCCCGGAGAGCTGCGGATCCGCGCCCGCCGGGCTGGGCCGGCCGAGGTCGACCGGGTGGTGCTCCGCCTGCCCGTGCGGGCGCCGTTCGCCGCGTCGGAGCTGTTCGGACGGCTGGCACGACAGGCGGTCCCGGGCCTGGAGGAGGCGGTGGTCGACCCCC
>WBZL01000376.1_pt1 | contig 49852 bp, 43 predicted proteins | sample 5204291 | NCBI WGS metagenome assembly WBZL01 (sample SAMN12344345, study PRJNA552823) | activated sludge metagenome | biome: Activated sludge suspended growth; feature: Nitrification reactor; material: Wastewater; isolation source: activated sludge from nitrification reactor of wastewater... | reverse complement strand
GGACGGCGTTGATGGTGTTGGCGTAGAGGGAGCCGATGTTGACCAATGGCACCTGGCCGGGCTGCATGGCGTATTCGGGGTCGAGGGCAAGGTGGACGTGGGGGTGGTAGAGGAGGTGGCGGATGCGGTTGACCTGCTGGATGATGTCGCCTTGTCCGGGCTGAATGTCGAGAATAACGGCCGTTTCTCCCCCCTCCGCCGCCTGCACCCACTCCTCAATCAGCGCCAAATCCACGTTGCTGTGGTAGTAGGGCGGGTTTTGCGTGGCAACGGTGACAATCATGTGGTAGGTGGGCAGGACAATGCGACCGGGCATGAGGGGAATGAAGTCGGCGGTGGTGGTGAGAAGTTGGGCGTGCATTTGCTCACGGGGCAAGTTGCCCAAAATGCCGAGGCCGGGGCCGGTGGGGCTGCCGTAGAAGGCAACGAGGCCGTATTGGCTGAGGTAGGGTTGGGGCTGGTCGGGCGTTGCGGTGGGAAGCGGAGCTGTTGCGGTGGCACTGGGGGTAGGGGGCAGGGGTGTTTGGGTGAATGTGGGAGTTACGCTGGGTGTGGGCGAGGACGTGATTGTGGCACTGGGCGTAGGAGTCAGGAGCGTTGGCGATGGTGAGGTTGGGGTAGTTAGCTGGGCAATAAGTTGAGTGGCTGGTGTCGGGAAAACGGCCGTTTTCTCCACCATCCTATCACGGATAACCCACAACAGACTGCCAATGCTGCCGAGGATGAGGATTAGGAGGATGAAGAGGGTGAGGGTGTAGAAACGGCCGTTTATGGTTTTGTCCACCACCAAATGCCTGTACATTCCGGCAAAATGGTTAGTTCGTCGCGCAAAATGCGGTCGGCTAGCTCGTCGCCGAAGAAGAAGCGGGTGAGGTATGCACCTTCGGCGGGGGAGGGGAATTGGTAGTCGGTGCGAATCCAGGTGGATTGGAAGCCGTGGTCGTTTTCCCACCAGCGGTACAGTTCGGCCAGCCCTTCCGTGGGCGGGGTGGGGGTTTCAAAACCGGTGCCGAGGGTTTCCAGCAGAATGAGTGTGCCGCCGGGGCGCAGGACGCGGCGCATTTCGCTGAGGGCGGCGTTGATTTCGTCGCGCCAGCTTTCGGGGAACCAGCCAACGCAGTGGGCGAGGCTCCAGCCAGCAATGGCGATGTCGGCGGTAGCATCGGCGGCGGGGAGGGCGTGGTTGGGGGAAACGGCCGTTTCCACCCCCTTGCCCAACACCGCCATCTGCGCCAGCTTTTCCGTTGCCACCGCCAGCATGTGGGCCGAGCCGTCATAGGCGCGAATGGTGCGGGCGTGGGGAGCCAACAGGCAGACCAGTCGCCCCGTGCCGGTGCCTAATTCGATAATGTCGGTTTGGGAAAACGGCCGTATTTTTTCCAGTGCCGGTAAAATATTCCCCTGATAATCCTCTGTTGCAACCATCGCCTCATAGGCGGCTGCTTTTGTGGCATAAATTTCCTGAAAATGATCCATCGTTACCCCAGAATGAGTAGTGCCAGCAGTGCCAGCACGGCCGGCGCCCCTTGCACAAGCATGATGCGTGGCTTGCCACTGCTCAGGCCACCGTAAACGGCCGCAACAATGACACAGCAAAGGAAAAACCATTGGAAAGCAAAATGTCCTGCAGCCAACCCGTACAGTAACCCAGCCGCCAAAAAGCCGTTGTACAACCCTTGGTTCGCTGCCAGCACCTTCGTCTGCTCGGCTAACTCTTTGGTGGTGCCAAAGACGCGGCGTACACGCGGTGTTGTCCATAGGAACATTTCCATCACCAAAATATACAGGTGTTCCAAGGCCACCAGGGCAATCAAGATTGTGGAAATCATTTGCTTCTCCTTCCTGCTGTTTGTCGGGATGATAACATTATCTGGTCATCCTGAAAATTTTAACGGCCGTTCTCCCCTAAAACACACCCAAAAAGCTGTGCAATTTACATAGACGGGATATGATGGAAGAGATAGATGCGCGGATGACGCGGATTTTGGCGGATTGTCGCGGATATGGTTTTAGGAGGAGAAATGCGAGATTCACTGCTGCATAGAGAGTTGGCTGAAGTCGTTATCAACTGTTTTTACAAAGTCTATAACACGCTTGGATATGGCTTTTTGGAAAAAGTTTATGAGAACGCTTTGTTGCTAGAGCTACAAAATCGCGGCTTGGCCGTTGCCCAACAAGCACCCATCCAGGTTTTTTACAACCACGCTGTTGTTGGCAATTATCATGCCGATTTGATCGTTGAAAACAAAATCATTCTTGAGCTTAAAGCCGCCGAAGAAATTGCGATGGCTCATAAACTGCAACTCCAAAATTACCTGAAAGCCTCCCAAATCGAGCTTGGCTTTATTTTTAATTTTGGTCCTAAACCTACCTTTTACCGTCGTGTATTCACAAACAAACCATAGCCATCAGAAATCCGTCTCAATCCGCCCCAATCCGCGTCATCCGCGCATCCATTCTTAATTCCCAAACCCGGAGAGACCCATGAAAAAACAAATTTCCCCCAAAGCAGGCCTGTCCACTATCGTCAACCATTATGGCGAAGGCGACAACGCGCTGGGGGCGCATGTGACCCCCATTTATCAAACCTCAACCTTTAGCTTTCCCGACGTGGAGACGATGCAGGCGATTTTTGCCGGGCAGCAGCCTGGCTACATCTACTCGCGCAGTGCCAACCCTAATGTGACCCAGCTTGGCGACAAATATGCTTATCTGGAAGGGTTGGATTTGCTGCGGCAGCGGCCAGATGCCAAACCAAGCGAGGTGGTGGCCGGGAAGGCGGTTAGCTCCGGCATGGCGGCCATTTCAGCGGCGGTGCTGACGCGGGTGAGCGCCGGGGAAACGGTGATTACGCAGCGGGATTTGTATGGCAATGCGTTTAGCTTTTGGCATGAGTTTGCCCCCCGCCTGGGCATCAAGGTGGTGTGGACGGAGGGGAACAGCGCCGAGGCGTGGGAGGCGGCGTTCCATGCCCACCCGGAGGCGGTGCTGGCGTATACGGAAACCCCGGCCAACCCCACGATGTCGGTGGTGGATTTGGCGCTGCTGGGCGAAGTGGCGCACACGTCGGGGGCGTGGGTGATGGTGGATAATACGTTTGCCTCGCCGTATCATCAACGGCCGTTAATCCGGGGCTGCGATGTCGTCATTCATTCCACCACCAAATACCTCAGCGGCCACGGCCAAATCATCGGCGGAGCCATCGTCAGCCACCATCTCGACTTCATGAACAGCGTCAAGCTCACCAGCAAGCTGCTGGGGCAAGCCCCCAGCCCCTTCGATGCCTGGCTTGCCAACATTGGCCTCAAAACGTTTGAGATCCGCATGGAACGCCACGCCAGCAACGGCATGGCAATGGCAAAATTTTTGGCGCAGCACCCGCAGGTCGCCGAAGTCTACTACCCTGGCCTGCCCGACAACCCCGGCCACGCCGTGGCTGGCAAGCAAATGATCAACGGCTATGGTTCCATGCTCTCGTTTGAGCTGAAGGGCGGGTATGAGGCAGGGGTGAAGCTGCTGGAAAGCGTGCAAATTCCCACTTTTGCCGTGAGCCTGGGCAACGTGGATTCGCTGATTGAACACCCGGCCAGCATGACCCACGTGGTGGTGCCGCCGGAGGAACGGCTCAAGGCGGGCATCAGCGATGGACTGGTACGGCTGTCGGTGGGGATTGAGAATATTGAGGATTTGCTCGATGATATGGATCGGGCGTTGCAGGCGGCAGCAAGGTAAGCGGGATTAGAGATTGGGAGATTTGGAGACTGGGAGATTAAGAGATTGGGAGACTAAACACAGCTAATCTCTCAATCTCCTAATCTCCAGGAAAATGTTAGTTTGTGCTTTGAAAAGCGGTTGCCCGCCGCGCCTCGCGCTGCTGCTGCTGTTCGTGAATTTCCTGAACGTGGGCTACTTTTTCTAAAACGGCCGTTTCTAACCACAGCTTCCCATTAACGGCCGTTGCCACGCTCCCCGCTCCATACGCCCCCGTCGCCGTGTCGTCTTCCCACGGCGGGTTTGCCACCAGCGCCCCGCCCTCAACCCAATCCATGTAATAACTTTCGCTGCTGATAAAATCCGTTTCATCCACCACTTTCGCCATCTGCACCAAGTCGGGGCGCAAATGCAGCATCATCGCCGTTTCCAGCTCCCCCGCGTGGCCCATGCCGCCCCGTGGCGACAGGCGCGTTTGCTGCACCACCGGCGTGGCAATGTGGCCGGAGGTGTGAAGCCAGGTGGTGGCGCAAAAGATGCGGCGGTGGCGTTCGCCCGCATACTTCACAACGTTGACCAAAAAGGAGCAACTGCCGCCGTGGCCGCTGATGAAATAGATTTTGTCAAAGCCGCGCCCGGCCAGCACGTCTACCACCGCCAGCCAAAAATCTTCAAAGGCACGGCCGCCGCAGTTGAGCGTTCCGGCAAAGCTGGCGCGGTGGGTGCTGACGCCGTAGGGGAAGACGGGCAGGCAGGTGGCGAGATGGGGAGAAGAAACGGCCGTTTTTTCCCCAATCGCCCCAATAATTTCCGTGTCCACCGACAGCGGCAGGTGGTAGCCGTGCTGCTCGGTATGGCCGATGGGAATCACAACCACTTTGTCACGGTCGTGGTCGGCCGGCAGCGGTGGTGCAGGGGAAACCTGGCTGCGGTGAGGCAGTGCCATCCGCGCCGCCCCCAGCCCCAAATCCACCCCCTGCGGCGTTAGAGCCAGCACTCGCGTAAAGCCGTCATCGCGCAGACCATCGAGCAAATTAGCCACCAGTTGCCCCAGCAGCGGTTCCGCCACCGCCAGCCCGCTGCCCCGCCAGCCAAACGGCAGCGATGGCAGCAGCCCAATTTGGGGTGGATTGCCCAATCCCTCGGCCACTTGTGCCAGCCCATAGCCACCACCCAACGGCAAAACCAGTGGCGTATGGCGGGGCAAGGCGGCCACATCGGGCCAAGTTAGTTGTTCGTAAGGAAAAAAAGTAGTCATCAACTTGGTAAGAGATTGGGAGATTAAGAGATTGAGAGATTAACAGCTACCCAATCTCCCACTCTCGCAGTCTCTTCTGGGATTCACCACCGTCCCCACGCCCTTTTCCTCGTTACTGGTGGCGTATTTTTGGATAATGGCGGCGCGTTGCTCACAGGTACGGGCAAAACCGGGGTCATACTGCCATACCTCCGGGTTGCCTTCAAAAAGGGGAACGGCTGCGGGAATGGCGTCGGGGGTAAACGGCCGTAAAATCAATCGCTCAGTTTCTAATTGGTGCGGCATAAACCAGTCCTTCCTAGTATGTGTCCACTTTTCCAACAGGCTAAACTATCATACCAACTGCATCCAGGTGAATCAAATTCAGGCAGTGGCTTTCCAGTGGCTTTGTGCATCTTGTCACAAAGCCATCTTGTCTATAAAATAGACACTATATATTCACTCTAAAAATACTGTCAAGCCCCTGTTTTGCCATTTTTAGGCCAAGAAAGACACTAAAAATTACCAATGCACGGCCAACAAAAGGGATTCATGAGTATGTTGGCTGGCACAACCCCGACACACGCATCCTCATGAAAAGTAGTCATTTGTCTCATGAAAGGCTCGCACCGCATTCGTCGCTTTATATCGTTCAGCCAATCGCCTCCCTCAGAACAGCCCCCTTCGCACCACAAACCGCTTGTTTCAACTGCCCAGGAGCGGTGGTTACTCATTGCGGCGGTGCTTCTGGGGGCAGCTTTGCGCTTTTACCGGCTTGCCACACTCCCGCCGGGCGATAGCTACGACCCTGCTTTTTACGGCATTGATGCCCAGCAAATTTTGCAAGGTGCCTGGCCTGTCTACCTGGATAGTAACTTTGGCCGCGAAGTGCTTTTTAGCTATCTGGTAGCCGGGCTTTATGCCTTCTTGGGTCCAGGTACGTTTGGCATTCATTTGGCGGCGGCGTTTGTTGGCGTTGTCACCATTCCCGCCACCTGGCTGGCTGGCAAACGGCTGTTTGCCCCGGCGCAAACGGTGACTGCTCGTTATGCCCCATTGTTGGCAAGCTGGCTAATTGCCCTTTCCTATTGGCATCTCAACTGGAGCCGGTTTGGGGTGCGGGCGGTGCTGGTGCCGCTGTTTGCGGTGCTGGTGGTGGCGACGCTGTGGCACTGCCAGCAAAAACCGGGGGTTGGTACGTGTGCCGGGGCTGGTTTCTGGCTGGGGCTAAGTCTCTATACCTATCAGGCGGCACTGGCACTGCCGTTGCTGGTGCTGGCCTGGTTTGGCTATCTGTATGTTTGGGGAAAACGGCCGTTTTCCCCAAAGCACATGGCACTCATCCTCACCGTGGCGCTGCTTGTCTTTGCGCCGATGGGGTATTATGCCTGGAGCCACCCTGGCTTGTATGGCTTTCGCACCGGGCAGGTTTTGGTGACACATACGGCCAGTTCGACACGGGAGCAAGTAACGGCCGTTTTGCAGCAAGCCTGGCAAGCGATCCGTATGTTTACCAGCGAAGGCCACCCCGACCCGCTGGTGTCGCTTCCCAATCGGCCGTCGCTAAACCCGATTTTGTCTATCTTTTTTGTGCTGGGGGTGGGAACGGCCGTTTATCGCCTGCGACAATCCCCCTACCTCTTCCTGCTGCTGTGGCTTACCATTTTGCTGCTGCCCGCTGTTTTTGCCGGGCAAGGATCGGCCGCCAAGCGCGGCATTGGCACCCTGCCCGCCGTCATGCTGCTCACCAGTTGCGGCCTGCTGCTGCCGCTGCAGCTTGTGGACAGCCGCCCCCGCCGCTGGCTTGCCGCCAGTTGGGCAAGCATCGTCAGCCTCGTTTTGCTCATCACCGGCATTATCACCTACCGCGACTATTTTCTTGTTTGGGCGCAAAACCCGGATATGCCCGTTTTGTTTCAGGAACATGAGGTCAAGGTGGGGCAATATATTGGGCAGTTGTCCCGCACAGAAACCGTTATGCTGTCGCCCTTTGACCCCGCCCACCCCAGCATCCAGCTTCATTCCCGGCTGCACCCCAACATTCGCCCCTACAATGGCTATTTCTGCCTGCTGTATCCGCAGCAGTTACCGGCGACTTATGTGATTGCTCCCGGTGAAGGGGAACACAGCCTCGATACTTTGAGCAAGACTTTTCCCCAAGGCACCATTACAGCCGCGCTGCCGCACCCCAGCCGCCCCTATCCTTACTACATTGCCTACCGCGTGCCCGCTGGAGCCACGCCGGAGCTTGCCCCGGCTTTACCCGGCGACGTAAACTGGAACAATGAGATTCGGCTGTTGGGGTTTGATTTGAACCAAACGGAGGTGCGACCGGGCGAAGAGCTATCTGTCACGCTTTATTATGAGGCACTCAGCAGCACCATTCCCAACTACACCGCCTATGTCCATCTGCTGGGTTCACCCAGGCCGGAAACGGAAAGCCCGATTTGGGCGCAGCGAGATAGTGAGCCGTGTCATGGGTGGACAAAAACGGTTTTGTGGCGGGCGGGGGACATGCTGGTGGATCGCATCAAGCTGACGATTGCTGCCGACACACCACCCGGCCGTTACCAGCTAACAACGGGTTTTTACACCTGGCCCGCTCTTGTGGGGGTGCCAATTGTGACGACGGCGGAAGAAACGGCCGTTTCTCCCCCCGCTCTCCTCACCGAAATTACCGTTACCACACCATAGTCGCTTGTGTGGTCGCCCCGAATTGTAGTGGCGAGGCATGCCTCGCCACTACAATTCGTTCCATCAACCCTGATCCCAAAGACCCAAAAGGATTTGTGGTCGCTACGTTTTTAGACGGGGGGTGTACCCAGGCGGGCTAGTTCGGCGTCGGCGACGGTATCGTCGAGTTTTTTGAAGAGGGGAGTGGGTTTGGGGAGCGGCCGGCCGACAGGGATTTCCGTGCGCTGCCAGGTGCCAACGGCCGTTTTTCCATCATACGTCAAGGCAATATGGCTGCGGCTCGGCTCGGCATACGTTTCCACAAACTGCCGCCCGGCAATCGTTCCCGCCTCCCCCAGCAGTTCGTGTAGTTGCTGGCTGGTGAACGGCAAAATAGGCGACCAGAGGATTTTTAGCCCGTTGATCGCTTGCAGTGCTGTGTAGAGCGAGCGAGCGGTGGCGGCCATGTCGCTTTTGGCCGTTGTCCACGGCTTGGTGTCTTCCAAATATTGGTTTACCAGCGTCGAGAGGCGCAAAATTTCCTGCACTACGGCGCGGAATTTGCAGCCATCATACAGTTCGGCCACGCTGGCGAAGCCAGCATCCACGGCAGCCAGCAGTGCCTCGTCCTGTTCGGTCAGCGTGCCGGGGTCGGGGACAGCCCCTTTGAAGTAGCGGGCGGTCATGTTGAGGACGCGGTTGACGAGGTTGCCCCAGTTGCCCACGAGTTCGGTGTTGTTGCGGTCAACGTACCCTTGCCAGCTCCAGTCGCTGTCGCGGGATTCGGGCATAACGGCCGTTAAATAATACCGCAGTGGATCCGGGTCGTGCCGCTCCAGGGCGTCAATGATCCACACCCCCCAGTTCATGCTGCCGCTAATCTTGCGCCCCTCCATGTTCATAAACTCGTTGGCTGGCACATCATAGGGCAAATTAAGCTGCTCTACCCCATACAGCCCACGCGCCCCCATCAACTGCGACGGCCACATCACCGCGTGGAAGGGAATGTTGTCCTTGCCAATAAAATAGACCGTGCGGGCGTTATCGCTGGCCCACCAGTTGCGCCACGCTTCCGGCGTGCCGTTGTTTTTGGCCCACTCCACCGCCGCCGACAGATAGCCAATGACGGCTTCAAACCAGACATACAGCACCTTGCCCTCATACCCCTCCACCGGCACGGCGATGCCCCAGTTCATGTCGCGGGTGACGGCGCGGCCAATGAGACCCTGGTTGACAAAGTTGCGCGAAAAGTTGATGACCTGTGACCGCCAATGTTCTTTGTCGCTGTTGATCCAGTCACTAAAGCCATCGGCGGCAATTTTGGGCAGGTCAATAAAGAAATGTTCGGTGTCGCGCAGTTCCAGGGCACTGTCGTCCACCTTGCTGCGCGGCTCTTTTAGCTCGCTGGCGCTTTCAAAGAGAGTGTTGCAGTTGTCGCACTGGTCGCCACGGGCGCGGGTGTAGCCGCAGTTGGGGCAAATGCCTTCCACATAGCGATCCGGCAGGAAACGACCGGCCGTCGGTGAATACATCTGCTGGGTTGTTTTGCGAAACAGGTAGCCGTTTTGGTTAAGCTGGGTGAAGATGTCCTGCGAAACCTGGTGATGGTTTTCGGTATCGGTGTGGGTGAACAGGTCATAGGCCAGCCCCATTTTCTGAAAAACTTCGAGGAAGCGGGCGTGGTAATATTCAAACACCTCAACGGCCGTTTTTCCCTGCTCATCCGCCTTCACCGTCACCGGCGTGCCGTGGCTGTCCGACCCCGACACCATCAGCACGTGGTTGCCTTGCAGGCGGTGAAAACGGGCATAGATGTCGGCCGGCAGGTAAGAGCCGGTCACATTTCCCTGGTGAATGTCGGCATTGGCATAGGGCCACGCTACGCAAACAAGAATATATTCCTGGCTCATCGGCTTATTCGTCCTCGTCTTCCTCAATCTCGTCTTCGTCCAGCAATTCGTCATCCTCGCTGATTTCGGTCAACGCCTCGGCCAGCAGTTCAAAGTCATCTTCATTGATTTGGACAAAGGTTTCGGCCGTTAACGAGGTCTTGCCAAAATTGGGCTGGCTTTCCAGCTCAATAGAGTCATAGTAGATGCCCATAGAGGGTTTGGGCGCACTGGCATCAATGTCAACCGGGTAAAAATTGCCCTCAGCCTGGTTGATGGCAAAGGTGTATTTTTTGGGGTTGGCCGTGAAAACTGGCCCCGTGATGGTAACAACCGCAAAAAAGGCGTGGGCTTCCAGCGAATAATAAATCAGGCGGTCGCCCGGCGTTTGCGGGTAGAGGGTGCTGCCCTCAGGAATCAGCATAACGCGTTCCTGCCAACCCGGAAAGGCCATGTCGTCAGCCGGAATGCTGATGATTTTGATAAAATAGTTGGTGTTTTGTGATAGCCGCCGCTTGGCTTCACGCGCCCGGCGCACAGCTTCTTTGGCCTCTTCCTCGGCGGCAATGTTTTGCCAAATTCGCTCTTGCATTTCCACGCGCAGTTCGGCCTCGCTGCTGTCGTCATAACGAACGCGCATTTTGTCGCCTTTTAGTTCGAGTACCGTGTATTTGCCTTTGCGGTTGGCATAAACGCCGTTTACCTCAAACATGCTTCTTTACTCCCGTTTTTAATTTTTTCACGGGCGTGATCGCTGTCCCGTGGTCAGGTTTTGGTTTGTCCGAATTCGGGCGTGCATGGTACCGTTTTCGGGCGGGGTTGGCAAGTGCAATTTAGAAGTTGAACTTCTCACAAAAGTTGAACTTCTTGTTGCGGATTAGGGGAGGGCCGCAAAGGTGTGGCCGTTCCAGCCAAAGCGGATATGGCCGGTGGGGGTGGCACAGTGGCGGCCGATGAGATCGGGCTGGCCGTCGCCGTTGGCATCGCGCAGGGTGGGTGGGGTTTGGCAGGGGGCGGGCAGGGTGAAAAGCTGGGGTGTGGGGTGTGGGGTAAGGAGGAGGGTGTGGTGGCTGCTGCTGTCGTAGAGGATGATTTCATCTATGCCGTCGCTGTTGAGGTCGGCGGTGGTGTGGAAGTGGAGTTGGGGGTAGCTGGTGGTGCGGGTGGTGGGGCGGTGGGTGAAGGTGGGGGTTAAACGGCCGTTTTCCCCCATCACCAACAGTGCCATTTCCGTCAGGTGGGGGTGTTGGGCATCGCCGCGCCACAGCATGAACAGGTCTAGCTCGCCATCCCCCGTCACGTCCACCCATTGCCATTCGCTGGTGCGAAACGGCCGTTGTGTTTGCCAATATTGCTGTAGCCGGGGCAGTGCCGCTGCTCCGCGCTGGTTTAGCTGGTCAACCAGCGTGGCAACCGGTTCGCGGAGGGCTGCCTGCGCCAGCGTGGGCTGAACGGGGTTCACCGCCACCTGCTGGCCGAGTTCCGGGTTGGGCTGGGGCGGGTGGGGAATGTGGAGGCGGCCGCCGTCGCTGACGCTGGCCTGGTTGCAGCCAAGCTGGAGGGCAACGCCCTGGCTGGCGCTTTGAATGCCGATGGTGGCTAAACGGCCGTTGCTGCCCACCTGCGCCACCACATCTTCATATAAAAAAACGATGTCGCTGCTCCCCTCAAAAAGCTGCACCTCAAACGTTACCCTGTCGTCAAGCTCCGCGCCATAGGGCGGCACGCTGTCCCACTCGATGACAAAGATGCGGTTGGGGGCGTTGCCCACCGTTTCGGTTTCCAGAAAACCGCTGTAGGTCAGGTCAAGGTCGCTCCAGTAGGGGGCGATCATGTCGCCCATCTCTGGTGCGGGGCCATTGTTCAGGCATTCGTTGAAGTAGGCGGCGTTGGCGTTGCCAAACTGGATGTTGCCGTTGCTGCTGGCGTTGAGGGCGGTGTAGGTGGTGCCGTAGAAGGTGAAGGGGAAGGGCAGGGGGAGGCTGATGGTGCCGTCTTCTACGTAAAGCTGGGTGTCGTTGGTGGCATCAATGTAGGCGAAGCCGTCGCCGGTGGTGCAGGTGTAGCCGTAGCTGTCGGGGCCGGGGCAGAGGGCAACGGCCGAGCCGTATTCGGCCTGGGTGTCGCGGGGGCGAAGGAGAAGGGTGAGAATAACGGCCGTTATGCCCAATAAAATCAACAGCAGCGGCCAGCGACGACGTCTACGCATGGGGCAAAGTGTAGCGGATTGGGGCAGGGTGGACAAGGCAGGTTTTGTGCTATACTGGAATTTGTTGTTGAAGAAGGTGCTGTGTCGGTGGCTGGACACAGCGCGAGTGTGAGGATATGCGCCTGATTTATGCAGATGCTGCGGGGAAGAGGCAGGTGGTGGGGGAGACGGTGGTGGAAATAACGGCCGTTCTTGCCCAAAAAGCCGGGCTTCTATGGCTTGATTTGGCCGGGGTGGAGGGTATGGAGGCTAAAACGTTGCTGCTGGAGGAAACCTTTGGCTTTCACCCGCTGGCGGTGGATGATGCTTTGCACGAGGTTCATTTGCCCAAGCTGGATGATTTTGGCAGCTATTTGTATCTGGTGCTACAGGATGTGGCTTATGACCGTGCAGGGGGGATGGCGCGGCTGTCGCTGCCGGAGCTGGATCTGTTTTTGGGGCGGCATTTTTTGGTGACATATCATTTGGAGTCGGTAACGGCCGTTGAGCGGGTGTGGGAGGTGTGCCAGCGGGATGAACGGTGGCTGACGCACGGAGCCGACCACTTGCTCTATCGTCTGATTGACGAAATCGTGGAAAACTTTACCACTGTCCTCGATCAGGTGGAGACGGAGGTGGAGCAGATTGCCGAGCAAATTCTGGTCAACCCGTCCCCGGCAACGCTGGAAACGCTGTTTGCCACCAAGCGGGTGTCGCTGCAGCTACGGCGGGCGTTGGCTCCCCAGCGGGATGTGGTCAACAAGCTGGCGCGGGACAACTTTGCCATGATTGGTGACAAAGACCGCCTCTTTTTCCGCGATGTCCATGACCATTTGCTGCGGCTTTATGACTGGAGCGACAACGTGCGTGATTTGGTGCTGGGGAGCATGGATTTGTATTTGTCGGTTGTCAATAACCGAATGAACGACGTGATGAAAACGTTGACGGTGATCACGACGCTGTTTATGCCGCTTTCGTTTTTGACCGGCTTTTTTGGCATGAACTTTTTTGTGTCCACGCTGCCCCGTGACGGGTGGATGGGGCCGGTGGCATTTACGGCCGTTTTGCTCGCCATGCTGCTGCTTCCCCTGATTATGTTTACCTGGATGCGCCGCCGGGCGTGGTTATAGAGAGGTTGGAGATTGGAGATTAGAGATTGGAGATTGTTGAATCTCCAATCTCTAATCTCTAATCTCTGCTCTCCCGTCCGTTGGCCCGCAGTGGGTCAGCTGACGGGGTGGGCGGCGTGGCGGCGGCTTTGGATGTATTCGTAGATGAGGGGGGTGATGGACAGGAAGATGACGGCGGGAATGACCATCTCAAAATTTTCCCGCACGATGGGCAGTGAGCCAAAGTAGTAGCCGAGGAAAAGGAACAGCCCCACCCAGCTAACGCCGCCAATGACGTTGAAGAGGAGAAAACGGCCGTAATTCATCCTGCCCACGCCCGCCACAAAGGGTGCCAGGGTGCGGACAATGGGGACAAACCGCGCCAGAATAATTGCCTTGCCGCCGTGCTTGTCAAAAAATTGCTGCGTTTTGTGCAGGTGTTCCGGCTTGATAAAGCGCGTTTTCATCAGCCGCTCCCCGGCAAAGCCGCCAATCCAGTAGTTGGCCGTGTCGCCGGCAATGGCGGCGAAGATGAGCAAGGGGAGCAGCCAGAGCATTTTGAGCGAGCCAATGGCGGCCAGCGACCCAGCAACAAAAAGCAGGGAGTCGCCGGGGAGAAAGGGGGCGACGACAACCCCTGTTTCCACAAAAATGATGGCAAAGAGGATAAAGTGTGTCCAGCCGCCGTAGCTGTTGACGATGGCCTGTAGGTGGACATCAATATGCAGAATAAATTCAATGAGGGAGGAGAGGAGGTTCATAGATTTCCTTAAAGAGAGTGATTTGTGCCAGGCTCCCAAGACACAAGAATGAGATTATACGCGGAACGACAATTAAAAGAATCCGTCAAACGCTATAGCTTTGGTGAAGCTGGCTTTTGGCTCCACCAGGCCAGCAGCCCCAGGCAGATGAGGGCGATGAGCAGGGTGATGAGTTGCAGGCCGTGCCAGCCGCCAGCGGTGAACCAGGCGGTGGCGCGGAAGGCGTCGAGGAAGAGCCGGCCGAAAGCATAAACGGCCGTTACCAGCAAAAACAAATAGCCAGTGTGAGGGGTGGGACGGCGGGAAAGTTGAAACCAGATAATAATCGCTTCCAACCCCAGCAAAAGCTCATAAAGCTGCACTGGGTGGCGGCGCACGCCAAAAAAGTTGATGCCCCAGGGGAGCGTGGTCAGCGTGCCATAGCCGGGGCCAGCCAGAAAGTCGGCCAGGCTGACGACCATGAGGCCGGTTAGCAGACCGGGGGCAAGAATGTCGAGGGTTTGGGCGGGGAGAAGCTGGTGGAAACGACCGTAAAAGAACGCTGCCGCCGCCGCAAAAAACAGCCCACCCCATACGTTGTAGCCCGTGTTGAGCGGCCAGATGATGCTGAGTAAATTTTCCTGAAACGCCGACCAGTACAGCCCTACAAACGTCAGTCGCGCCCCGATGATGCCGACCAGCAGGCTGGTTGAAGCCAGCCCGTAATACGGTTCAATGGGCTGGCACAGTCGCCGGGCGGCGCGTTCCACCAGGCTGAGAGCCAGCCAAGCACCAAAGATGATGGTTAAACCGGCCGTTGGGAAAACAAAGGGGCCAATGTTGAGGGCTGGGAGCATAGGCGGTAATCGGTAATCAGTAAACGGTAATCAGTGGGCGGTTACGGTTCATTGAGGAGTTTGTTGATGCGGTCTTCGAGGACGGCCTGGCTGATGGTGCCGATGATGAGTTCGCGGACGGTGCCGCTGGCATCAATAAAGATAGTGGTGGGCAGGCTGGTGATGCCATACAGGTTGTTAACCACGTTTTGCTCGTCCACCAGCAGCGGGTAGGTGAGGCCATATTCGGCGGCAAAATCGGTGATGCGGTCGGCGGATTCCATTTGGTTGACCCCGACAATGGCGACCTGCCCAGCGTATTTTTCGCTGGTGGCCTGCATGTGGGGCATCTCAATGCGGCATGGACCGCACCAGGTGGCCCAAAAGTTGAGGACGACGGGTTTTCCGGCCGTGCCGCTGCGGTCAATGGTGCTAATCAGGGTGAAACTGTCGCCGTCGGGGGTGGCAAGGGTGAAGTCGGGGGCAAGGTGGCCGACGATGGGGGCTTCGATGATGCTGGTGAACCGTTCTTCGGCCACGGGTTCGCGGGAATAGACGACCCAGCCGCCGCCGAGCAGGGCGGTGAGTAAAAACAGAATGAGCCAACTCCGTGTTGTTTGCAGCATGGGGGGAATTTTAGCATAAATGTGGGTGTAGGGGGGAGAAAACGGCCGTTTTTCCCCTTTCGCCAAGCATTTGGGGGGTTGCTAAATCATTCAAAACCGTTTAATATATGAACATATATGCAGATATTGAGGTGTTTTGATGAAAATTGACGAAACGGTTGTCACTGAACTGGCTGAGTTATTTCGTACTTTAGGTGATACAAGTCGTGTTCTCATCCTTGCTGCCCTGACTGAAGGGGAGCAAAACGTGCGTTCGTTGGCTGAACATGCCCAAATCAGCGAATCTGCCGCGTCGCATCATTTGCGCCATTTGCGCCAAATGCGTCTGGTGCGGACAAAAAAGATGGGGCGGTACGTTTTTTATTCGCTGGATGATGATCACATTGCCGGTATTTTCCAGTCTGGCCTGGAACATATTTTGCACGGGAAATAAATGATGAGTCACTGGATGCCTTTGTTGTATTTTGCGCTTTTTATGGGCGTGGCTGTGGGTTGGCGCGTGTACCGCGTTTGGCGGCTGGTTGGGGTGAATGCCTTGATAACCTATCGGGATGATGGGGTTTATGGCCTTGTCTCCACCCTGTTTCGTCTTGTGTTTGCCGGGATTGGGCTGGTGGCATTTGCCAATCTTTTTGCCGGATTCAGAAGCTATCTGACACCAATTGCCTGGCTGGAAGCACCGATTTTGCAAATGATGGGGTGGGTCATTTTGACCACTGCTTTTGCTGTGGTTGTGGTCGCCCAAAGGCAGATGGGGTCGGCGTGGCGCATTGGGGTTGATTCCGCCCAGCGTAGCCAATTGGTGACGGGTGGCATTTTTGGCTATTCGCGCAACCCGATTTTTGTGTGTATGCGGCTTTGCTTTTTTGGGCTTTTGCTGGTGTTGCCCAACGCCTTCACGCTGATGTTGTGGGTACTGGGGGATGCGATCACGCAAATTCAGGTGCGGCTGGAGGAATCCCATTTGCATGAGGCGTTTGGCGAGTCGTACCGTCTGTATACGCAGTCGGTGCGAAGGTGGGTTTGATCTTTGGTTATTGCGGTGGGGCAGGGAGTGAGAGTTAATGAACTTCTACCATGAAATTTGTTAGGGTCTTTGGGATCTTATGGGTTTGACGGAACAAATTGTAGTATCGAGGCATGCCTCGATACTACAATTTGGGGTGGCCCACGAGTTCCTAAAGAACCTTATTCGGGAAGCATTGGAGTAGGCTTTGCAGGCATATGCGATGCGGCGTTTGGAAGAAAAAGATGAGGAAGGGTATCGTGCTGTTCCGGCACGTATAGAGGAAAGCGAGGAATGGCTAAATGAGGGGGATGATGACAGAATGTGCCGTTAATTTGCACAATTTGCAAACCGTCCCGCAGTCGAAATGGGGAGCCTGGATTACGACGCTTTCGCCAGAGCGCATGGCAGAGGTTGAACAAGCCATTCAGTTTGCTTTGGGAATGGTCTGATCTCTACATGCGGGCAATTTTGGTGGCAAACTGGATGAAGAAATGGATGGCGGCAGGGTTTTTCATCGCATCTACGTTAACCACTTTGTTCAGGTCGCCGCCCAGCAGCAGCCGCTTGATGGGGGTTTCCAGCTTTTTGCCGCTGAGGGTGTAGGGGACTTCGGGGATCTGGATGATGTCGTCGGGGACGTGGCGAGGGGTGAAGGTGGCGCGGATGGTGGCGCGGATTTTTTGCCGCAGGTCGTCGTTGAGGGTGCGGCCGGCCGAAAGCACCACAAACAGCGGCATATAATAACGGCCGTTTTCCAGCTCCAGCCCCACCACCAGACTATCCACCACCTCCGGCAAGCTGTCCACGGCGCGGTAAATCTCGCTGCTGCCCATGCGCACGCCAAAACGGTTCAGGGTGGAATCAGAACGGCCGTTAATCCGCACCGTCCCCAACTCCGAAAGCCGCATCCAGTCGCCGTGCTGCCAATAGCCCGGATACATCTCAAAATAGCTCGCCTTGTAGCGTTCGTCGTTGGGGTCGTTCCAAAAATAAATCGGCATCGAGGGCATCGGCTTGGTAATCACCATTTCCCCCACCTGCCCCACCTGCGGCTGCCCCGCCTCGTTGAAAGCGTAAACGGCAATGCCCAGGTTGCGGCACTGGATTTCGCCGCGATGGACGGGCAAGATCGGCACGCTGCCAACAAAGCCGCTGGCAACATCGGTGCCACCGCTGACCGAAGCCAGCCACACGTCGGGCTTCACCTGGGCATACACCCAGTCAAACGCCTCATCGGGCAGCGGCGAGCCGGTGGAGCCGATGCAAACGAGGTGGCTGAGGTCGAGCGTTTTGGGGGTTAGCCCGGCCTTCATGCAGCTAATGAGGAAGGCGGCGCTGGTGCCGAAGAGGGCGATTTGGTTGTCGGCCACCAATTGCCACATGCGCGTCAGGTCGGGGTAGCCGGGGTTGCCATCGTAAAAAACGGCCGTTGTTCCCGCCAGCAGCGAGCCAATCGTAATGTTCCACATCACCCAGCCGGTGGTAGACATCCAGAAAAAGCGGTCGCCGGGTTGGCAGTTGTTGTGCAGCCGGTGGATTTTGAGGTGTTCCAGCAGCACGCCGCCGTGGCCGTGGGTGATGGCTTTGGGAATGCCGGTGGTGCCGGAGGAGTAAAGTACCCAGATGGGATGGTCGAAAGGAACGGCCGTAAATGCCAATTCCCCCGCCTCGGCCGCCATCATTTCAGGCCAGCTCATGGCGCCATCTGGCGGTGCGGCTTGCGGGTTGAGGTAGGGGATAAAAACCACCTGTTCCACGCTGGGCAGGGCAGCGCACAGTTGGGCCACTTCAGCGCGGCGGTCAAATGGCTGGCCGCCGTACTGGTAGCCGTCTACGACGAGTAGTACTTTGGGGGAGATTTGCTGGAAGCGGTCAATGACGCTGTGGGTGCCAAAGTCGGGGGAGCAGCTTGACCAGACGGCGCCGAGGGCGGCGGTGGCGAAGAAGGCAACGGCCGTTTCCTGAATGGCCGGAGCGTAAGTCACCACGCGGTCGCCGGGCTGCACGCCAATGTGACGGAGGTAGGTTTGAAAAACGGCCGTTTGCCGCCGCAATTCCCCCCAGCTTACCTCGCTGCGCGGGCGCAGCTCTGACTCAAACAGCAGGGCGGGGCGGTCGTCGCTGGCCTGGCGGAAAATATGCTGCACATAATTCAGCGTGGCTCCCGTAAACCATTTGGCACCGGGCATCTGCTGGCTGGTCAGCACCTGCTCATACGGTGTAGCACTTTCAATCTGGAAAAATTCCCACAAACTTTCCCAAAACGGCTCCAACTCGTCCACCGACCATTGCCACAGGGCGTGGTAGTCGGCCACGTCAACGCGACCCGTTTGGCGCAGCCAGTTGATGTATTGCTGGATGTTGGAGGTTTGTTGAAAAACGGCCGTTGGTTCCCATAACTGCTGCAATTGTTTCATTTGCTCCACTCCCTTTGATGGTGCCCTATGCTACAATACGATAATGAGTCATCTCCTGTATGATGTTGTCAATTTTGAAATTGTAGGGTCATATCGTTTGCGTGTGTTCTTTGACGACAACAGCGAACCGATAATTGATTTTGAACCTGTGCTTTATGGAACAATGCTGCGTCCTTTGCGAGATTTAAATCTGTTTAATCAGGTGCGCTTAGATCAAGAAGTTCACACACTGGTTTGGCCGAACGGAGCAGATTTTGACCCCTGGATGCTGCACGAATGGGACAAGCTTGCTGATAAGTTGGCAGAAAAAGCCCGGAATTGGGAGAAAGAAAAGCTACCTGCGCTATCTCGCAAAAGAAGTTCAACTTCTTCTGAGAAGTTGAACTTCTCGCTGGACAGTTAACGCCCCACCAGCGGCAGCGAAATTGTTTGGTTGGGTTCCAGGGCGGGGGAGCCGCTCAGGTCGTAGGTCATCGCCCCATCAATGCGGATGGGTACCAATTCCCCCAGCGGCAGTTCGCCGGGAACAATCACCAGCCCGTCAATTTCTGGCGCGTCGCGGTAGGTGCGGCCAATGCTCAGGTTGTCGCCATACCCCTCAATCAGCACCGGCAGCGTTTTGCCCACCTGGGCCTGGTTTTTTGCCAGCGAAATCGCCTGCTGCAGCTCCATCAGCTCCGCCTGCCGTGCCTGTTTGACCGCTTCCTCTACCTGCCAGGAAACGGTGGCCGACGGGGTGGACGTTTCGTAGGAGTAAGTAAACGCCCCCATCCGGTCAAATTGCAGATCGCGCACAAATTGTTTGAGACCATCAAATTCCTCGTCCGTTTCGCCGGGATAGCCGACAATGAAGGTGGTGCGGATGGCGATGTCGGGCATGGCGGTGCGGAGTTTTTCCACCGTTTTGTAGACCCACTCAATGTTGGCTGGCCGTCTCATCCGCTTTAGCGTTTCCCGATGGCCGTGCTGTAGCGGGATGTCGAGGTAGTTGACGATTTGGGGGGTGGTCGCCATCGTCTCAATGAGTTCGTCGGTGACGTAGCCGGGGTAGGCATACATCAGCCGAATCCAGGGAATGTCGGGGGCAGCTTTGGTGATTTCTTTGAGCAGTTGGCTGGTGCCGTTTTTCAGCCCAAGGTCGTGGCCGTAGTCGGTGCTGTCCTGGGCGATGATGATCAGCTCCTGAATGCCTGCCTCTTGCAGCCGCACCGCTTCGGTAACAATGGCATTCATAGGGCGGCTGACGTGGGTGCCTTTGATTTGGGGGATGGCGCAAAAGGCGCAGGGGCGGCGGCAGCCGTCGGCAATTTTGAGGTAGGCACTGCGGCCTTGAACGGCCGTTCTTAACACCCCGCGCTCATCCTTCCCCACCGTCGTCGCCTCATCTGGCAAATGGTAAAGCGGTTCCGGGTGCTTTTGCCGCCGCAGCTTGCGAATAAACGGCACAATGTCCATCCAGCGGCGCGTGCCAATCACCCCATCCACGCCGGGAACCCACTCTACCACCTCGCTGCCATATCGCTGGGCCATGCAGCCGGCGGCAATCAAAAGCTGGTTCTTGCCCTTTAGCTCCGCCAACTCTTGCAGTGCCTCAATGGATTCCTGCCGGGCGCTTTCAATGAAGCCGCAGGTGTTGACAATTAGCACGCTGGCATCGTCAGGATCGGCCGTTCCCTCAAACCCCGATTTCAGCAGCAGGCTCGCCATGCTTTCCGAGTCCACGGTATTTTTGCTACAGCCCAGGCTCAGCAGATAAAATTGTTTTTTCTGTTTGTGTTTGCTCATAAAAAGCGAGTTTTTGGGGGACTAACCGGAGATGGATTAAGCGTAAAATCCTGTAAATCCTGTAAATCCTGTCTGAATCTTTACTGTGTGGTGCGCCACACCTCTTCCCGATTTTCGCCGCGCCCACCCAAACGCCCTAGCTGCACTTCGTTGATGGTGGCAACAATGCCAATGGCGTTGCCGGTCAGCAGTTTTACTTCGTCTTGTGCTTCCCATTCAAACACATCATTGGCGCGGGCAATGCCGGTAAACACGACATCGCCGTCAATGGTCACTTCCATCCAGGTACGCTCGGTAATGTCTAGCCGCAGCAAGATCGTCTCGATGGTGGCAGGCAGGGGCGGGCGGGTGGGGGAAGGGGTGGGAAGCAGCGACCCGGTGACTGCGCCGCTGGTGTCGTTGCGGCTGGTTGAGGTGATAAAGTCGGTGGCTGTTAGCGTGGCGTTGATGTCAATGGTTGGCTCCAACTCCCCGTTGTTGGTCATGTCTTGCAGTGCCTGGGTAATTTCGGCGGTGAAAGTTTCGGTGCCATCGCCGTTGCCCAGCAAAATGGGGATGAAGCGCATCCCAATCAGGGCTAAGGCGAGCAGGAGTGCGGCAATGATGACTAACTGTAAGGCAGATTCGGGTGAGCGGCGGTTGCCAATGGATTCGACTTCGACGTTGACGGGATCGAAAAATGGCTGGTCTTCGCGTGAGGCAACAAAACGGCCGTTTGCCTGTTCTGGGGTGGTGCCGTTGCTATAGCCGTGGTTGTTTTGGTAGCGAGCGAGCAGAGGCTGGGGGTCTAGCCCTAAAAAGCGGGCATAGTTTCGCAAAAAACCACGCACGTGGACGGGGGTTGGCAAAACAGCATAATCCCCTTTTTCCAGGGCGGTGAGGAAGCGAGCATGAATGCGTGTTTCGGCCTGGACTTCTTCCAGGGTCAACCCTTTGTTTTCGCGAGCCTCTCGCAATATCTGACCAAGCTCGTCCATTGTTTGCAGGCAGGTAGCCTATGTAGAAACGGCCGTTTTCCCAAAAACGGCCGTTGTCTCATCCCTAAGCCGCAGCTTCTTCCGCCGGTTCCGGTACCGCCGAAGCTTCATCGCTCTCGATCATAACCGTAACTTCAGGCTGAAAATCCCCGCTTAACCGCACCACAACCTTGTGTTCACCCAGGTCGCGCAGCGTATGCTCACCCACCTTACGCCGGTCAATATCCGTACCCAGCACCTCATTCAGCTTGTCGGTAATCTGCTGCGTCGTAATAGACCCATACAAACGTCCCGTCTCGCCAGCACGCGCCTGGAACGTCAGCGTCGTTCCATTAATCCGCGCCGACAGCGCCTCAAATTCAGCCCGAATCTGTTCCCGGCGTGCGTCTGCCTTCTTGCGCCACGCTGTAGCTTGCTTCATCATGCTGGGGGTAGCCATCACAGCCAGCCCTCTGGGCAGCAAATAGTTGCGGCCATAGCCTGGCGCAACCTTATGAACTTCCCCAGCGTATCCTAAACTTTCGACATCTTCTCTTAGCAGCACTTTCATAGCTGTAAAATCTCCGTTTCTATAATGTTGCCAGCCAAAAATATTAACAAAGGGGAGCAAAATTGACAAATTTTCCCGCGCATCCTCAGAAATTGCCCATTAATCAGGTGTTCCAGCTATCCGCAGCCCCTACATCGTCCATGGCCGACAGCAAATCCTGTAGTTCAACCACCTCTTCGGCAATCTCATGCCGTAGCCGTTTGGCGCGGGTGTCATCATCCTTGGCATCTACCAGCATTGTTTGCGAGTAAATGGTTGCCAAATGGGTTAGTGTATTTTCAAGCTGTAGCTCCGCTTGTTGAATCGTCTTGCCCAAATTATCTAGGGTAGCAAGCTGCCGGTAAAGACTTTCTAATGTCTCTTCAATCTGCTTGCGTGTTTGGTCATCTTTGGCGCGGTCTAGCTCTTGCTGTAGCTGGTAAATACGCCGCGTTGCTTTTTCCTTGTCCCGTTCCAGCAAAGCCGTGTTTTCCCGGTAACGGTCAATGCGCTGCGCCAGCGTGTAGATGTATTCCAACCATTCATCAATTTGCTCTGCTGTGCGGCTAAGCTCGGCTTTAAAGACAGGGTTTTCATTTTGACGAATCGCCTGGTCAATGCGTGCCCGATACTCCAGTGCCTGGTTGATTTGCTGCTGCAACTGTTTATCCTTGAGCTTCTCAGGGCGGAATTCACTGTTAAGCATCTTGGCAACAACTTTACGAGCAAATTCGGGATCGCTGAGGCTGCTATAAACGAGAGCCGCTTCGGCGGCGGCTCCCCCCAGCAGCCAAACCCAAAATGGGCCAAGTGACCCTGTTGTACCGGCTACCGCTGAGAGAATCAGGCTGAGGGAGATCACCACAGCACTTTCCCAGCGGAAAAACGATTCTTGAAGGATTGCTTTTTGCGCCCGCTTTTCCAGGGCTTCTCGTGCCATGTTGTTGGTATGCTAGACTGGTTCAACCTGCAATGGTTGAACCAATCTGAATGAAAGGCATCAATGACAAAGTTAGCTGCTGGCTGAAGCGTCAGATTCCAGGCTGTCTTCTTCCGCCGCAGGGGTGCCACTGTCGCTCAAGCCTAGCCGCCGCTTCCGTTCTTCTAGCTGAATATCCAGTTCGGCCTGACCTAGTACATCGTCCATCTGATTGTCCAAACGGCCGGCGTACATTTCGCTTTGGGCGCTGGCTTTGTCCAAACGCGCCCGAATGGAGTCACCCAGCCGCGCCATATCGGCATCGCCAACGCCAGTGAGGTCGTCGAGACTTTTGATGGCTTTGACGGTTTTTTCTTTGGATTCAGCCAGCTTGAGCAGAGCTTCCATCTCTTTTTGCTCTTGGCGAATGGTTTGCAGCTTGGACTGGAGCTTGAGACGGGCGTTGAGCAGGGCTTCATATTCGCGCTGCTGCTGCACCCATTGTTCGTGGTACCGTTCTTGCAAGGCACGGTTGCTGTTGAGTTCGTTTTGGGCAGCGCGGGCCAAATCGGCTTTGCCCTGCATCAGGAAGGTGTCAATGTTGCGGTCTAGCTGGTCGGCTTTTTTCTTGTATTCCTTGTATTTACGCTCCAGCGTTTTGACCTCGCCGCCGACGGTGGCGGCAGCGTCTTCCAGTTCATCCAGGTTGCTTTCGGCATCCCGAATGTATTGTTTCATTACGGCAACTGAGTTTGACTCAAGTGCTTTGTCCACCATGGCGTGGAGATTGGCCTGGATAAGTGTTTGTGCTTTTTCAATAAGTGACGCCATTTATGTTCTCCCTAGGATTATTGACCGTTTGTGCCAAACGACCAATGATGAGGAGGGATTGCCGGTAGGTAACAACAACCCCCTTAATTTTGTGTGAATCATTGCTCCATTGTAAGACAAGGCAGGGTGTAAAACAACTATGGGGCGAGCGGGCGGTGAACGGGGAGATGGATGGTGTAGGTGACGCCGGTTTGGGGGTTGTTATGGAGGGATAAACGGCCGTTATGCAGCCCCACACTCCCCTCCACAATACGCAAACCCGGATCATAAGACGAAGCGTCAAACGTTTGGGGTTTGTCCGGGGCAAACAACACTTCAACCTCACGCGCCGTTGACTCGGTTAGCGGCGTATCGAACCGCACCGCAATATGGACTTCTGCTGTATCAGCAGAGACCTTAACATACGCCTGGGCATGCAGTGCATCCCCTTGTAAACGTTCTCCCGCCTCAATGAGCCGCTGCACACTTTCCAGCAAAATGGTGCTGACCCCAAAAACAGGCGGTAAGTGGGGTGGGAGATCCGCTAAGTGAATCTGCTGCTCATTGCCAGCCAGAGTACGCACCTGTTTAATGGCTTCTTCAACAATGTAGCCAACATCATTGATGGCCTGAGCCTGTAGCTGATAGATTGTGGCAGCTTCGCCGGTTGTCAGTTCAGCCAGGGTGATGATGTCTTCCACCAACTGGGTTAGCCCTAGGCTGCTGGCCTGAATACCCCGCAGTGACTCTTTTAACTCGCCCTCTGTTTCAACCTTCTCAATGCCTAGTGCCAATTCCTCTGAATAACGGGTCACATCAGCCAGCGGCATCCGAAATTCGGGCGTAATGAGGTTGAGCAGACTGCGTTTGAGCATGTCAAAATCTTGCGTCTGCAAATTTTGCATCTGGAAGTTGCGGTCAAGCTGTTTGAGAACGAGGTCAATCAGTTCGTTGGTGTCATAGGGTTTGGTAATATATTCTTCGGCTCCGCTGCGCCGGCCGTGATGAATGTCACTCTCTTCTCCCTTAGCCGTCAGGAAGATAAAGGGAATTTGTACCCAGGTGGGGTTTTGTCGCACCACCTGCAAAAACTCCAGCCCGTCTAGTTCTGGCATCATGATGTCGGAGATGATGAGGTGGGGGTGGTATTCGGAAAGGACTTCCAGCCCTAAACGGCCGTTTGCCGCCGTCAACACCGTTAGCTCATACGTATCAATCGAAAGCTCCAGAATATCCTTCAACCCTTCCAGCAGGTGCGGCTCGTCTTCCACAACAAGAACCGTTGCTTGTGGCTGCCGCTGAACACCAGGCAATGGCTTTTTGCTCCGCTCATCATAGATGGGCAAAACCAGTGAAAAGGTACTGCCCACCCCCTTTTGGCTGTCCACATCAATGCGCCCGCCGTGTAGTTCGGCAATCCCTTTGGCAATGGTCAGGCCAACACCCGCCCCCTGTTGTTCAAAAATCGGCCGTTTATACTGAAAAAACAGGTCAAACAGCCGGTTCTTGATTTGCAGCGGGAAGCCAATCCCCTCATCTTGAATGGCAACATGCAGTTCAGTGTCCGTGGTGTAGGTCAGAACATAGACATTACTTGTTTTGTGATGATGAGTGAACTTAATGGCGTTGTCCAACAGCGCATTCAACACCATCACCAGCTTATCCCGTATCCCCAACACAAGCGGAAACTTAACCGAGTCATCGTAATGGATTTGCACCCCATATTGCTCCGCCTGATCCCGGTTTGCTTGAATCACCTCTTGCACCAAATAGTCAAAGTCGGCAATTGGCTTGGACTGTTCGGCAAACCGATGCGCCATTTCCCCCGTGCGCAGCTCCATTACCTGAATAAGACTTTCAACCAGCCGCGTTAACCGCTGCGAACCCACCTGAATACCGCGCAGATATTCATCAAAGTCGTGGGTTTCCTGTAGCTGCGAGACGCTGTAGGTCAGCATTTCGTAGTAGGCTGTCACATAGGTGAGCGGGGTGCGGAACTCATGGTTCAGCAATTGCAGCAAATCTTTCTTAAGCTTGTCAACGTTTTGCTGATGGCTGGCACGCAGTTGGAAAGTGCGGTCAAGCTGCGTCTTGATCAATTCCAGCAGTTCGCCGCTGTTAAATGGCTTGGTAATATAAAGCTGGGCGCCTTGAGCTGTGCCTGTATGGATGGCGCGGCGGTCATTCCGTGCTGTTAGGAAGATGAGGGGAATTTGTACCCAATTGGGGTTTTGGCGCAAATGGCGCAAGAACTCCAACCCATCCATTTGTGGCATCATGATGTCGGAGACGATGAGATCAGGCATGTCTTGGGACACAACTTCCAGCCCACGCTTGCCATTATCGGCCGTTAAGATGCGTAAATCATAGCCAATATCAACAATGCTCAACAGATCACACATGCCTTCCAGCATGGATTTTTCATCTTCGACTAACAGGATTGTTGCTGGTTTCTTCATTGCTTACCGTGCTTTGCTTGCGCTAAAAAAGGACAGCGCACTGCCCCCACCGTGTTTCAGGCACTCTCATTGTACCAGCTAACAAAAAGCGCAGGCAAGTACCCTTTACCAGTTTCCTATGCACGGCGCAGCCGTCTGGCGGCAAAAAGAACGACTACCAGCACAGCGGCAATAACCATGGCTTGCCAGGTGTCAATGCCTGTTTGGGGAAGCGCTCCGCTGGCGGTATTGTTGCGGTTGTTGGTGTCGCTGGCGGTACCGCCAGTGCCATCGCTGCTGCCGCCGGCAACGGCCGTTCCCGCCGCCTCACCACCATTTTCTGCTGCCTCACCCGTGGCATCCGCTTCCGGCGTGCCACTGTCTGCTGCCGCCTCTTCCTCCACCAACACCGGCGTGGCCGTGTTGGTAGGAACCGGCGTACTGGTTGGGGCTGTGGTATTGGTGGGAACCGGCGTTTCGGTTGGCTGCGCCGCCTCCGTCTCCATAGCCGCAATTGTTTGCGTCACAGCCTCATTTGTAACCATGATAATCGCATTCTGCGTTTCAATGGCCGACACCGTGGCTGTGACTGCTGCAACCTGTTCGCTTTGACGGCCGTTTAGCAAAAAGTAAATAGAACAAGCCGAAGCCAGCACCAGCAGCGTCGTCAACGCCGCCGCCGCCAGCAAAAAAGACCGATTCGGCGACCCCGCATTCTCTTCTTCAACCAAAAAATCATCTGACATAATTGTCTCCCATTTTGGAACCGTCATCACGATTCTGTAAACGGTATCCTTTACTAACATTACCGTACACGAAGTGGTCGTGAAACGACATTACCGTTTCAACCCGATATTTGAATCACATCCAAATTTGCATCAGGCACAAAAACTACCTGCCCATTAGCTAATTTTACCGCAGCCCCTGGTGCATAAATACCTGTTTCCAGAGCCTGCGCTTGTTCAAACAGTTTGACAACTTGCCCCACCTGCTGGCTATAGGGCTGGCGCAGCAGCCGCACCGTTTGCCCCACCGCCAGCGGAGCCGGTGGACGCAGCGTTTGGTGGCCTGGCGTTGTGGCCGCCACAATAACTTCTGGCCGGCCGCCTTTTTCTTCATCCACCTTACCCAAAATCGTTGCTTCCCGATTTTCCAGCTTTTTGAGCAAATTGAAAATGATCTCGCTCATGGCTGGCTGCCCAAAGCCATCGGTGAGAATGAGCGGGAAGGGAAGCGTTTGGGCAAATGGAACCAGGGCTGCGGGCATACTGCCTACAATCAGCCCCGCGATGTTGGTTTCGGCGGCCTGGTGCAAAACGGCCGTTTCCAACACCCGCCCCGCCACCACCACATGCCGCGCCAATTCGCTCTTCCAACCTTCCGCCGCCAATGTGCCTTCTGCCGTTTCGGTCAGCAGCCGCAGCCGCCCAAATCCTTCCTGCGGCGTTCCCCAACGTCCCTGAACAAAGGCTCCGGTTGTTTCAATGACCACGCCCCGTTGCGGCAGTTGGTTGACGATGGTGCCGCGCAGCAATGCCCGCAGTTCGTGCCAGATAAACGGCCGTTGTAGCAATAAACGGCCGTTTTGCACCGCATGAACTCGCCCGGCAACAGGAGCCACCACCTTTTGCCCCCAACGCCCGCGCCGCAGCAGCACATCCCCCGCCTCCACCAAATCCCCCTCACCGACGTGCAGGGAGTCAACTACCGCGTCGGAGGAGATATTTAACTGCTCGCTGGCATTAACCACCACATAGCCACCGGCTATCTGGCTGCGACCCACCACCTGCATCGGCGTCACTTCGGAACCTATGGAGCCGATCAGCTCGCCCAACTGGGGCAACATGCGCTCCCGTTGCAGCACAATTTGTGGTTCAAGCAGCGTTGTTGCAGTTAGCTTAATCAAACACCACCCCCATTTCGCGCTGCCACGCCGCCAGCAGCTTTGTCCGCTCGTTGTCATCGGTGGGCAGGGATAACGGCCGTTTGCGAGCATCCACAATCAGCCCCAGCGACCCACCAAATACTGTCACCTTTTTGCCACGCCCCGGCCCAAACCCCACGTCAATGCCCCCTCTGGGTTTTAGCACCAGTTCCGCTTGCTGCCCGGCGGCCAGCGGCAAAATTTCCAGATTCCCCGCCACAATTTCTGCTTCAAACCGCGCTGTTTCGGCCGGCTGCACCACCAAATCCAAAATCGTTTCCCCCGGCTGCGCCGCGCCACTGGGCACAATCACCCATCCCACATCATTCAGGACACCCGCTTCCAGCGTTTGCACCACCGCCAGCGGTTCGTTGTGTGCCAACATGCCCAGCCCTGGCAGCACGCCATGCTCATCAATTGCCAGGGCAAAAATACCGCGCAGCGGCAGTACATCCAGCAGCATCCGCACCAACTCATTCGGTCGCGCCTGGTTGGTAAAAATGCCGCCCCGCACCAGCAGCAGCCGCAGCGAGGGAATCCCATGTTCCCAGCCCCACTCGCTCAAGGTTTCCTCGGCCGCACAGCGCAGCATTTCCCGCGCTATGGCTTGCTCCAGCCACAGCTCCTGCCGTGTTTGCGGCAGCGTGTGGGGCGAAACAGACTTGTTGTAGACAAAATTTTCAATATCGGCCGTTGCCATTGGTTCTGGCAGCCAGCGACCAATGTTTTCCAAAGAGGTCTTTTGCAGCAGCGCAGTGACGGGGCGCCCCAGACCAAGCTGGCTGTCAATACGCAGTCGCGCCGTGTCGGGGGTGGCGCTGAGCAAGGTGGTGTGCTGGCTGCCCAGATCAATGCCAAAGACGTGGCCTTTGTACAAGGTGGCGAAGTAGCGCAGCATGGTCAGCAGGGCGTTGGCTGTGGGGCGCGGCGGTTCGTGGCACCATTCCAGCAGTTCCTGAATGCCGCTTAGCCCATACACTTTCAAATCGTTGTACAGCTCGCCAATGACCTGGGTGGCATCGGTCAACATTTCGTGGCCGAGGGTGGGGTGGATGTTTTCGGCAATTTGCAGGCTGGCATTTTGCCCCACCAGCCGCCGCACGCGCTCGCGCAGTTCGCGGTTTCCGGCGTAAATGACCCGCACCCGCTTGCTGCCGGTCAAAATTCCGGCTCCCATTGCCACTTGCTCAAGTTGGTGCAGCAGATGTTCGTTGTGGCTGCCGTCGGTGCCGCCCACGACAAAGACAAAATCGGGAGCGTGGTTGATAAAATCGTTGAGGTGGTCGCTTTCAGAACGGCCGTTTTCCAGCCCCAACACCCCAATTTCCTGCGTATAACTTTGCCGCAGCGTGCGACGGCCGCTGGCAAGGCTGATTTCGTCTGACAGTCCCACTAGCCACACTTTTAGGGGCGAGGCGGCACTGGTGACAGCGGCAAACAGGTCAACGCCAGAGCCGTTTTCCTTGGCCGGCCGAATCAGCACCTCACGGTCAGTCAGCAGCGGCCGGCCAGTAATGACCTCCACCTGCTTGATCGCCGCCCGCACCCCCAGCATCACGTTAGACCACGGGGCACTGGCGGTGGTGGGGGCACTGGCCTGCGCTATCAGCCGGTAGCTACGGCCGGCCACGTCAATCAGCGCCACGTGGGTGTTGCTGCTGCCCACATTGGCAATGAGAAAGGAGCGCAAACGGCCGTTTTGTTCGTCTATCTCACTCATAGCAGTTGCAGCAGTTGGCTCAACAAACTGCTTATTTGCGCCGTCAGCAGCGTTAGCCCGGTGCCAAGCACATTGGCAAACACAACCCCAAACGTAAGCACCAGCACCGCTTGCCCGGCAAACGTCACGTAGCGTAGCCAGCGCGGCGTACTGGTTTCACCGGCCTCGTTTTGGCGGCGGTAATATTGGAAGGAGAGCAGGGTGATGACTGTCAGCAGGGCAACCACGAAGCCGCGCCCTGGCGTGGTGGCTGTGGCTGTCACCTGCGGCCACAGTGTGCCTAGCAAGGCTCCTGTCAGCGCAACGGCCGTTCCAGTACCAATCAAGACCGCCAGCGGTATGCTGCCCAGCCAGTTAAACGCTGGCAGCCGTTGCAAAACCAGCAGCAGTGCCAGCAGCAACGGCACAGCCCATAGCATACTTGACGGAGCCGTTGGCTGCTGCCGCACCTGTGCAAAAATCGGCCACAAAAATTGCTGCACCGCCACCACCGCCGCATAGGCTGCGCTGACCCCCACCAGCAGGTGGCTGGCAAGCCGAAAAAGCGGGTTGTCGCCCAGCAGGAAGCTGTAAACACACAGCGTCAGGATAAAGCCGAGAATGAGGCCAATAGATTCGCTCATTTGGTTGCCCCCTTTTGGCGTTTGCCCAACTGTAGGTTGCCAGCACCATAGATCAAGCCACCCACTGCCAGCACAATCAGTGCCATAAATTGTCCCAGCGTGCGCCCTTGCAGCAAGGTTTGGGCGGCGGCAGTGGGTTGGCCTGTGTGCTGTTGGAAGGGGAGCAAATCAGCCGCGCCGTTTAGCGAGGCGGCAAGCTGGCCGCTTGCCACATAAGGGGCGGCAGCGGGTTTGAGCGATTGGGTGGTAACGGCCAGCAGCGGCACGCCGGCCGGAGCCACTTGTTCTACCCAGCCCACCAGTGCCTCTTGTTCGCTGGTTAGCAGCACCACAAGAGCCACTGCATTGATCTGTTGGTCGGCGGAGATAGCTTTCCCAGCCAGCGTGTCGCAGGGCGAAGCGAGGCAGGAGCGCAGCAGCCGCAGCCCAATTGCCCCACCGGGCAGGTAGCCGAGCGGGGTGGCGTTGGGAGCCTGGGTTTGGGCAACGGCCGTTCCTGCTGCCGTTTGGCTAAGGGTGAGTACCGGGCTGTTTTGTGCCTCAAGCTGCGCCAAAATCGCTTGCGCCAGCGGGTTAAGCTCGCCAGCCAGTGCCGGGGTGTAGGCAAAGGCCAGCAGTACCGGCTGATTGGCGGCAGCGGCCAGAGTGTCGGCAGCGTTGATGATGCCAGGCATTATCGTGGGGGTTGTTGCGGCTGGGGGCAAGCGTAACCCCAGGCCAACCGCAACAAATAGCAGCAGTGCCAGCATCAGCCGCACAGGGCGGGAGATGCCGGGAATGTCGTCTGGGTGGCGTTCAGTGGCGGGCAGGTCGCCTGCGCGAACAATTTGCAGCAGCAGTTCTGCCTGCTGTTGCTGCTCTGGGGTGATGGTGAAGGCGGCGACCTGGAGCTGTGCCTGGCGCGGGGCGGCAATGACGGGTTCGATGGCAACAACGCCGCTGACCCCGGCCAGCGGCCCCTGTTTTTGCACCGTTTCCTGGGTTTTGGTTTGGGCCTGGCTGGGGTTGAGGGCTTGCACCCAGTCGGGTAAATCGCCTTTTGCCAGATTTGCCGTGGGGTCGGGGGTGGGGGGCAGGGCGCTGAGGGCGGCGGTGAGGGATTCGGGCGAGTCAATGCGATTGTTGCCGGGGCTGGGTGGAGAAACGGCCGTTTTTGCCGCAGGTTCTGATGGTAGCGGCGCAATACTGTCAAGCCAGTCGGGCAAATCGCCCTCCCCTAAATCAGCGGTCAGGTCGTCAAAATCATCAAGTGCCAACAAGGAGCCGGTGTCGCTTACGCCAGGCAGGTCGCTTTCAATCTGGTCGTCGTCGGGGCGCATCCCTTGCACCCAATCGGGCAAATCATCGTTGCTAACCAAATCATTGCCGAGTGCTTCCCAAGCCTGGTCGTCGTCGGCCGGTTTTTGCAGTTCATGGAGCCAATCGGGCAGGTCGCTTTCGGTTTGGATGGGGGCATATTGCCAATCATCGTCTTCGTCAGGGGGGCTGCTGGCGACAGGTTCGGCAACGGGCTGGCTGCCGGGTGCAGGCAGGTCTGGGTCAAGTATGGGTGGCGGCACGGCTGGCGGCATTACGGGTGGCGTGGGTTTGGGTGGGGGTGTGTTTTCCAGGGCGGTTAGCCAGTCGTAGTTGGTGGTTAGGCGGATGTCGTCGGGTTCGAGCCAGGGAGAAACGGCCGTTTCTTCCTCCGCCACCTCATCCATGCCCACCTCTGCCGCCGGATCTAGCCACTCCGGTTCCGGGGCGGGTGGCAATGGCGGGGACGCGGTTTCGGCCGTCGTGGCAATGTCGGCCAGCCAATCTGGCAGCGCGTCGGCCGCCGAGCCAAGCTGGAGCAAGTCGGCAAAGTCGTCGTTTTCCAGCACCTCTCCCTCAAAATCCACCGTTTTCAGCAAGCCGGTTTCAGGTATGGAGAGAATCCCGGTTTGGTCTTTGTGAAGCTGCTCCACCCAATCCGCTTCTTCTGTGTCTGCCTCATCCGTTTCGGCCGGCGGGGCGGGTTGCTTGCTGCTTTCTTTCGGCTCTTTCAGCCAATCCAAAACGGCATCCGGAGTCAGTTCCACTGTGTCGCCAGCGTTGCGCATAGGCAGGGAAAACGCCTTGGGACCGGTTTCATTTGTGTCATTGGTCTCGCGCCGCTTGCTTGTCTCTTCTAACACAAGACGGTTGCCGCAATGGTCGCAATAAAAATTGGTGATGGGGTTGGCGGTTTGGCAGTGCGGGCAGCGGCGGGTGGTAACGGGCTGGAGCGGGGTGCCGCAGTTGTTGCAAAATTTGCTGCCGGGTGGGTTTTGCCCGTGGCAGTGGGCGCACATGATCAGGTCGGTCATGGTTGATACGGCCGTTCCCAGCCGGCCAGAATGCGAATACCCAGGGTGATGGTACCGAGGGCAATGCCAAGCAATAGACCGCGCATTCCAGCCAGTGCCACAATATTTTCTAACCAGTCGCCCAGTTGCAGCAGTGCGGCTTGCAGGGGGGGCTGGCTGACCATGTTGCTGCGGAGGAGGTGGTAGAGGAGGGTAAAAACGGCCGTTATTAAAAACACCGCCGCTGTCAGGGTGCGCTGCCGTTTCAGCAGTTGGAAGCCAGAGAACAGCAGCACCAGCGGCAGCAGCGCGGCAAAGGCGGCTTCAAGCGGTGCCTGCACCCAGCTAAAGACCAGATTGAGGCTGTTGCTGGTCAGGTGGCCGGCATCGGCCAGGGCGGCGGCAAAAACCAGCACCATGCCCAAAACCAGTGCCACGCTGTAGAAACGGCTGGTTTCGCCTGGGTAGGCAATGCGCCATAGGTGTACCGAGAGTAAGTTTAAGACGCCAAGCAGGAGGGCGATGGTTGCCAGGAACATGGCCCAGCCCAGCAGCAAGGTGTAGAGCGCGGGCAGTTGCAGCAGCAAAGCCACCAGGGTTAGCAGTCCGGTGGCAATGGCAAAGGCAAGGGGGATGGCACGTTTGAGCATCATGTGATGAGCCGGTAGAGGGCGGAGAGCAGTAATAACCCGGCCAGCAGCCAGCGGGCTATGTCTTGCAGGTAGAGGCTGGCGATTTGGGCGGGTTGTCCATCGAGATAGGCAGGGGTTGCCAGTAAATCTTCACCCATGAGCGGTTGGGTGGTGGTGGTCATGGCAACGGCCAACCCTTCGGGGCTGTCGCTGCCGATGATGTGGGCGGTGTCTTGCTGTTGCCCGGCATAATTGATAAACGCCAGTTCGGCACCGTGGTGGCCGACGGTGACGAGGGCGGTGGGATGGGTGTGGGTTGCTTCGTTGAGCGTGCCGCTGGCATAGGCCAGGGGGTTGGCTTCGCTGGCGAGGAATTGAGGGGTGATGGGGTGGTGGCTGCGGCGCAGGCTGGTGGTGGCGGCGGGCAGCAGGGTGGCTTCGCCGATGTTGGTGTTGGGCGGTGTGTTGTGGGTGCTGCTGCGAACGAGGTGGTCGAGGATGTGGAGGGCGGCGAGGCTGGTGGCGGTCTGTTGGGTGATGAGGCTGGCGCGGCCAAGGTTGACTTGAATTGGACGGCCGCTTTCGACGCTGTGGGCGACTTGTTGTTTGAGGGTGTGGTGGCTGGTTAACGGCCGTTTACCCCCCGCCGGCAAGCGACGCACCAGCAGCCATAGTACGACAAAGGTGAGGACGATTACGCCCAAGGCCACAAACCCACTCATGCTGCTTGCTCCAGATAATGGCGAAAACGGGTTAGTTGGGTAGGGCTTTCCAGCAGGTGCGCCAACTGTGTGATGGTGTGGGTGTGGGGTAAAAACAGATTGGCCGTTGGTTGAGCCATCCAGAGGCATTGTGCCGCCAGAAAGGTGAGGGGAGTCCCCGCCTCTAAAGTGAGCAAAACAGGGAGCTTTAACCCCCAGCGGCGAACCGTTTGCGCGGTCTGCTGGAGAAAAGCATCGTCTGGCGTACTGTCTTGGGGTGAAGGTTGTTCCCGCAAAGCATAATGCGGTAGACTCATTTGTTTTCTACCTTACATAATATTTTGACAGCGACAGTATAGCACGTTTGAGAATGGGTGTAAAGAAAGTTTTGTTGTGCCTTTACAACAATCCCGCGCTTTGTGCCTGGGCGTTGCTACCGTATAATTTGTGGCGGTGAAGAAAAGTCCCGCTTTTGTGGGATTGGGTGATTACAAAATCCGAAGGATGAATGGGAACAGAGCATGGCACGGATACAGGTTATTTTGAACCCTTGGTCGGATCGGGGGCGGGCGCGGGCGCAGAAGGCGCAAATTGAGGCGGCGGCACGGCCGTTTGGTGGGGTGGAGGTGGTGCTGACGGAGCGGCCACGCCACGCCCAACAGTTGGCGCGGCAAGCGGCTGAGGCAGGGTATGATTTGGTGGTGGCGGCGGGGGGGGACGGCACGGTGCATGAGGTGGTCAATGGGCTGGTGCAGGGTGGTGCCACAGAGTCGGCACTGGGGGTGATTCCGATTGGCTCAGGGAATGATTTTGCCTATGCGCTGGGAGTGCCGACGGAGATAGAAACGGCCGTTTCCCGTCTCTTCACCGGCCAGCTACGCACCGTTGATTTGGCGCGAGTGGAGGATGAAAACGGCCGTTATGAAATCTTCGACAATAATCTAGGCATCGGCTTTGATGCCGTTGTCGTCATTGAAACCGAATCCATCACCCGCGTGCATGGCTTTATGATGTATTTTTGGGCCGTGCTGCGAACCATCGCTTTTTATTACCAAACGCCCCGGCTCAAAATGTGGTTTGACGATGAAGAAGTGGATCAGGAGTCGCTCTTTTTGGCGTTGGGGGTGGGGCCACGCGGCGGCGGCGGCTTTTTCCTCACGCCCGATGCCCGGCAGGATGATGACCGCATTGATAGCTGTTTGGTTAACCCGGTAGGGCGGTTGACGATGCTGGGGATGCTGGGCAAGGCGATTAAAGGCACCCATGTTACCTCACATCACGTGACCATGCGCCAAAGCCAGCGGATTCAAATTCAGGCCAACATGCCGCTGCCCATTCACATTGACGGCGAAATTTTTGCCTATCCCAAGGACAATGTGCGGCGGGTGACGATTACGAGTTTGCCGGGGGCGTTGAAGGTTATGGCTTGAAATGGGACGCAGATTTTCCTGATGTCCCTGATTGATCAGGAAAATCAGGAAAATCTGCGTCCTATTCTTTTTAGGAGACACCATGCGGAGTTTGGAACAGGCACTGGCGGAACATGAGCTGATTGTGCTGCGGGTGATTGGGGAATGGTGGGAGCTGGATTTGACTGGGGCGCAGAAGGGGGAGTGTGTGCAGGCACTGGCGGAGCTGCTGCCGCAGCTTGATGTGGTGGCGGAGATGGAATATATGCCGCCGGAAGAGGCGGCGGCACTACAGGAATTGGTGGCACAGGGGGGGCGAATGCCGGTGGCGGCGTTCCGGCGGCAGCATGGCGAGGTGCGGGAGATGGGGCCGGGGCGGCTGGAGCGGGAGGAGCCGTGGCTGGAGCCGGTGAGCGTGGCCGAGGCGTTGTACTATCGCGGCTTTTTGTATCGCGGTTTTGACGAGACGGCGGAGGGGCTGCTGGAATTTTATTATTTGCCGGATGAACTGCTGGCGCAGTTGCCGCAGCCGAAGCGGGGGAAGAAGCAGGTGGCGGTGCGGGAGGTTGCGCCACCGCCAGTTGTACCACCGGGTTTGGTGGTGCCACCGGCGGCGGTGGTGCCAACGCCTGTGGCGGGGAAGAAGAAAACGGCCGTTTCTCCCCCACCTCCTCCATCACCCAAACCGCCATCCGCCGCGCCCAAATCGCCTCCAGCCACGCCAGCTACCACGCTTCCCGAAGCGGCCAGCGCGGTAGACGACCTGACCACGATGCTGGCCTTTGCCCAGCGCACCGGCTTTGCCACCGACACGCGCCACCAGCTTGATCGGCTGCTGCTGGATAACGACCCGGCTCGCCGCTCGCTGCTGCTGACGCTGGCGCGGGAGATGGAGCTGCTGCGGCAGGTGGATGGTGGGGTGCGCCCCACGCGAACGGCCGTTAGCTGGCTTCAAAGCAGCCGCGAACAGCAAATTTACGCCCTGGCCGATGCCTGGAGTCACAGCAGTTGGAACGATTTGCACCACGTGCCGGGGCTGATTTGCGAGGGGGAGCGGTGGCAAAATGACCCGCTGCTGCCGCGCACGACGGTGATTGATTATTTGCCGCGTGAGCTGGGGTGGTTTGCGGTGGGGGAATTAACGGCCGTTATCAAAACCAACGACCCCGACTTCCAGCGTCCAGACGGCAACTACGACACCTGGTATGTGCGCGAAGCCGAAAGCAACCAGTTTTTGAGCGGTTTTGGTTCGTGGGACAAGGTAGAAGGGCGGCTGCTCACCTTTTTGCTGCGCGGGCCGCTGCGCTGGCTGGGGCTGGCCGACTTTGGGCAAGATGAAACAGGCGAACCCGTGTACCAGGTCACACCCACGCTGCTCAACTGGCTCAACCAGCAGCCCGCCAAAGCGGACGAAGTGACGGTGCCTATGGTGGTGGAGCCACAGGCGGTGATCTTGGTGCCATTCAACGCCAACCGCTACCAGCGTTTTCAGGTGTCGCGGGTGGCCGATGCCCTGCCGGTGGAGCCGGGCAAGCCGTTTGCCTATCGCATTACGCCGCAATCGCTGGTGGCGGCCAAGGAGCAGGGGATTGACGCGGATCGGTTGCTACAGTTTTTGGAGACGGCCAGCGGCCGGCCCGTTCCGCCGGGGGTGAAGCGTGCCATTAGCCGCTGGGGGGAGCGCGGCGTGGAGGGGCGGCTAGAGGAGGTGGTCATTTTGCGGGTGCGCGAGGCGGCCATTTTGGACATTTTACGCAATAACGCGCAGACGCAGGGGTTTATTGGCGAAAGTTTGGGCGATTTTGCCGCCGTGGTGCGGCAGCAGGATTGGCAGCCGTTGCTGGAAACGACGGCGCGGCTGGGGCTGCTGCTGGATATTGCAATCGGGTAGGGGCGGTTAGAAGTTCAACTTCTCAGAAGAAGTTGAACTTCTCAGAAGAAGTTGCTTTTTGGTTGGGAAATGAATTTGCAGGAACGAGTGGTAGAGACATTTGTAGAGCGATTTGGCCGGGTGCCGGAGGTGGTGGCGAAGGCACCAGGGCGGGTGAATTTGCTGGGGGCGCACAGTGATTATAACGAGGGGCTGGTGCTGCCGGCGGCGATTGACCGGGCGGCGTGGGTGGCGGCGGCACGCAACGGCAGCGATGTGGTGCGGGTGTGGGCGCTGGATTTTGCCCAGGAAGCGGCGTTTGCGCTGGGAGAAGTGGCGGCACGGCAGGGAGAGTTGGTGGAGCCGAGCTGGTTGCGATATCCCATGGGCATGGCGTGGGCGGTGCAGGAGGCGGGGGAGCGGCTGGTGGGAATGGACGTGGTGCTGACGAGCGATGTGCCGGTGGGGGCGGGGGTGAGTTCCTCGGCGGCGGTGGAGATGGCGTTTTTGCTGGCGTGGGAGGCGCTTTCGGGGTTTGTGCTGCCCAATTTGACGCGGGCGCAGCTTGGGCAGCGGGCGGAAAATGAGTACCTGAATGTGGGGTCGGGGGTGATGGATCAGTTTGCGAGCGTGGCCGGCCGAGCGGATCATTTGGTGTTGTTAGATTGCCGGACGCTGACGCATGAGCTGGTGCCGCTGCCGGAGAAAACGGCCGTTTTGCTGGTGGATTCCGGGGTGCGGCGGCAGTTGGTGGTCGTGGATTACAACTCCCGGCCGGATCAGTGCCGGGAGGCGGTGGCGCTGCTTCGGCCCCATTTGCCGGGCATCAAATCGCTGCGGGATGTGGCCTGGGTGGATTTTGAAAATTATTCCCATCATTTGCCGATGGTGCTGCGGCGGCGGGTGCGCCACGCCATTGGGGAGCGGGAGCGGGTGCTGGCGGGGGCGGCGGCGCTGCGGCGGGGGGATGTGGCGGCGTTTGGGCAGCTTATTAAGGCATCGCAGTTGAGTTCGCGGGATAACTATGAAGTGAGTATCCCGGAGCTGGATTTGCTGGCGGCGGTGGCGTGGCGGCAGCCGGGTTGTTATGGGAGCCGGTTTGGCGGGGGTGGGTTTGGGGGGTTTATGCAGGTGTTGGCGGATTTAACGGCCGTTGACACCATTGCCCAGGCGATGTCGGCCGAATTTGAGGCTACCTTTGGTCGCATTCCCCGCACCTTTGTCTGCCAAATTGCCGACGGCGCGGCGGTGGTGAGCCGACATTCATAATCGGTTCGGTAAAATCAGCGAACCGTGTATAATACGGGCGAAAGCAGTGTATTGTCATTTGATGATGTGGGAGCTGGTTTAAACAACAAAGTCTCTGTCTGTCTGATACCTTGTTTTGCGCAATGGACTTTGTTTGGGGCAAAAGCGGCGTACAATAACTTTGACGCTGGGCGTTGCCCTTTTGATAGATGTAATGAATATCCAGCAATCATCACCGATAGAACATCGTCCTTACAGTAATTTGAGCATCTTGCAGGCGCAATCATTGCCAGAAATTGCCACTCCTATGCTTGATTACTTGCGGCTTCTTCTCCCCTCCCCAGAAATTGCCATTGTTTTTTTTGATTTTGCCCAGGAACATTTGCTTGCGTTTTGGACGCAGCCGCCAGCTACCGCCCTGCAAATGGCCGATTTTGACATGTCGCAGTTGTTGCGGCAGGAAAGCGGCGTTGTATGCTTGGCAGCCGTGTGTTACACCTGCATCCCCATCGCCTTGCAGGGGGATTTGATGGGCGCGATTTTGACAAACCAGTCTGCCACGCCGTGGCAGACTGATGAAGCGACCATCATTTTGTCTGAGGTGGCCTTGCAAGTGGCCGTGGCGGTGCAGCAGCTTCGGCTGCGGATGGCGACGGAGCGACATTTGCGCGAGCTGACGGTGCTTCATGCGGTTGTTCGTGCCGGTTCAGAGGCCATGACCGAAACGGAACTGATGGCGCGGGCGGTGGGGGTGATTCGGGACAAGCTTTACCCTGATTATTTCGAGATTTTTCTGCTTGATGAAGCGGGTGAATATTTGCAGCCATATGGGGTGACGGGCATGTTGCGCCGTTTGTCGCTGGCTGACTGTCTTGAGGGGCAGGTGATGCGTCATGGGCGTACCATAAACATTGGCTTGGTTGCCGCAGGGGATGTCCGCCAGGCGGGGATGGTGTCGAAATTGTGTGTGCCGCTGAAGGTTGGAGAGCGGTTGATTGGGGTGGTGGTGGCGGAGGGTTCGCGGCCGGATCAGTTTGATGAGGCGGATGTGTGGTTTGTTTCGACGTTTGCGCGGCAGTTGGCAACGGCCGTTGATCGTATTCGGGTGGAGGCGATGGAGCGGCAGCGGACGCGGCAGTTGGCGGCCTTGAACAAGATTGGGCAGACGATTACCGCCAGTCTTGATTTGCGTGAGGTGTTGCAGCGGATTGTGGAAGCGATTCCGCCGCTGGTGAATGCGGATGGTGGGGCGGTGTTGCTGCGGGAGGAGGCGGGGTTGGTGTATGCGGCGGTGAGCGGGGCGCCGATGTTTGGCTTGAAGGGGCAGCGGGTAACGACACAACGGCCGTTATTTGAACGGCCGTTATTGTTGCAGGATGTGGTTGAAGAGATTGGTGGCATGGGGGTAAACGGCCGTTCGCTTATCGCCATCCCCCTGCAAATCGGCAGCGAAATCATCGGCGTTCTCCAGGCCGTGCACCAACAGCCCCGTGCTTTTAGTCAGAGTGACCTGCAAATTCTGGAGCGCACCGCCCCCTGGGTTTCCATTGCTATTGAAAACGCCCGACTGCACCATCAGGTGCAGCGCCACGCCATTGAACTGGAAGAGCGGGTGCAGCAGCGCACCCGTGAACTCCAGGAAACCAACAACGAACTTTCCCAATATGCCTACGCCGTCTCCCACGATCTTCGCACCCCCCTGCGTGGCATCCGCAACTATGCCGACTTTTTGCAAGAAGATTTAGCCGACACCCTCGAAGACGAACAAAAAAGATATTTAGACGGCTTACTGCGTGCTGTCCGCGAGGCCGACCACATGGTAGACGGGCTGCTTACGCTGTCGCGCATTAGCAGCCGCGATCTGCCGCTTGAGTCCATTGACCTCAACATCTTCCTGCGGGGTCTCGTCGCTTCGCTGGATCTACCGGCCGACGTACACATTGTGATGCAGCCAGATTGGCCGACCATTCAAACAGAAGTGGCCTTGCTGCGGCAAATTTTCCAAAACATTATTCTCAATGGGGTCAAATTCAACCAGTCGCCTGTCAAGGAGATTGTGCTGGATTGGGTTCTTGGGGATGATCAAACGTGTCAATTTAGCATTAAAGATAACGGGATTGGAATTGATCCCATTTACCAGGAACGGATTTTTGGCGTTTTTGAGCGGCTGCACACCTACCAGGAATATTCCGGGACGGGCATTGGCCTGGCAATTGTTCGCAAAGCGGTGCGCCGATTGCGTGGTTCGGTGCGGGTTGAATCGCAGCTGGGTCAGGGCAGTACGTTTATTGTTCAGTTGCCTGTGCAGGGATAAACGGCCGTTATCCTCACCTTTGTTCAAGCCGGACACGTAACTGTTCAGGTGTCATTTCGAGGTCCTCCGAGAAATCCTATCCCCGTTAGCAAGGTGAGCGGGATTTCTCCTCGAAGACTCGTCGAAATGACATGTTTTGGCCTATAACTGGTTCATTGACAACAAACCTGAAATAGTTACCCGGACACTACGATCAGCACGCAGGAACGCAAAACCCGTGACGAGAGTTGTGCCAGAGTTGCGGCAACATTCTCACAAAGACAATCATAGATGGCAGAAAAACCCTTTGTTATCTTGCTGGTCGAAGATAACGAGCATGACATTGAAGCGACCAGGCGCGTGTGGCGTAAACAGGCCATTGCCAACCCGCTTTATATTGTCAACGACGGCGAGGAGTGCCTGGATTACCTTTTCCGGCGCGGCAAATACAGCGACCCTGATACGGCACCGCTTCCTGGTTTGTTGCTGCTTGACCTCAAAATGCCCAAGATAGGTGGGCTGGCCGTATTAGAAAAAATCCGTGCCGATGCACAACTGCGGCGTTTGCCGGTTGTCATCATCACCACATCCCAGCTACAGATTGATAAAACACGTTGTTACAACCTGGGCATTGCGGCCTATATTCGTAAACCAAATGGGTTCCAACAGTTTACCCAAATGATTCAAGCCCTTCATCAATTTTGGCAATTTGTGGAGTTGCCCTGGTGATGGCGGGTTCTCTAGCTTATGATGCCTAAAGTGACTGACTCTATTGCGGCTGATGACAAAGCAAACATTCGTATTTTGCTGGTTGAAGATAATGAATATGATGCTTTTTCTTTTCGTCGTGCCCTGCGTAAAAGCGACATCAAGGCGCAAGTGACTATTCGGATTCGGGCGGAAGAGGCGTTGCAAGAATTGCAAATGAATGATGCTTCTTTTGACCTCATTGTTAGTGATTACAAGCTGCCGGGAATGTCGGGTCTGGAGCTGTATAAGCTGCTGCGGGAGCGCCATATTCACGTGCCGCTGGTGATGTTGACGGGGACGGGTAATGAGCATTTGGCGGTTGAGGCGCTCAAAGCTGGGGTGAATGATTATCTGATTAAAGACCCCGAAGAAGGGTATCTGGATTTGCTGGGGGTGGTGTTGCCGCAGGTGATTCAGCAGTATCGCAGTGAAATGGCACGGATTCGGGCAGAGCGGGCATTGCAAGAGAGTGAGGCGCGTTACCGGGCTATTGTTGAAGATCAGACGGAGTTTGTGTGTCGCTTTTTGGCCGATGGGACGTTGACGTTTTCTAATGAGGCATATGGGCGCAGCTTCGGCCGGCTTCAGGAGAGATGGGGTTATCGTTTTTTGCTGTTTGAGTCGGAGGAGGCGGAGAAGGTAAAGCGGTATATGCAGGCTCTAAGCTTTGATCATCCTGTTAGTATCCATGAGCACCATTTGGCGATGCCAGATGGCAAGCAGTGCTGGCTTCAGTGGACGATCCGTGCCATTTTTAATGAGCGTGGGCGGTTGAGTGAATACCAGGCGGTGGGGCGCGATATTACGGAACGGAAGCAGTCGGAGGAGGATTTGCGGAAGTATGCGGATGAGCTGCACGCGCAGAATGAGGAGTTGGATGCGTTTGCCCATACGGTGGCACATGATTTGCTTAGCCCGTTGGGGCTGGTTATTGGCTATGCTGAGTTTTTGGCCGATGTGTATGCGGAGCTGCCGCAGGAAGAGATTGAGCAATATTTGCATAATATTGTGGCGAGTGGCTACAAGATGAGCAATATTATTGACGCGCTGCTGCTTTTGGCGGGGGTGCGGAAGATGCAGGTGCAGCCGGAGCCGTTGGAGATGGGGGGAATTGTGCAGGAGTCATTGAAGCGGTTGACCAAATTGATTGAGGAAGTGGGTGGGGAGGTTGTGTTGCCGGAGCGGTGGCCGGCCGCAGTGGGGTATGGGCCGTGGGTGGAGGAGGTGTGGGCGAATTATTTGAGTAATGGGCTGAAGTATGGCGGCCGGCCGCCCCGGTTGGTTGTGGGGGCGACGGCGCAGACAGACGGTATGGTGCGTTTCTGGGTGCGCGATAACGGCAATGGGTTGTCGCCACAGGAGCAGGCAGGGTTGTTTACCCAGTTTACCCAGCGCAACCGAAGCCACGCGGAGGGATATGGGCTGGGGCTGTCTATTGTGAGCCGGATTATGGATAAGCTGGGCGGGGTGTGCGGGGTGGAAAGTACGGCTGTTGCTGGTGCGGGCTGTCTTTTCTTCTTTGCGCTGCCGGCACACTAAGGTCATGGTGGGTAAACCGCTCTACCGTTTCTGGCTTTGGCTTAAGGCCTCACGAACCAATCGGGACTTGCTGGTCGTTTGGCTGTTGACTATTGCCACATATGTGGCGGCATATTCCTTTGACCTATACGAGCGTTTTGTTATTTTTATTAGTTCGCTGGAGAATTTTGGTGGCTATCAGGCTGTGCTGCCCACCTTTGTCTTTACGCTGTGTATTGCCTGGTTTGCCTATCGCCGCTGGCTGGATTCGATGCAGGAGACAAGGAAGCTGCGCCAGGCGGAGGATTTGCTGCGCTACCGGGTGAAAGAGTTGGAAACACTGCGGGAGGCGAGCTTGCGCTTGACATCTAGTTTGTCGCTGCAAGAGGTGCTGGTTTCGATTTTGGAGTTGGCACGGCAGTTGGTGAATGCGGATGATGCCCATTTGTTTGCCTATGATGGGGTGGATATCCACTTTCAGATTGCGTACTGGAACGGCCGTTACCGCAATGAACCCGTCGCCCCCCCCCGCCTCTACGGCTTCACTTACACCGTCGCCCGCCAAAAAGCCCAGCTTGTCATCCCCAACGTTAATTTGCACCCCATTTACCAGGATTGGCAGTGGGGCGGTGCCATTGTTGGGCTGCCTTTGTGCATTAGCGATGATGTGCGCGGCGTGATGAGCATCTCCTACAAGCATCCCCATGACTTTAACGAAAATGAGCTGCGTATCTTGGGATTGTTGGCCGACCAGGCCGCCATTGCCCTGCACAACGCCAACCTGCACGCCCAGGTGCAGCAGCAGGCAGCCGAACTGGAGCAGCGGGTGGAAGAGCGAACGGCCGCTTTAACCGAAGCCAACGAAGAGCTATCCCAATATGCCTACGCTGTGGCCCATGATTTGCAAACCCCCTTGCGCGGCATACGCAACTACGCCGATTTTTTGCAAGAAGATCTGGCAACATCGTTGGCTACCGATCAAGAGCGTTATTTGCACGGCCTAACGCGGGCGGTGGCGCAGGCCGAAGCCTTGGTCGAGGGGCTACTGTCGCTTTCACAGGTTGGTGGCAACGACGTCGCCCGGCAGCAAGTGGCAATGGGCAGCTTTTTAAGCGACTTGATTACAGGGCTGGGGCTTTCAGACGAGGTGAAGATCACAATGGCTGCTGCCTGGCCGACAATAAAAAGTGAGCCAACGCTGCTGCGGCAAATTTTCCAGAATCTGGTCGTCAATGGCATCAAGTTTAATGAATCGGCCGTGAAAGAGATTGATCTGGGCTGGCGGATAGATGAGGGCAATGGGTACTGCTTTTGGGTGCGTGATAACGGCATTGGGATTAGCCCCCAATATCAGGAGCAGATTTTTGGCGTGTTTGAGCGGTTGCATCCATCGCAAACCTATGGCGGCACAGGAATTGGGCTGGCGTTGGTGCGGAAGGCGGTGCGGCGGCTAAACGGCCGTATTTGGCTACAATCCACCGTGGGCGAAGGCAGCACCTTTTTTGTGGCGTTGCCCAAATAATGGGTTGGTAAGAAGTTCAACTTCTTTCAAGAAGTTGAACTTCTTCCGAGAAGTTGAACTTCTAAAGCATCGTAAGCTTTCTGTAACTATTTGGCAACCAACGTGTAACAACGGCAGGCTATGTTATGGGTGGAGGTATTTGCCAATGAAATGGATCATTTTTGCAACATTATTCACTCTTGCCGCCTGCACCAGCCAAACCAGCAAGATCGAGCCGGCGGTTGAGCTGCCAACACCCAAACCGGCCGTTGATTTGCCCGATTTGGGGGCTGCGCCCGAAATTGAAAACGAGGTGTGGGTTAACACCGATGCCCCCGTGACGCTGGCCTCGCAGCGGGGCAAGGTGGTGCTGCTGGAATTTTGGACGTTTGGCTGAATTAACTGCAAACGGACAATTCCCTGGGTCAGGGAATGGCAAGAAAGGTATGCAGGGGATGATTTTGCCGTGTTGAGCGTGCATTATCCCGAATTTAGCTATGAGCGCGATGTGGAAAATGTGCGCCAGGCGACGCAGGAGCTACAGGTAACGTACCCGGTGGCGATTGACAATGATGGGCTGACGTGGCGGGCGTACCGGCAGCGGTATTGGCCGACGACGTACCTGATTGACAAACAGGGCCGGATTCGTTATGTCCACATCGGTGAATTTACACGCGGTTCGGACGCGGAAGCGGTGCTGGCAATTGAGACGTTGCTGGCGGAAGAGGGGTAACGAATGAAACAGGTTGAGGCGGATGCGGATGGTTTTTATACGGTTGGTAAGGCGGCTGGGGTGTTGGAGGGGGTGTTAACGGCCGTTAAACTCAACAACCACCGCTTCCTCCTCACCCGCTACGACGGCCGGCTCTACGCCTTTAGCACCATTTGCCCCCATGCCGCCGCCAACATGGCCGACGGCTCCCTCCACCGCTGGAAAATCACCTGCCCCGACCACGACTACTGTTTTGACATCAGAAACGGCCGTATTCTCTGGCCCGAAGACGAACACCTGCGCCTCCGCACCTATCCCATCCGCGAAGAGGCGGGGTGGGTCAAGGTAAAACTCCCCTAACTTTCCACAATCTCCCAAACACCTTTATGGATATTGAAAGAAACATCCCCTAATATCCATCGTATAATCCCTGCCAAATCGTTTCCACCAGAAGTTGAACTTCTCCCAGAAGTTGAACTTCTCCTAGAAGTCTTCTCTCAGAAGTTGAACTTCTAAACGATTGGTCACGTTTTGGTCACACTTAGGCTCTATAATCATGGGCAAACACATTGTGACCAGAATACAGGGACAGGTTATATGAGGGCACTGGCCCTGTGAACAGGAGAGGTTTTAATGACCATTTCGCTTTCTTCAACCCAATCAGGCAAAACTATCCTTATCTACATTGCCCTTCTCTTTCTTTGTTTATACGCTTCCCCTTCCCCCGTTTTGGCAAACCAGAACTTTGTTGTTAACAGCAGCGCCGATAGCGCGGATGCGAACCCAGGGGACGGTGTTTGCGCTGCCACCAATGGCGACTGTACCGTGCGTGCGGCCGTTGAGGAAAGCAACGCCTTACCCGGTCTTGACACAATTTTTGTACCCGGCGGCGACCCTTATTACTTCTATACCAACCTAACTATTTCTGACGATCTCGTCATCACAGGGGATAGTGCCGATTTCACCCGCTTCCAGAGTATCCTCAATTCTGAGGCACAGATCGGGATCACCGCATCCGTTGAGTTTTCCAACTTTACAATAGGCGGGTTTGCTGCCCCTTCAAGCGGTGCTGTGAGTGTCTTTAGTGGCGATTTCACAGCCAACAACATGGTTTTCATTAGCAACAGTGCCGACTATGGTGGCGCAATTTATGTTGACGCAACCGCCAGGCTGCTTGTTGAGAACAGCTATTTTGAAAACAATACCGCGACTAATTATGGTGGTGCCATTATGGCGAATGGGCCTTCTGTCGCCATCTACAACAGCACCTTCATTAACAATGAAATAACATCATCAGGCTCCGGCGGACAGGGAGGCGCATTATGGGCTAACGGGGACTCAATCATAATAGATGGCAGCACCTTTTTGGGGAATGATGGTGCTACGTCACCGACAATTGAGGCTGAGGGCCGGTCGTTGAGCGTGACAAACAGCACCTTTTTTACAAATGCCCCAATCGGATCTGTTTATGCTGCCATTAGAATGATCGGCGGACAAGGGATTATCAACAACAGCACCTTTTGGGGAGAAACCACTACGCTTGCCATCCAATCCATTAACGGCACGATTGAGATACAAAATTCAATTGTTGCCGGCCGGGCAATACAAAGCTGTAGCAATATAACGGATTTGGGTCATAACTTAACATGGCCGTCTGGCGGGAGTTGCCCTGGCACTGCTGCCGACCCGAAGCTGGGAGCTATGGCAGAGAATGGCGGTCCGACACCGACGATGGCTTTGCTGGCGGGCAGCGCAGCTATTGATGCCGGGAATGATGCGACCTGCATTTCCAACGACCAGCGCGGGGTTGCCCGGCCGCAGGGGGCAAGCTGTGATATTGGCGCGTATGAGACGGAAGAGGCGAGTGGGCGCGAGACCAGCGAGACGTTGAGCAGCGGCGTACCGGTGAGCGGCACGGCAAGCAGCAGTCATGATGTCAACTGGTATCGGCTGAATGTGTCCCGGCCCGGTTCGGTGGTGCGGGCGACGCTGGAAAGCACGGCCGATTATGACCTGTATCTGTTTGCTCCCCGCGTTCAGGAGGAAAACGGGCAGTTGCGGGATATTGGCAAGATTGTGAGCTTGGCTCAGTTGTATGATATTGCCCAACTGTATGACATTGCCCAACTGAGCAACATTGCCCAACTGTATGACATTGGCAAATTAACCAACATTGCCCAGCTATACGACATTGCCCAATTGTATGATATTGCCCAGTTGTACGACATTGCCCAGTTGTATGATATTGCTCAACTGTATGACATTGCCCAGTTGTACGACATTGCCCAGTTGTATGACATTGCCCAGACGAGCAATGTGGCGCAGCTGAATAATTTGGGTGATGTGGCGGATTTGGAGACATTAACGGCCGTTTCTGCCTCCCCACTGCCGCAAACGGTGGAATACGTGGAGCGTCAGGTGCAGGAGCTGGCCGGGCCGTGGTTTATCGCCGTAGTGCCGCACGATGTAGCGGCGGTAGGAGTGCCGTTTACCCTGACGGCAGAGGTGGTGGCCCCGGCGGAGCCGCTGCCGGTGGATGACAGTGCCGTGCCGACGTTTGGGGGACAAACGGCCGTTCCTGGCAAAGAAACCCTCATCCTCTTCTACCCCGACCGCATGAACCAGCTCTATCCCGACGGCGACACCATAGCCGCCGCCAACCTCGTTAATCTGGTAGATGACCTTGCCAGCGACCCCAACGTCAACGGCGTGGTGGTGGATTTGGGGGATTATCCCGACTTGGTAGATGTTTATGACCATTGGGACAACAACCAAGACAACCCGCAGTCGGCCAACCTGGTGGCACGTTCCATCAAATCGCTGCTCTACAAGCTGTTCCCGGCCTACCCGGATCTGAAGCACCTTGTGATCATCGGCGGCGACCAGATCATTCCCCACCGCCGCGTGGCCGACAAAACCCTCGTTGCCAACGAACGCACCTACCTTTATTACGACAGCCCGGCCTTGCGTGCCGCAGGAACCTATCGCTACTATCTGAGCGACGATTATTATGCGGCGCGGCTGCCGATTGGCGTTGACGGCCGTGAACTCTACCTGCCCCAATACGGCCTGGGGCGGCTGGTGGAGGGGCCTGGCGATATTGCCACCATGATTACCACCTTCTTGGCCGCCCCCGTGCTGCAGCCCGACAACGCTCTGGTGACTGGCTATGACTTCCTGGTGGATCAGGCGCAAGCGATGGAAAGCACCTTGTCTGACCAAGGGGTGAGCCAGATTGATACGCTGATTAACAATCAGTGGACGGCGCAGGATTTTCGGGACATGGCGTTTGATGCCACACCGTATGATCTGGTTTTGCTGAACTCCCACTTTGACCATTTTCGGTTCTTCCCGAATGACAATGACAATGTGGCGGCGACGGAGTTTAACGGCCGTTCCAGCAAACTCATCCTCTCCGTCGGCTGCCATTCCGGCCTGAACGTCGCCGACAACGCCACCACGCTGGCCTACACCGGAGCCGACTTCGCCCAAACCTTTGCCAGCCAGGGAGCCACCTTCATTGGCAACACCGGCTTTGGCTATGGCGACGGCGATTTGCTGGCCTATTCCGAGCGGCTGATGCTCAACTTTACCCAGCAGCTCGGCTACAACCCGTCGCCCAACCAGACGGCCACCCTGCCGACGGTGGGCGAGGCGTTGATGCAGGCCAAGCAGCGGTATTTGAACAGCCTGGGCAACGGGGCGTTGACGGCTTATGACGAAAAGGTGCTGGCCGAGATGGTGCTGTATGGGCTGCCGATGCTGAAGGTAGAGATGCCCACGCAAACGTCGCAGCCGCCGGGAGGCGGTTCGCGGCTGGGTGCGGCCACCGCCAAACCGCTCGCCATTGGGGCAGCAACGACGGCCATCACGGAAAATCTGAGCTTTAGCTACCAGCCGCACCAGGTCAACCAGCCGGAGCGAAGCGGCACGTATTACACGGTCAACGGCGGCACGGATTTGCAGGTGACGGGCAACCGGCCGGTGCTGCCCATGCAGACGTTAAATTATGCCTCGGCGGATGAGATTGTGCGCGGAGTGCTGATGACGGGCGGTTCGTTTACCGATACCCCCAACTTTAACCCGGTGATTGCCCAGCTCATTGACCAGGAGGTGACGCTGCCGGGTGAGGGGATTTATCTGGCGCAAACGCTGTACCCGCAGCATGTGGTCAGCGTCAACCGCTTTTTGACGGTGGACGGGACGTATCAGCAGCGGGTGATCGTGGTTCCGGCGCAGTTCCGCACAACGTCTACTGCGGCTCCCACCGTCGGCACGCTGCGCCGCTACAGCAGCCTCAATCTGGTGGTCTATGCGGCTCCCGCTTCGCAAACGGATTATATGCCGCCCAACATTTGGTCGGTGGCGGCCGAACAGGAAGACCGCACGTTTACGATTCGCGTGGGGGTGGGGGATGAGCAAACGGCCGTTAATCGCGTCCTCATTCTCTACCGCCCACTAGACCAGAACAGTTGGAGCAGCCTTGACCTGACCTATGATGAGGTCAATCGCTGGGCCACTGGCTCAATCACAGCATCAACCGACAGCGTGGAGTTCTTTGTGCAGGCGGTAGATACGGCCGGCAACGTCGCCCTGGCCCTCGATCACGGCCAGCCGTTCTATCTATTGACCAACGCTGGTGACAGTGACAACGACGCGGTGGGCGATGCCAGCGACAACTGCCCCTTTGTTGCCAACAGCAGCCAGGCTGACCTGGACGGCGATGGGCTGGGCGATGTCTGCGACCTG